>Ga0272441_10003031_pt1 | contig 32906 bp, 25 predicted proteins | sample SSMProp6N_FD_193582 | JGI IMG/M metagenome (GOLD analysis project Ga0272441, IMG submission 193582) | Marine sediment archaeal communities from Little Sippewissett salt marsh, Falmouth, MA, United States - SSM-Prop-6N | ecosystem: Environmental > Aquatic > Marine > Wetlands > Sediment ... | reverse complement strand
GGGCCCCGGATCCGTAAGATAGGCCGCCGCCTCCCAGAGGGGCAGCACCGCACTGAGCTCCCGGGCCACAAAGGGACGGCGATAATCCCGGGTCTCCGTCTCCTGCGGAGCCACCAGGGGTTGGCCCTGTTCATCCACCAAGGTGAGGATGCGTACATCCGTGTAGGCTTCGGGAACAAGAGCGATCAGTCGTTCGCGAAGCTCGGTATCCGAAATCACGCAGCCAACGAGGCGCCCATCGGAGAGCCGCTTCCAGAACAACAGTTCAAGGCCGTTTTCATTGATTCGGGAGATCAGACCCTGGTCCCGGTCTTTCGTGATCTCCTCCAGACGCAGATCCCTCGAGATAAAGATCGAGGGAGGCGGCTGTTCGCTCTGGCCCGCGCCGGGAGCCGAAGGCAGCAGCACCCTCGACTGCGCCTGCAACCCCTCCTCGCTCGCCTGTTCGTAGATCCTCTCCTGGAGCTCTTCGTCCATCTGAAACTGACTCTTGGCCAGCTGTCGCTCCACCCCTGCGATCCTCTTCTCCTGCTCCGCCACCACGATCTCATCCTTGAACGCCATGGCGATATCTTCGAATACGGGAACCTCCAGGCGATTGCTCAGGAAATCGCTGTTCAGGCTGAGAAAAGACAGCTCGCCTTCATCCAGATGTTCGGTCGTGCGCGGCCAGAGGATCTGGAACTCCGGGGACAGCAGGAACGTCGAGTTGACCAGAGCGAAGTCCTCCCGCCATTGGGACAGTGAGGTTTCAGGATCGGAGAGAGGATCGAGGGGGGCAGAATCGGCCAGCTCGGTCTCGATTCGGCCCAGTTCCGTCTCCACCACAGAGACCAGATAAACGACCTCGGCCAGCAGGGTCCCCTCCAGCTGTTTCTCGATATAGGCCTCTTCCCTGTCGATCGAGCGCACCGCGATCACCGCCAGCAGGACTCCGGGAACGAGCACAACCAGGGCAAAGATCCAGCCGAGACGTTTGCTTCCAGCCGGGCTTCTCATCTCGCCCTCATATTCCCATCGATTATTGGTTTATGCAAGCCAAGGGCCGGCCATCCAAAAGCCGGCCCTTGCCATATACTTGCCAATCAATGACCTTTGGCCGATTCGTGCGCAATCGCCCCTAGATGGCACACGGCTCCGCCGGAGACCAGGGCCTTCACCACAAAATCGTTCAGCTCTCCGGAATACTCATAGCCCAGATCCACTCCGGGCTGCCGGCCGTAACGCATCCACTGAAGGGCGCCCAGAAACTGCTCCGCCTCCGACCTGGAGAAGTTATCATCCTTTTCGTAGCCGGAGATGGCCACTACGCAGGCCTTGATGATCTTGGGCCACAACGCCTCGAACAACTCGGGGCTGGCAAAGATATCCACCCCGATGATCCGCTGCCCCAAGGCCACGATCACTCCGGTTGTGCCTTTTTCCATTTTCGGAAGATCCTTGAGCTTGCGTTCGACATCCGAAACCAGCCGGGCCACCTCCTCACTACGAAATGCATCCTGATAGGCTTCGGTATCGGAACGCACTCCCATCTTGCTGTTCGATTCGGCGACTTTGTTCCAGACCTCCATCTGGTTGTTGCCGTCCGAACCCTGGGCCGCCGCCCGCATCGAGTAGGTTCCCAGGTTCTTCTCGCTGCCGAAGGCGCCGCTCACGTGATGCCAGCGCCCGGATTCAACGCAGTACACCGGAAGCAACAGCCGTTTACGGCGGGCGGCTATCAGCACATCCCGGGCCACGATGCGGTCCTGTTTGCAGCCGCTCAGGATCTCTCCCCCCATGATGAAGATCCGCCTGTCGCTGTGGTTGCTGACCACCACCCAGGGCACATCACCGCCGTCCTTCTCCCGGATCTCCAGCACACCCAGCTCCAGGGCCTGATCCAGGGTCAGGCACGAGTCAAGTTCGCCATCCACCCGAGCACCACGGGCGGATACCGGCACGACCGTGAGGTTTCGGTAGGTTATCGGCCGGCCCGCTTCCAGCTGAGTGAGAAAGCTCTGCAGCTCCTCCGCGGCCTGGCTGAATCCCCAAACCGCGGGGAACAACAGCCCGATCACAACCGCCGCTACCAGCACCAATCTGTTCATCTTCTTTCCTCCTGATCTGATTTGGCGAAGCGCGGGAATCGAGATTCTCGTGTTCACCTCGGAAAAAGGGTAGCACCGGCCGGAACAGCAGTTGTCACGGCTGGGTAAAAGAGTTGTAAAAGATTTGTAAAGCTGTGCTTCAGCCTGTGGAGTGCTCGGCTTCGCTTCAGCCGATCTTCACCACCGGGATCTGTTAGTCTTCCATCTCCTCGAACTCTTCGACCAGGATCGGAGGCACCCATTCCTCCGGCACCCGCTGGTCGGTATCCAGGTGGGTGACCGTGGTTTTGAGGGGATGCTGCAGCTTGAGGGCGGTCTCCTCGATCGGCACAAAGCGCTCCTCCTCGCTCAGGCCCAGGCGGCAGGGATGGAAGGCCATGCGCTCGTAGAAGCTCGAGCCGGAGGACACGTGCATCACCCGCTGGGGATTCGGAGAGATAAAAGTGTAGACCAGGGGACGGGCGCAGTAGGTCCAGGGGCCCCAGTGCAGGTAATTCCAGGGGGCCCATTCGGTCAGCCCGCGGTCGCGGCGGTAGGCGGTCAGATCCAGATTCACGATTCCCAGTGCGCAGGGCACCTCCCGGTTGTAGAAGGCGAACCAGGGTGTGGAAACGTACATATCTTTTCCCCGGGTTGGATGGCGGGGCCGCTCCTTGATCACCATGCTGCCGATCTGCCCGTCCGCCTTCTTCCAGGCGAACTCCCGTACCAGGTTATGATTGAGCACGATCTCCCCGTTGCGCAGGGCCACCACGTCCAGATCCGCGGTGACGTCGATCATGGACTCCACCATGATGTAGGGCTTGTCGGCGTAGAAGCGGTAGGTAACCGAACAATCCACCTCCGGATAGAGGGGAAGCGGGGCATGCCGCTTGGTGGCGAAGAACACCGGTCCGCTTGTCGTGGAGTATCCTCCAGGATTCTCCCAGTCCGAGGCGTGAATCCAGGTCCGAGGGGGAGCGTATACGCCGGGGTTCCAGTGAAGCGACCCGTTTGTCTCCAGGTGGTGGTCGAAGATCACGTTGACGTTCTGTTTGAGGTGGATCTCGTCGATCGCACCGCTTTTGGGATGCAGGACGGTTTTGTAGTGGTTGTTCTCCACCGTCAATCCATAGCCTTTGCCGCTCACCTCCAGGTCGCTTGCGTAGCTCGGCGCCTCGGCATCGGGATTTCCGTAGAAGATCAGATAGACTTTGGAGGCGAAAGCCGGCACATCTGCCAGAAAGGCCACCTCCACAGTGGTGGTCGGCTGGCAGTGCTCGTCCCGCATCTTGTCCCAGGTGGATGAACCGTACACCTGGCAGGGCACCTCTGCGGAAACGCCGGATTCCGGATCGATTCCTACTATCCTGATCTCCCGGGCCGGATCGGCGATTCGATCGGCGTACAGGCCGAGGAGCAAATGCACAGGCTCTCCTTCCCGTGCCAATCCCTCGCTTTCCTCCAGCACGTTCGAACCGTAGTACCTCCAGCGCTTGTCCCAGTACCCGCCGGAGGCCGGTGCGCGGCTGGCGCAGGTCAGCTCAACGGACTCGCCCTTGGGATCCTTGCATTTGACCTTCACCGTGTACTCGCCTCCGTTCTCCCAGTCCGCCCGGACAACCAGCCCATTCGTGCTATGGGGGTGAAAGGTGTTCGTAGGATTCAAGCGCCCGTTGTTGGTTACCCAGCAGTCTCGGGCCCACTTGCCGTCGACCTCGACCCGGGATACGGTCAGCTGTTCCTCGAGCTCACCGCCCAAACGATACTTGATGTGGTAACAGGGGCGCTCGGCGTGGGGAAAATCGAAATTTACGCACTCCAGCTTCATGCTGTCCTCCCGGATTTCAAATTGCTGATCGGTATGTTATATTCTTGCATTGTGGAAAACCGATGATCCCGGTGCTTCCATCATTATAGCTTAAGGCCTGATTACAATCTGTCAAGCGTTGCAGCGTTCTTCAATGCGGCATTCCAAATCTTGACAGACCCGCAGGTTTTTGGAATCTCTAGTGCTGCGGGTGAGAGCAATTGAAAGACACAGGAGGAGCGCAATGAGCAAGACTGGAAAAGTCCATGCCTGGGAAGAAAACCTGACGATCCCGACCTACGAACGAGGCCCGGAGGACAAGAATCCATCCCTTCTGATGAGCCGCCGGAATCCGATCCACCCGGGCAGCTCGATCATCTATCCCTATCCGCTTCAGGAAACCCTGTTCAACAGAAAGGCCGACAAGCAGTGGAAGGCATTTCTGTTGGAAAACGACTACCTGCGCCTGGCCGTCTTGCCCGAGATTGGAGGGCGGTTACTCTATGTGTTCGACAAGGTCGCCGGCGAAGAGGCAATCTACTACAATCACGTCGTCAAGTGGGCCAGGATCGGTATCCGGGGCGCCTGGATATCCGGGGGAATCGAGTGGAACTTCCCCAACGGTCATACCGTGACCTCCTCCTCCCCGATCGACTGCACCATCCGGGAAAACGCCGACGGCAGCGCCTCCCTGCTGTTCGGAGACATCGAGCGGATCTCCCGCATGCGCTGGAGCGTAGCCCTGACCCTCCATCCGGATCGGGCCTGCTTCCAGACCGAGATGCGCCTGACCAACCGCACCCCCTTTCCCAATCGATTCTGGTTCTGGGCCAACTCTTCGGCCCCCGTATCCAAGGGCATGCAGTACCTGAGCAGCGCCACCAAGGTCATGACCCTCAAGGATGTGATGGATTTTCCGGTCAACGACGGGGTGGATATCAGCTGGGACAAGAACCACGTGGAGGCCCAGGATATGTTCTGCCTCAATCCGCGGCTACGCTACGTGGGCTGGTACAATCACGATCAGAAGCGGGGGCTGATCAACGTGGCCGATCGTACCGAGGCCAGAGGCACCAAGTTCTACACCTGGGGCAACAGCGACGACGGAGACATCTGGGAGCAGCTGCTTACAGACGCGGACGGGCCCTACGCGGAGATGCAGAGCGGGCGGCTGCCCACCATGGGCATTTGGCAGATCCTTTCCCCCTATTCCGAGGAGAGCTGGAAAGAAACCTGGTACCCCGTACGCGACATCGGCGCTCCCTCCTTTGCCGACGAGAGTCTGGCCTTCAGTCTGCAGCCGGACGAGAATTCCCTGCAGCTGGGGATTCAGGCGGTCAGAAGCATCCCGGCAGCCCATCTCCGCCTTGCTGTGGGCGAGAAGAGAATCTGGGAGGAGCAGGTGGATCTGGAAGCAGCTGTGCCCTACCTGGCGGAAGTGCCCCTGAACGGCGGGAAGGCGGAAAACGCCGTGTTCACGGTTCACTCCGCCGAAGGTCAGCTGTTGGCCGAAAGCATCCGGCCCCAAGCCGAGCTGGAGTACAGGGGAATCGTCAAGATCAGGGCGGATCGTGAAAGTCCGCGAGCGGAGCAACAGGGGCTGAACGGGATCGACTTCGAGAAGCTGGGCGACTATGAGCAGGCGCGCAGCTCCTACCGAAAGGCTCTCCAGGATGATCCGGGTTTCAGCCCGGCCGAAGTCGGCATCGGCGTTCTGGATATGCGCCAGGGGAAGTTCTCCCAAGCGGCTTCGCACTTCGAGAAGGTGTTGAAACAGGAGGTATGCGATGAAGCCGCCCGTTTTCACCTTGGGGTCTGCCGCATCTACGAGCAGCGATTCGACGAGGCCATTGAACAGCTCAAGGTCCTGCTGCGCAGCCGGCTGTATCGCTCCGGCGCCTCCTACCTGTTGGGGGGACTGTACCTCGGCCAAGGCAAACTCATCGAGGCTATCGAACAGCTGGAAAAAGCGAACAGCCGATCTCCGGCCAACGGAGAGGCAGGTGCTCTGCTGGCCTGTGCCCTGCGCCGCCGGGGTGAGCTGGAAACGGCAGCCGGGATCGTCAAACAGATCCTATCCACGGACCCACTGAATTTTTTGGCCCTGAGCGAATCCCTGTTCCTCTCCCGGTCGGGGAAACAGAAGGATGCCGAGGCCCGCGCGCGTCTGGAGAAGGCCTTTCGCGAGGAGGTACAGTCCTACCTGGAAACCGCCTGCGAGTACGCCCGCTTCGGTCTGTACCGGGAGGCCTACGACATCCTCTCCCTGTACAACGAGGGAGCCAGCCCCGAGCGCAAGGCCTATCCGATTGTGGATTACTTTCTGGGCTGCTATGCAGAGAAGCTCAACAGGAAAGACAGCGCGGAGCACTTCCGCAACGCCGGTAAACGCGCCGCGGATTTCGTGTTTCCCCACAGATTGGAGGCGGAGGCGGCCCTTCGCCGGGCAATCGAGGCGAGTCCCCGGGATCACAAGGCCCGATACTATCTCGGCAACCTGCTGTGCAGCAAGAACCGTCCTGAAGAGGCGCTCAACCTCTGGGAGCAAGCTGCCGCAGAGCTCGGCAGCTTCTCGGTGATCCATCGCAACATCGGCCGGGTGTACTGGAAGAGCAAAGAGCAGCCCGATGCCGCGATTCAGGCCTACCGGCGGGCCCTGGCCGCGGATCCGAAGGACTACAAGTTGTACTTCGAGCTCAACTGTATCTTCCTGGACTGCGGGCTTGAACAGCAGCGTCAGGAGCTGATCGAATCGATCCCCGAGCAGTTGCTGGCAAACGACGTGATCGCCGAGATGGTCGCCGCTTTTCACACCGACAGGCAGGAGTGGGACCAGGCCCTGGCCATCCTCTCCTCCAGCCATTTTTTCCCGTGGGAGGTATACAAGGGAGTCCGGTTGCTTTACGTAGACGCCAACATCGGCAGGGGGATCAGCCTGACCCGGCGTAAAAAATTCAAAGAGGCGATCGACTGCTTCGAAAAGGTCTTCGAGTATCCCCGCAACATCAGCGTGGGGGAACCCTTCTACAAGGCGAACGCCGAGGCCCACTACCGCATCGGCCTGGCTCTATCCGAGTCCGGTGATGAGGCCGGCGCCAAGGGTGCCTGGCAGAAGGCGGCCGAGGAGCCTCGGCCTTCCATCAACGACCTGTGCTACTACCGGGCCCGGGCCCTGCAGCGTCTGGACGGGAACGAAGAGGCCGCGGCCGCACTGCAGGAACTGAAGGAGCAGGCCCAGCAGGGAATAACTGAAAAGAACGGGGATGTGGCGGAGTTCATGTACCTGTCGGGATTGGCCCACAAGGGGCTGGGGCAACCCGTGCAGGCCCGGCAGGATTTCCACATCGCCCTGGCCCTGAACCGGGCCCATCGCCGCTGCCGCTGGCAGGTCAGCGGTTTCAGCGGGGACTAGCAGCGTTGCACAGCGAAGTCCGACCGGCTCCTAGCCGATTCGCGGCTTGCAGAGGATCTCGCAGATCCGGAGCTCCTTGATCCTGTGGGCGTGGGCGGGACGCACCACCACGGCGGTGTCGCAGCCCTCATCGGTACCTCCGATCGCTACGATCTCCCCGCCGGAGGGGATCAACCCGGCTTCAAGGGCCATGATCGACACTTCCACCGCGACCTTCAACCCTTGCGAGAACATACGCAGCGTGTGAGCAACCACGCTGCCCGGGGTATGCTCGCCGTACAGGCCTTCAGCCACCCCATCGGCCAGTCCGTGAATCGTGGTCAACACCCGAACACCGGCCTGCTCGATTTGTCGCCGCTCCTCATCGCTCATTGTCCAGCCCTCCTTGTCGAAGGCCGTGGAAATACTAACCGCGATGATCTCGATGCCGGAATCTTTCAAGATCTCCGCCGCCTGCAATGCCGTGTAGCCGTGGGTCGAAGCCAGCACGATCTGTTCGATTCCCAGCTCCCCGGCCCGATCGCAGGCCAGACGCAGGGCCGTCTCTGTGTTCTGCTTTCCTTTTTTTTCGAAGTAGATTGTCTTTCCATCCATAAATCAAAACCTCATCCTCGGCGTATTTCGGGATCTTCCGATTGTACTTTTTTTCACCGAGATCTACAAAGGACCAGCAGTAAAAATCCCATTTGACAGAGTCCCCCCGAACGTGAAATCCTGGATAGCGCGAGTCGAACAGTTCAAAGAATAAGAGGATGATCTATGAGTAGTACCGTTGGCATTGGAATTATCGGCGCCGGCTTCATGGGCATGCTTCACGCCCGGGCTCTGTCCCAGCTGGCCGACGTCCGGGTATTGGCGGCCAGCGACCCGGCGTTGAAGAAGGCGCCCCGGTTGCCGGGAAAGCCTGAGCCGCTGCGATTGTACGCCGACCACCGAGAGCTCCTGGAAAACCCCGACATCCAGGCCGTGGTCATCGCCTCCCCAGAATCCCTGCACCGTCAGGCCGTGGAGGATGCCGCGGCGGCGGGCAAGCACATCCTTCTGGAGAAACCGATCGCCACAACCCTGGAGGATGCCGATACCATCATACAGGCGGCGGAAAAACACAGCGTCAAGCTGATGATGGCCCATCTCCTGCGCTACGACGTGCGCTACGCGCAGATCAAAGCGGCTGTGCAGGAGGGAACGATCGGCAAACCCATGGTGTGCTATGCCCGGCGCAACGCCGTGGTCCAGGAGGCGCGCCGGCTCGGCGGCCGCGTGGAGGTGGAAGAGTACATTTCCGTACACGACATCGATCAGCTGTTCTGGTACTTCGCCGACAGGGCGGTCAAGGTCAGCGCGGAAGTTGCAGAAGGCCCTGTGATGAAGGAACTGGGCGTCCACGATTTCATCTGGATCACCATTCGCTTCGAAAACGGCGGCCTGGGAATCGTGGAGACAGGCTGGGGACTCTCTGAATCCATTGTGAAGTGGCAGCGACCTAGCAGCTGGGGAGGCTTCGGGGATGTGTGCCTGGAGCTGATCGGGGAGAAGGGCTCCCTGTACCTGGACTACCGACCCATGACCCTGAGTGCCGTGGACGAGGAGGGGTGGAAATACCCTGAGACACTGCACTGGCCGGAGATGCACGGAGAAGTCGTGGGAGATGTTCTGGATGAGGACCGCTACTTCATCGGCGTGGTGAGAGGCCAGCGGGAGATCATCTCAACAGCTCAGGATGGGCGTAACGCCCTGGAGGTGGTGCTGGCCGCCCAGCAATCCTACAGAGAGGACAGAGCCATACGGCTCTATGATGCAGGGGATGCCGACTAATATAACGGATATTTCACAAACCGATAGCTTTGAACCGATGCACGTATCGATCTTACAGAAGATAACATTATCGTAATTGTACTAGATTCTACTACACAAATGTACTTGCAAACTCGTAATAGTTGACGTAACATAGCCAGAGAAACTCTATAGCAGAGTACTAATACTAAGGAGGGTTCTATGAAGAACTACAAAATTCTGTTGGTCTTGGTGGCACTGCTGCTACCCGCATTGGCATTTGCAGGAGGTCAGGGCGCTGGGAAAACCGCAGCAGAAGGTCCAGTAACTCTTGAGTTCATCGTTTGGTCGTACGCTGTGGATACGATCCTGGACAACATTGAGCAATTCCAGAAAGCGTATCCGGATATCCGGGTGAACTTAACCGACTACCCTTGGACGGCATACCATGACACCATGGTTCTGCGCCTAAAAGGTAAAACTCAAACGGATGTTCTATATTGTGGGGGTGACTGGCTTCCGGAGTGGGCAACAGCGGGTTGGCTTGTATCGCTGGAAGATTACTTTCCTGAGGCTAAGAAGTATAAAGATAAAACTGCGGATTACGCTCTGGGGGACATGACGTACAACGGGAAGCTGTACGGTCTTTCTTACTTCGCGGACATCATCACCTTCCAGTACAATAAAAAAATACTGGCTGAGAACGGCATGGCAGCACCTCAAGACTGGGATCAGGTGCTCGATGAGTCTTTGAAGTTGAAGAATGGTGGTATGCGGTATCCCTTCTGTTACGAGTTCGATGCAACCCTACCCAATTTCTACACCGCCTATGTTTCCCAGGTATACGGACAAGGCGGCGAGATGTTCGATGAAAACCTGAATCCGGTCTTCACAGATCCAAATTCCGAGGCGTTCAAACAGCTGCAGTGGTTACAAGACGCCAAGGTTAAGCATGACATCATGGCGTTTGCCAAGCATGAAACAAAAGTAAATGTAGCCATGAACACCGGACAACATGCCTTTACCGTCATGTTCAACTACATGCTGGCAGCCATGAACGGTTCGGGCCAGCCTCTATCGGGACAGTTCGATATGGTGGAGATGCCTGGGTCAGAGCACGGATGTCTGGGTTTTGCCAAATTCTACAGCATGACAACCCAGGCAGCCGAAAATGAACTGCGGCGTAACGCGGCATGGAAGTTTATCGAGGCCTTTGGCGGAGGTGATTACAAAGTCGCGAAGCGCTGGGCCGTGGAAAATGGACTCGGCTTCGCCCAGCTTCCCTTGTTTGACGATCCGGATGTACAGAAAGCCTTCGGAAGCTGGATCGATATGGACCAGTTTAAAAACCAGGCCAAAGTAGCAAAAAGCGAAGTACAAACCGAGTGGAAGGGGATGTGGAGCGAGTTCTACCGCCCGCTCATGGCCAAGGCTTTCGTGGGTGATGCCAGCGTCAAGGAAGTGATGGACCAAGGCGCGGCAAAATGGAACGAATACAAGAAACTTTTGGGCAGATAATCTAATACTAACGGGGATTTCCGCAACTGTTCGTACGGGAATCCCCTTTTTATATATCTATCTATATACATCAAGGATGGAGGGAGCTGTGGCATCACGAGATGTATCTCCGTATCCCATTAAATGGCTGTTCCCGGTATTGGTTCTTGTTATTGTTTTCACAGTGTACCCATTCGGGTATGCTCTTTGGAACAGCTTTTTCCAAATACTTTTAATTCTTCCCACCAAACCTTTTGTAGGATTTCAAAATTATGCAGATGTTTTAGTCAGTCCCTATTTCAGAGAGTCGTTGATAAACACACTGTTTTTCACTCTAGTTACCGCGCCTATCATCGTTGTGATCGCCCTCGGGGTTGCTCGCCTGCTGCTCACCAAGTTTGTGGGCCGAGGCGTTGTGCGAGCAGTTGTTCTCCTACCGTGGGCCATGCCCGGTACGATTTCGGGCATTATGTGGCTGTGGATCTTTCACGGGCAGTGGGGCATACTAAACGGCCTTCTATATCGAATTGGTATAATTGAGGCGTATATCCAGTGGGTTAATGATCCTCTCCTGGCGAAATTTTCCGTTATGGTAGCGCACGTTTGGACCCAGATACCCTTTGCCAGTGTACTACTAATGGCTGCTCTAACAACAATCAACAGAGAGATCTACGAAGCTGCAGAGGTCGATGGAGCCAGCCCAACAAGGCGCCTTTTCTCCATTACCATTCCCAATATAAAAGGAATGCTTCTAATTGCACTTATCTATGAATGCATCGTGGGACTAACCACCTACGATGTGACGTACGCGATGACCGGAGGGGGGCCGGGAGGCGCAACGACTCTCTTGTCATATTTTGTATGGGCCGAGAGCTTTAAAATGCTTCACTTCGGTCGGGGAGCTGCGCTTGGAGTCATCATGGCTTTGATAACCCTAGGCCTAATCATGGCCATCCTCAAGACAATTCCCAATGAGATCATGGGGGGGGACTAGAGATATGGGAAAGAAAATTGCTATATACTTTTTTGCATTTCTAGTCTTTCTGTTTAGTGCCGGACCTCTGTTACTAACCTTTCTTGGAGGAATTGTCCCGGAAAAAGCCATCTTATCCGTACCACCGAAATTTTTCTCGATGAAGCCGACACTGGCCTACTACAACTACATTTTCACAGGCAAGATTCCTCCAAAGATGGAGGAAAGAGGTGCAGCGAGGGGGATGATCAGCCAGGAAGCGAGAATGATTCCCAACGCAATGGCGAACAGTGCTCTTGTCGCCCTTGCAGTGATGGGTTTAAACATCCTATTCGGCAGTATGGCTGCCTACGCTTTTGCACGAATGAAGTTCAGGGGAAAATCGCCGACTTTTATGGGCATCGTGATGTGTCGTCTGATTCCGGCAGCAGCTTTAGTTGTACCTTTCTATCTCATTATTCAGTCGTTGGGACTGCTCGATACAAAAATAGCCCTGGTAATGGTGCACAGTCTGCTCACTCTCCCTTTTACCGTTCTGATACTGACGATATTCTTCCGAACCGTTCCAATTGAAATCGAAGAATCGGCAATAGTGGATGGTGCGACCTCGGTGCAAGTGTTTTGGAAAATCACATTGCCGTTGTCAGCGGCTAGCATGGTCGCTACAGGATTATTCGCATTCATGTTATCCTACTCGGAGTTCATGTACGGATTGGTGTTGGGAGGTAGTGCTCGCAGTCGCACTCTACCGGTAGTGATGACTGCTCTGACCTACAACCCAGACATGATCTGGGGAATGCTGATGGCGGGAGTGTTTCTCACCCTGATTCCGTCTCTGATTCTGGCAATCGTTGTTTGGAAATTTGTCGTTGAAAATATTATTCTGGGAGCGAGTAAATACTAGAGTTTTCATCTTTCAATACGTGACAAACAGATTCCACTCATTTGCCCGGGGAAGTTGCAGTGAGAAATAACCGGCCGTATTCCTGAGCAGGCCATCTTCACCTTTCTACCCAATCTATACAAGATATGAGCTGGAGCGAGCAATACTAAAGATAATTCACTAGAGGAGGAACAGAAAAAATGTCCAAAGAAAATAAAATAGAAGAAGCCATCACCGAATTGGCGGCATCTATAGGGAGAGACAAGATATCCATCGACAAACCGACAAGAGTCTGCTACTCCATCACCCATGGATCCGAGTTTCTCTTTCATGAGAACTATTTTGACGATTTTCTACCCGATGCGGTAGTCAGACCTTCATGTACGAAAGAAGTTCAGGAAATAGTTAAAATAGCCAACGCATACAAAGTACCCCTGGTTCCTTCCGGCGGTCGATCCGGCTCCTGCGGGGCAGAAGGAGTTTCAGGTGGAATTGTCGTAGATATGTGCGGCATGGACAAAATAATAGATTTGAATGAAAGAAACTATCGGGTAACAGCAGAAGCGGGTATCCGCATGATAGATCTTGTCAGCTATTTAAAGAAAAGAGGATACATGGCGACCGATTGGCCTGATTCAGACGAGATCGCTACCCTGGGGTCGCGCGCCGCCGTAAACGGATACAATTGGTGGGAGAATCGATGGGGAAGTGCCGGGATCATCATTCAAGGACTCGAGGTAGTCATCCCAAATGGAGACGTTATTCAGGTTGGCAGGGGAAGCAATAAGCCGACAAAAACTTCTCTCGGCTGGAATCTTATGGATATATTCATCGGATCGAGAGGAACGCTCGGGATAATAACCAAAGTGACCGAGACATTCACCGATTTTCCTCCCTGTTCCTTTGTCGGAGCAGCAGCATTCAGTACGTATGAAGAGGCAATAGAATCATACTGCGAACTGAAGAAGAGTAAGTACTCCAATACGGTATGGCGAGTTACCTGCAATGTAAGCCCTACAATAGAGTTCTCCAAGACGGTGGGAAAAGAATGGCCGAGTAATATCGCCATGACATTGAATTATGTGCTTCATGGTGAACCCTACGAAGTTGAAGGAATGAAAAAAATCACAAAAAAAATTATCGATGCTCATAACGGCTTCTTTCCACCAGAGTTAGACGAAATGGCATCATGGTGGAACACCCATTCCAGCGAATGGAGGGGGGTTGAAGGCAAAGTCACCAATCTAAGTCTCGGTTTCGCATCTCATATGTTCAGCGCAACCCTCGACACCGATGGTTTGTCAGCACGCCCCGTTTTTTTAGATCCTAATATACCGGATAGCAACGTTCTCAATTACTACTACGATCTTCAAAAGCTCCTATCCACTATACAGGATTGTAAGACGTACCCGAACCTGTGCCGTTGCGCCAAAGTCCACGACTATGGGGCGCTTATTCCCGGTGTTCGAGGTTTCAATAAGATGTGGATCGTCTTGCATGTATTTCGAAATAGCCTCAACGAAGATAGTCGAAAAGAACTTCTCGAATGGTACAACAAACATATCGAACTCGTTTATAAACACGGTGGGGTTGTATCGACAACACATGCCTGGATACCAAGGCAGATAGAAGTACAACAAATGAAACGAACAATGGGCGAAGTTGAGTATCGTTTCATGACAGAGATTAAAAAGACGGTCGATCCCAATGGAATTATGAATCCTAAGATTATTTTCTAATTTGGAGAACAACATGGAGAAATACGGAATCCTATCGCTACAAGATTATCGAAAACAAATCGAAAACTGCGTGAATTGCTACTGTGGGCTATGTAACAAGAATTGTCCTGCCTATATGGAATACAGAAACGCGGGGGTATCGCCGCGGGGTTTGTCTGAAATCGCGCTCGCGCTCAGCCAAGGAGTATATGACATTTCAGATCTATCCGATGAAATTCTATATTCGTGTGTTGGCTGCAGGGCATGCGAGTGGTACTGCTCCGAAAATGTATATCTGCAAGACAAAACTCGCAATAATCTTGTAAGTCCTGCTACAATTGCTGAAATCCTTCGATCAATAAAGGTAGAAAGCGGCACCGTTCATCCAGCTGTTCGTGACGCCCTCAACAACATAGTAAGACACGGAAATCCTTATGGAGGATTGGCGGTGGAAAAGGATGAATGGGTCAAAGGTCTTGAAATAAAGGATAATCAGTCAAAGACCATCTTGTACGTAGGTTCTTTGGTACCATACGAAGACAATGCAAAAGTCATGGCTGAAGCGACCGTCCAAATCCTGAAAATTTCCGGTGTCGATTTTGCAATCCTTGGGAGCAAGGAAATGGACAGCGGTGCAAACGCACGCATGCTGGGAGAAGAAGGATTGTTCGAAGAAATGGTCGAACAAAACCTAGAACTATTTCAAAAGAATAAAGTCGAAAAAATAATATGCATTTCACCGCATGACTATGATGCATTTGTAAATTATTATGAGGGTATTGACGACATAGAAATCGTTCACTATACACAAGTTCTCTGGGACATTATCAGCAGTAGACAGATAAACCTCAAAAAAAGAATAGAAAAAAAAGTTGCCTTTCATGATCCATGCTATTTAGGCAGACGCAGTGAAATCTATGATGAACCGAGGAATATACTCGGTAGTATTCCCTCCTTGAGGCTAGTTGAGTTGGAGTTCTCCAGAGGAAATTCCTTTTGCTGTGGTGGAGGAGGAACTGGATTGTGGATGGATCTACCTTCCGTGCATATAGACCTCCGCCGTGCGGATCAGATACACGATGCAGAAATAGAATGTGTGGCGGTAGCCTGTCCGATTTGCTATACAATGTTGCAAGCGGCGATGAAAAGCAGAGAATATCAAATCGAAGTCAAAGATGTGTCACAACTTGTCAAAGATTCTTTATCCTGATATATCCGTTTACAAGAAGGGGCAAAAGGAAAAAAGACGGTGAGCCGATTTGATGTGCTGGGCTATCTTGCTTTTTCAAGCTCTTTGATCAGCTCCGGTACAACATCGTAGAGATCGCCGATAAGTCCGATATCGCAAACCTTGAATATTGGAGCAGCCGGATCTTTATTGATTGCTACGACGAAATCTGATCTGCTCATTCCGGCTAGGTGCTGAACCGATCCGGAGATTCCACAGGCAATATAGAGCCTAGGTCTGACAGTCTTGCCGCTGAATCCTACTTGATGTGAATAGTCTATCCAACCCTTGTCGACGGCGACTCTGCTTGCTCCAACCGCAGCTTCAGCACCAAAACAATCAGCAAGTTTTTCGAGAAGGCTGAAACCTTCCCGGTTCTGTAATCCATTCCCGCCCGACACAATGATGTTGGCCTCGATTAAGCTTTCTTCTTCCTCTTCCTCCAGAATTTCACGAACCTTGACTCTGTCGCGGATCGAATCAGCTACATACTCCAGACTGGTAAAACCACCCTTGTATACAGGAACCGCCTCGGCTCTCTTCATAATCTTGTAACGTACCGTAGCCATTTGAGGTCTGCTGTTAGGACAGATTATCGTTGCCATGATATTTCCGCCATACGCTGGCCTTGTTTGCAACAGCAGCCGGGTATCCGGATCAATAGAAAGAGCCGTACAATCGGCTGTTAAACCGGTTTGAAGTTTCGAAGCGATCCGGGGACCCAACGATCTTCCCACCGAAGTAGCACCAAGAAGAAAAATACTTGGTTTGATGTTATCAACAATATCAACTATCAAGTCGGTGTAGATATCGTCTTTAAAAACAGACAAATTGGGGTCGTCATATACATATACTTCATCTACTCCGTAGCCAGTCAAAGCTCTTGCTTGTTCGTTTATGTTATGTCCTAAAACGACGCAAAAAAGTTTCTCTCCGAGTTCAGCTGCCAATTCTCGGCTTTTACCAATTAGCTCATAGACCACTGGGCAGATGTTTGACCCTTTCGCTTCTCCGAATATAAGTATTCCCTTGTATTCAGAAAGATTTGTATCTTTTTTTTCTTCCGTGGTTATCTCGATCGCATCAACCGGGCAAACCGAAGAACAAACACCACACATTTGACAGCTATCATCAATGACAGCAAGTCCGCTTTCTATCGAAATCGAGTTATAGACACACGATTCAATGCAATAACCACAGCCTGTGCACCTATCCTTGTGGATGATTATCGTAGCCACGCAATATCCTCTATTTTATAAAATTCATTTTCTTCAATTTTGAGGCCAGATTTGCAGAGAGTTCCTTGGGGTTACCCTCTAAAAATTCTCCTTTATCACGTGAGCGGGGATGAAATACTTTTATCACCCGTGTTTTCGAACCATCCAATCCGAACCGCTCTTCAGAACCGTTCAGATCCTCAGCCGTCCATTTTGGTATTACCGCTTCCTTCGCCATGCGTCTCTTCTTGAACGACGGGTATCTTGGCTCAATTGTGCCCTTCAATACAGTAATCAAAATCGGTAAAGATAACTCTACGATCTCTCTATAGTCGTCCATACAGCGCTCGAGGCAGATAACATCGTTTTCTACAGAAATCACTTTACTTACGTAGCTTACGTGGGGCACATTTAGTTCTTCTGCTAGACTGGGTCCGACTTGACCTGTATCACCATCCGTTGTCTTCAATCCACAAAAGATAATATCAAAAGGTCCGTTCTTGCGAATAGCGCACGCGAGCGTATATGAAGTCGCCAGTGTATCTGAACCAGCGAATTTAGTATCTGTTAGAGAGACGCCTTGATCACAACCCATTGCAATAGCTTCTCTCAAAGCTTCCTCTACTTGCGGCGGGCCCATACTCATCGCTGTTATCCCGCCGCCGCACTTTTCCTTGAGTTGCAATGCTGCTTCTACCGCATATTTGTCAAAGGGATTCATCTCCGATAGAACACCATCGCGAATCAAAGTTCCCTTCTCGTTATCTATCATGATATCGGTTGTGGCTGGTACCTGTTTTACACAAACAAGTATTTTCAATCCTTCCATGGAGCGTTTCCTGTCTTTTTTTATCCCGACACTGCAATCGAGTAATATAGGTTACTTTTGGGTTGATAATTAACTATTTATACCATAGGACAATATGATCTACAAGCGATACGCGAATCTTTATTTTTATAAAATACTATACCTTGAATTCATTGACAGCATCTATAGCTGCGGGATAATGTCAGAAATGTGAGACTGTCCCAAATTTGTTCGCGAGAACGGGTGCGCCTTGCCCTGGCGTTTCAGGAAGCCGACCGCGTGCCCATCGACCTGGACGGCTGGGCCACCTACTTCACCGAAGGGGCGTACAGGAATCTTCTGCAGCATCTCGGGATCGAAGAGGAACCGAAGGTAAACGACTGGTTCCTGATTTCCGGTGCAAATGAATCGATCCTGCAGCGCTTCGGCGTCGATTTCCGGCGGGTCGCCCTCGGCACTCCGGACGGTTTCCGCAGCAAAACCTATCCCGACGGCAGCTGGGATGACGAGTGGGGCGTGTGTAAGCGCAAGGCGGCTCACCGCAATCCCCGCACCGGGCAGACTGCGTACTACGCCGAGATGATCGAGCCTCCCCTGGCCTGTGCATCGATCGGGGATCTGGACGGCTACCCCTGGCCCGATCCGGATGATCCGGGCCGGTACAGGGGACTATCTGAGAGGGTGAAGCGGCTCTACGACACAACCGACAACGCCCTGGTGGCCGCGGCGATCAGCGACGGCATTTTCGAGAAGGCCCAGGCGCTGCGGGGAATGCAGCGCTTTCTCGAAGATCTGCTCATCAACCGGGAGTTCGCCGCCCGGCTGATCGACAAGATTCTGCATATCCAGCTGGAGATCTTCGACCGCTATTTGAGGATCGTGGGGAGGTACGTGGAAATGGTGGAAACCTCGGATGACTACGGCATGCAGACCGGTCCGCTCCTCTCCCCCGAACTGTATCGGGATATGTTGAAGCCCGCCCACCGGCGGCTTAACAGCTTCATCAAGCAGCGGACACGGGCCAAGATCTATCTGCACTCCTGCGGCTCCATAGCCGAGGTTCTGGACGACCTGATCGATGCCGGGATCGATGTGATCAACCCGGTCCAGCCTCGCGCCAGGGATATGGACTCAGCCGGGCTGAAGAAACGTTTCGGAGGGCGGGTGGTCTTCCACGGCGGTGTGGATGAACAGTACGTGCTTCCCCACGGATCAGTCGAAGAGGTACGGGAGGAGGTCGCTTGCCGCATTCGGGCGTTCGCTCCGGATGGCGGCTACATCTTCGCTCCGGCCCACAACATCCAGGACGATGTGCCTCCGGAAAACGTCGTGACCATGTTCGCTGCTGCACTGGAACTCGGGCACTATCCCATTGTGGCGACGGAAAGCTGAGCTTGAACGAATGAGCATAAAGCCGGATCTGTTGCTACAGGCGCTGAAAGCAAACGCAGGGCAGGAACCGAATGGAGACGGCAGGATCAGCCGATACTTCCAAGACGGCTACGACCTTCCCGCAGACTGGGATCGGGTTCGCAGCCGCTATCAGGAGATGGCTGGAACTCATCTGGATCGCTTCGACAGCCCGATGATTGACCTGGGCCGGGCTCCGGGCCGGGTCAACCTGATCGGGGAGCACACCGACTACAACGGTCTGCCCGTATTCCCCATGGCCGTAAACCGGGACATGGCCACGGTATTCGCTCCCCGGAAGGATCGGAAGATCGTCATCATCAATACCGAATCGGAGTTTACCGAACGGTCCTTCGACATCGAGCAGTCCATACCCCCCTACCCCACCGGGGATTGGGGCAACTACTGCAAGGCTGCGGTGCAGGGACTGCTCGACTACTATCGAAAAAAACGGCGCAACTCGGAACGTTTCCGCGGCTTCGAAGCGACCATCGACGGCGATATTCCGGTAGCCGCCGGCATGAGCTCCTCCTCCGCCCTGGTGGTACTCTCTGCCCTCGTCTTTCTATCCGCAAACCGCCTCCAGCTGCATACCACAGCCGAAGGACGGCTGGAGCTGGCGGATCTGCTGGCCGGGGCGGAACGATACGTCGGCACTCAAGGAGGTGGCATGGACCAGGCCATCTCTCTGATGGGCCTGGCTGGACACGCCGTAAAAATTGACTTCTTCCCCCTGAGAACCCAAACTGCGCCGCTTCCGCAGAACTACGCCATCGTGGTGGCCGACAGCACGATCAAGGCGGCCAAGACCGCCGAAGCGCTGGACAAGTACAACCGCCGTCCCATTGAGTGCCGCCTAGCCGCCGCGGTATTGAAAAGGATCTTCAGCGAACGCTATGAGCGGGAGATTCCCATCTCTCTGCTCGGGGATCTGAAAGAGGAGCGGCTGGCGGTTGCGGAAGCGGAGATCTGGCGGATCGCAAACGCCGCCCTGCACAAAGATCCGTACACCCTGGAGGAGATCGCCGGGATCCTTGGGCAGAGCACGGAGAAAACCGCCGAACTGTACTGCAAGCGGAGGGACGGATCGATCTTCGGCGAACCGGCGGATGGCTTCAAGCTGCAGCAGCGTTACCAGCACGTGATCGAGGAGGGAGGCCGGGTCGAGCAGTCCGTGCGGGCTTTGGAGGCGGGGGATATTACCGGCTTTGCCGAGCTGATGAATCGATCCCACGCAAGCTGCAGGGACCTGTATGAGATCAGCTGCCCCGAGCTGGATCGGCTGGTCGAGATTTCCCTGGAAGCCGGGGCCCTGGGCTCGCGCCTCACCGGGGCGGGATTCGGCGGCTGTACCGTGAGCCTGGTGGAGAGAAAACGGGTGGAAGCTTTCATGCAAAAGGTCATTTGGGGCTACTACCGAGACTATCTGGGGCGGAAGGACCGGGATCTCGGCAAGCTGATCTTCCCCTGTCAAGCGGCGGGGGGAGCCGGGGTCTTGGCCGGTCCACAATCTTGACGGAACTGACAGAGCGCTTCGGAGACCGGATCGTATTCTGGGGCGGCGGCTTCGTGTTCGCCGGGATTCACAATATCCAGGCCGGCGTGCCGCCTGCAAATCTACTCGCCCTGTTCGAAACCTTCCGGGAGTGTCGCTAACCTGACTGGCCCACTGGATTAATCTCGAGCATTGGTGTACAAAGAGCCACACGAAAAATGAATAAATTACCCCAAGACCTGCACATTCACACGACCTTCTCCCGACACGACGGCGCCGTGGCTCCCGAGCAGACCGTACAACTGGTGGCCGCGATCGCCCACGCCCGCGTCATAGGCATCAGCGATCACCTCGAGTCAATTGTCGATGACTTTCCGACCTACGCGCAAGCGCTACGCTCCCGCGGGTTTAGGGTCGGAACCGAGGTAAACGGAGCGGACTGGGTGGGAGAGGCCGAAGCGGTGGAAGCCCAGTACTACGTGTACCACTGCCGGAACCGGGAAAAAGACTACCGGGGGACGGAGCGGCTCCTGGCTACGGGCAAGCCCCTCATCATCGCCCATCCCCTGATCCTGGAAACGGATTTAAACCGGGTTCCTCCCCAGTGCCTGATCGAGATCAACAACCGCTACGTCTGGCGCAGCAACTGGGAGACCCTGCGCCCCTTCACCGAAATGTTTTCGTTTGTCATTGATTCCGACGCGCACCAGCCCCACTGGCTCAACCAGAACATCGCCCGCTACGTAGCAAGGGAGTTGGAGATCACCGAGACCCTGCTGTTCACCGATGCCGGAGAAACCATACAGCCCTGCACGGCATACGCGACAAAAAAACTTTGAAATTCCGGCTCTTTGACCCTATATTGAATCCTATACACCGGCCATAACTGGAAAGGAGGCTTCATGAAAGCCCTGAAGATTGTTGTTCTGCTCGTACTCACACTCGCCCTCATGGGCTGCTTCGAGTCGATCGTGCTGCTGCGGGTGAACAAAGACGGAAGCGGAACGATCGAGGAAACCATTGTAATCAGCGACGCCTTTATGGAGCTGATGAAGAGCTTCGGCGGCGAAGAGGAAGGTGAAGCCGAAGAGCAAGAGCCGATCGACGAGCAAGAGCTGATCGACAAGGCCGCGGGCATGGGTGAGGGAGTGCAGTATGTCTCCGCCGAGCCCGTGAAAACCGATCGCGGCTCCGGATACAAGGCAATCTACAGCTTCTCCGATATCAACGACGTGCGCATCAATCAGAATCCGGGTGAGAACGTGAGCCCGCCCCCGATGGGAGGAGAAGAGGAGGGACCGGTTGAGGAGTGGCTGCGCTTCAACTTCAGCGGCGGCCGTACCGCGACCCTGGAAATCATCTACCCCCAGGATCTGGAAGAAGAAATGGGGCAGGAGGAATCCGCGGAGGGTGAGGTGGACATGGACAGCAATCCGGAGATGATGGATATGATGCGGGAGCTGTACCGGGACATGCACTTCGGCATCGCCGTGGAGGTTGACGGACAGATCGTCGAGACCAATGCCAGCTACGTGGACGGTTCCACGGTCACCCTGATGGACATCGACTTCGCCAAGATCCTCGAGGATGAGGAGAAGTTCCAGGAATTGATGAACGCCAATCCCGAAACCGTGGAGGAGATGAAGGAGCTGGTCAAGGATAATCCGGGGATCAAGGTGGAGATCGAAGAGGCGATCCGCATCCGCTTCAGGTAGAGGCGGCTCCGGACACGCTGATCTCAGGAAGCAAAACCGAGAGGGGTCCTTGGAAACCGGCACGGTTCTGGGTTTCCCGGGAGAAGTACATCTGTGTTTGAACGTCTCGAACATTCCCCGATACCGAGCCACCGGTCACCGGACGGCGCTTCCCTTTTGAATCCGTGTAGTAGGCCAGACGGATCTCTCCGCCAAAATCTCCGGTCAGGGGTTCAGTGACGAAATCGGAAAAATACACGACCTCCAGGTGCGGTCCCCGGCGGAGCTCCTCGAGAGCCTTTGAGCCGGGTGTGACCGCGACGTTGCCGACAGCCCCGGTCGGCGGCACATTCAGGTAGTGGCAGAATCTTACAGGACCCCAGTAACGTTCCAATCTGCCCGCATCTATAATCTGTGTGCGCTTCAACGCGAAACCGTCGACATCCACGGGTGCGGAAGCTGGAGAGTTCTTCAAAAACGGCTCCAAGGAGAGGGTCAAACGATCTCCCGTGACTCCCTTCCCCTGGATACTCTCTCCCTCCTTTGCCGTGGAGATGCCGGAGTACACGCTCTGCGCTTCGGATCGGGTGAGGTAGTACTCGAAGAAATCCGGAACCGGATCTCCGGTGAGCAACACGGGAAATCGTTTCAGGTGAGGAGTAGATGCGGCCACTGCACGATCGCCGCAGTAGCGCAGCTGGTCCCGGACCTCGGCGGCCAGCAATTCGGGCTCGAAATCGGAGAAGCTCAGCTCTCTGTATAGTTCCACAGCTCCGCCCGGCCCAACGACTTTCCGGCCGCCCTTTCCGTCTTCCTCGACCTTTCCGCCGTCTTCGACTATCAGCTCGACATAGCCCGAGAAGGACGGATAGGATACATCCAGACCGAGAGAGTTGACGATGCGGGTGTCTATACGATTGAGGAACAGCTCCGCCGAATTGATGCGCGACTCCGCCTGATCCTCCTGGGCATAGATGGTTTCGGCCAGGGGGCCGAGCCACTCCTCCAGGGACCGGGCGGCAAAACTGCTCTGAGGCATCTCGGCGACTTTGGCGCCCGGCTCCACCAGGGGATAGTGCTGGTTGCGTACGTACCTGGCGGAGTCCAGGCTCTGCTCGATCAGAGCCCGAACATCCTCGCTGGAGTAGGTGGGGTGAATCTGCACAGCCACGGAGCCGCGGTACTGCTTCCCATCCTCCTGGAAATCGCTGTATATCGTGAGGAAGGTGCGGCGCACATCCTTGGAGCGCTGCATCTCCACGTCCCGGCGGACGAAAAACATCTCCTGTCCCTGGATCCGCCTGTCAGTAATCCGCCAGGCATCGATATCCGCAATACTCGACAATAGCTGCTGCAACTGTTGGATCATCATCCCAACCTCATCTTCGTTTTAATATAAGGTCCGCCTAAGGAATTCTTCACGAAATCCTTGTACCCTTTGCCGCACATACCGCTGCCGAATCGTTGCACTTCTCCGGAAACCATGCTCACCGAGCCGAGAACCTCCGGCACGTAGCCGAACATCAGCAGGGGGGAGACGAGCTTGCCCGTCAGTTTTCCATCCCGGATCTCCCTGGCATAGAGGATCTGCCCCTGGATTCCCCAGTTCTTGGGATCCTCCATTCCGGAGAGAAATTTCTCCAGCAGATATCCTCTGTCGATTGAGGCGATCATCTCCTCCAGGCTGTCCGTGCCGCCGGTAAAGAAGGTATTGGTCATACGGGCATAGGCTTTGCGCTCGAAAGACTCCCGTTTCCCGTTACCTGTGGGCGGGGTGCCCAGGCGTAGCGCCGAGAGCAGGTCCGAGATTCCGGTTTTGAATACCCCCTTCTCGATAACCAGGGTATCTGCGCCCAGCACGCCTTCATCATCGAAGCGGTAGGTACCGGTCTGCTCTGCGGCCAAAGCCCCGTCGCGCAGGTTCATTATCGGCGAGGCCACGGCCTTGCCCAGGTATTCCTCGGCTTTTGCTCTGTTCTTGACGAACATGTCCGTCTCCACGCCGTGGCCGAAAGATTCGTGGGCCAGAAGTCCGGCAACATTCGGGGAGAGGATAACCTCGTACTCCCCGGGCTCGATCCGCTCGGCATCGAGCAACTGCTCGGAGATGTTCATGGTATCCTCGATTCCCGCTTCCATCTCCTCGATCAGCTCCAGTCCCTTGAGTCCCGAGTAGGAGGCGTACATCTCCCGGGTTGCTTCATCCCTGCGCACCACCGCTATCAAGTAGCCCTGAGCCCAAATGTAGGACTGCTCCAGCTCTCGTTTCGCAGAGACGAACAGCTTGGATACCCGCATATGCTCGAGACGAGCCTCGGCCTCCACCAGATGCTCTGAGAGCTGGAAGGCGCGATCCTTGAGCCGGGAGAGCCGTCCGATTATCTGTTCCGCCGGCACCGGCTCGGGAAGCACCTCGACGCTGCCCTGCCAGGTTTCGCTCAGGGGTTGTTCGGATATCTGCGGAAGTTCGGGTACGCCGAAGGGCAGTCGCCCGCCAACCGCTGATGATTTACGGAAACGCTCGCGGATCGTGCCGGACAGAGGCTCGATGTCCTCCAGTGAACCCTGATCGAGCTCGTTGAACGAGTACTCCAGGTATTGCCGGCCGTCAAAAACGCGGATCACCGATCCCCGTTCGCACCAGTCGCTCTGCCGGGCGTCGATCACCCGTTTGCGAACCGAATAGCGCATTCCTGTCGAGTCGGTGGAGAGGACCGATACGTAGGGAAAATCCTTGGATAGGATTTCAACGAGCCGCTTGAGGGGCTGTTTGATTTCGGCCAAGTAGGCCGACAGGGGGACTTTCATCTGATCTCCTAATTCACGCGGTAAGATTCGCGGGCAACCAGCCATTTTCGGCGATCCGGCTCCGGGCATCTTCGTAGCTACGAAACAGCACTGCCTTGATCCCGGCCCGTTCGGCGCCCTTTACATTATCCGGGATATCATCCAGAAACAGGACCTTCCCTGCCTCCAATTGAAGGGCGTCCAGACAGGAGCGGTAGATCTGCGCTTCAGGCTTGTTCACACCGAGATCGCAGGAAAAGACCTTTACCTCGAATCGATCCAGCCACCGAAAACGAGTTTCGATCCGTTGCAGGATATCCCGGGGCATGTTGGAGAGGATCCCGGTTCGCACTCCCGCTTGCTGCAGACCGAAGGCCCAGTTGAGCATCTGGTCGTTGATTCGGGTCCAGCCCGCCGTATCCTCTTCGAAGAGGCAGCGCATGAGTTCCGGGCTCACAGATTCGGTGCCGGAATCCACGACCCGGGACCAGTACTGTCGGCTGTCGATCGTACCTCGATCGTAGTCCGGACGCCGCCGCCTATACTCCAGGTCGAAGGTAGAACGATCCAAACCGCAGAGCGCCCGCAGATTCTCCACCTGACTATCCAGGGGTTGTAATGTAAGGACCCCGCCGAAATCAAAAACGACGGCTTCGATTTCCGTATTCATGACTGTGTGGGCAAATGTACTCATATCCGGTAGGGAGTTCAAGAAAGGACGGACAGGCATTCAGCCACGCTGCGACAGTAGGTCTCGATCTCCTCTGCGTAGTCTTTTAGAAAGGAGATATCTTCCAGTTTACCCCAGACAGCTTCCATCTCCGACGGGTTGCGGAAGGTGGCCTGGCGAAAGGGATTTTCGTAGTCCTTTCCTCTGGACGCTTGAGCTCGCTGGAGCAGCTCCCTGGCAACTTCCACAGATTCCGACAGAATCCGGCGGATCTGCCCGGTGTTTAACTGCTCGGTGTCCAGATCATAACTGACCATCAGGCAGTACAGAGCATGGGCTGTTCTTTGCTCGGGGTAAGCTTCCCAGGCACGGTCGTAGGCCCGGTGAAGCTGCTCCCATGTATCGGTCCGACCTTCCTGCACGGTTCGGATCAACTGCTCCAGTTCCGGCGTCGGGATCAACTGTCCTCCTATGTTTTCCCAACTCAGGTAGGGCTTTGAGTAGCGCTCGCCGATCTGTTTTGCGATCGCCTCGCCTCTGTTTTTCCCTTCATCCTGCTCTCTGTCACCCCCGCTATTCACAACACGCTGAACCGCGGTATTCAACTCCCGGGCCCCGTAGAAGCGCAGCATCCTGCGATACCAGAGATAGCCGCGCAGGGGATGAAGGATCCGCATCTTTCGTTTATAGGCCATTCCCTCCAGCTGCAGATCCAGGGAAGCATCGACCTTCTCGTAGTTTTCGAAATCCTCGGGCCCAAGGCGCCGTCCTATCTGCCGTTCGATGGCGGCACGAAGGATCTCCATGCCCCGGATCATCTCCTGGGCCGAGTCCGGAGCCAGAAAGTCATACTCGATGTTCTGTTCCTTGATCATCCGCTTATCCCGGGCTCGATACTTGCCGGCGTTGCGTACCACCGCGTACATGTTGTGCTGGAACCAGTATCCGGGCATCAGCTGAATCGTTTGTCGATCTTCAGAGATGCTAACCAGGGCGAAGGGTAACGTGATGTTGAGCTCGCAGGGATAGCTGCCCTTGGCGATCAGGCAGTAGGAGGCGAAGCGGGAGGAGTGTTTAAAACTGGATGCCAAACCGGGCCAAAACCCCCGACCGGCCAGGATCTCTCCGTCGTTCGCCCGGGAATTGTGGTTGGAACCGATGGTTGCCGCCGCGGCGATGTTGGATTGACCCAGGAGGGTGGATGCTGTGAGAAAGGAGTTGTTGTGATGCTGCTCGTGAAAGGGAAAAATCAGGTTATTGAGGATCTCGCAACAGGAAACCGTGGAGTTGCAGCCCAGATAGGAGTTGATCAGCCGGGCGCCGTACTTCAGCTGCACGTTCCGTCCTGTGAAGAAGCGCACCGCTTTGACGCCGTAGAAGATCCTGTTCCCGTAGCCCACGATCCCGTTCACCATCTCCACCCCTTCGCCGATCTGCGTGGGTTCCGCCTCGCTGGAGTTGATGGTGAGATTCTTGAGCTTATTGGCTCCCTTGATGTAACAGTCCTCTCCGATCAGGGTGTCCTTGATGATGCGGCTGTTCTTGACCACCGCCCGATCCCCCACGGTCCCGTAGTGCCCGCGGCGGCTGTCAGCCACCCGGTTGGTCATCTGCTCAAAAGCCTTCAGCAGCTGAGGCAGTTCCCGGTAACGGGACCAGATGTAGGCATCGGCGGGCAGCATACCGTTGAATGGCAGGATCTTCCTGCCCCCGTTTTCGTTGCCCACCTCCAGCCAGATTCGAACGGATTCATCTTCACCCTGCTTGAGTACTCCATTGCCGAACTTGGCGTGGTTCACCGTGATCATCTCATCGATGTTGAACAGGGCCGCTCGGTTGCCGATTATGTAATGGGCGATGTAGTGGACATTGCGCATCGCCACGTTGTCGCCGATATCACAGCTGATGATCGTACTGTTGGAAAGTCCAACCGGCAGCCTCAGCTCGTGGTATTCGAGAAAGGTCGCCGAAAGTTCTCCGATGCGCACCATTCCCCAGAACTCGCAGTTGCGGACCAAGCGGGGATCGAAGCGTTCACCCACCAGGATGCGATCCCAATCCTCAGCGGTATTGTTGTTCTTGGCCAGGATCTCGATCTGCTCCGAGCTCAACGGCCGGTACTCTTTTAGCCCGTCTGATTGAAACAGACGAAGGTCCTCCTCGCGGCACTCCTCGCCGTACTGCGCGGGGACGAACCCTTTCGAGAAATCCCTCAAGCTTCCGATCTCTATGTGGCCCATCTACACTCCTCCATCAGGCGAGTTCCGGCTCCAACTCCGTGGTATCGGGCGCCTGTTGCCAAGGCTTTCGTTTCTGCCAGTCGTTGATCCAACCGTCCGGCATCACCAGGCTCAGTCCCGCCATATCTCCCAGGTATTGATCCAGCTCCGAGCGCTTGAACACCACCGCAGTGGTGAGAGCCGGAAATTCCCTGTAAAACTCCTCCGTCACCAGCGGCTCCAGGAGATCCCAATTCTTGGACACGCTCCCCCCCAGGATGATCAGGCGGGAATCCAGCACGGCGATTGCGTTGTAAAGCCCTGTGGCCATGATCGTGGCGACCCGACGAATCAGGGCTCCGGCCTGCTGATCTCCCTCCCGGCAGCGCCGGAACACCTCTGCCGGTTGAGCCCCGCTCTGTCTGGCGATGGCCAGACCGGAGACCAGAGCCTCCAGATGGGCCGCGCTTCCGCAGCCGCACACAGGCTCTCCCTCGCGGTGATAGTTCATCACGATGTGCCCCAGATGCAGAGCATTGTCGTTTTTTCCGGTGAGCAGATGGCCGTCCACGAAAGCACCGCCGCCGATGCCGGTACTCCAGGTCACGTACAAGAGGTTGTCCTCTCCCCGTCCCGCTCCGAAGCAGCGTTCGGCCACCGCGGCGCTGATGCAATCATTGGCGATACGCAGACGGGGATAGAGGCCGGACAGATCCCTCTCCAGAGGTATCCGGGTCCAGTCGTTGTCGATTCCCTCCCGCTTCTGCCCCAAACCGCCGCAGATGTTGGGTGCGGCCAGGCACAGATATCCGTCCTCTTTCACGAACGGGCTTGCCGTGCTGATCCCTACGGCGGTGATCTGCCGCTTTTCGACCTGTGCCTGCCGGCAGGTGGTGCCGATGAGAAAATCGATCTGGCGGGGTACGGTTCCCTGGTCCCCTCTCTTTCTGGTCAGCTGATACACCCGGGCCAGGATCCCGCTGCGCTCCGATACGCTGACCGTGGTCTTGGTGGCACCTATATCTACCGCCGCGAAGTACCGCCCCATCAGCTGCCCTGGTAGATGTTGCCCACCTTGCGGGCTCGCTCGGGTTTGTCCAGATCGATGCCCAGGCTGAGGCCGATCTCCACCAGCAGGTTCCAGCCGGCGGCGATTTCCACGTAGCTCTGAAAATCCCCGGCATCGGGAATAACCACTGTGGGGAAACTGGTCTTCCGAGTTGATATGGCGATCACCTCCAGCCCTACCCCGTCGACCAGGCACTCGCGGAACTTCTCCTCCTCGCTTTCGAAGGGCTCCACCACCACGACCAGTTCCTCCGGCGACATCACCTCTTCGATACCGTGAACCGCGTAGGTTCCTTCCAGAAAATCCGCTTTCTTGCGGGTGATCTCATTGGTCTTGAGGGTGAGCTCTTCGGCCACCCCGGTGTTGCGACCGGCGAAGTAGATGGTCGGGGCGTTCCCGGCCCGCTTTACCAACCCCGGATCGATTTCCAGGGTCAGGGCCTGCTCGACCTTGCCCGCCAGATCCTCCAATTCCTCCATCGCTTCGCCCCGCAGCGTACGCAGAAGACTGTCATAGAACAGAGCCTGTTCCACCACGGTCTTGGTGGCGGCCACCGCCTCCTCTTTGCCGCTGATCAGTATTTGACTGGCTGCCGCCAGATTGTCCAGGGGAGAGTCCTCGTAGGCGGTCAGGGCGTAGAGGGCCCGGTGACCGGAACTCTTGAGTGTCTGAAAAAGCCGTACCACCTCCTTGGTCTTTCCCGAATTAGAGGCTCCGAATACGACGTAGGCCCCCAGATCGTATTCCAGAGCCTGGGTGGCGCCGTCGGTGGCAAGGGCCAGGGAATCCGCCTTCTTCAGCGAGTCGTAGATGGCTCGCTTGGCCGGAAAGATCCGGCTGGAACCCTCGCCTGTGAGAAACAGGCGCCCGGAAGCTTTGAGGGCGGGCACAAAGGCCATCGCGGCCTGCGGATCGAAGCGACGGATGACATCCGGGGTCTGCATCATCTCCTGGACGAGCTTGTAACGGGAGAATTTCGGGTTGTTCAGGTTCATCTTTCCTCCTTAGAATGGCTGCTATAGGGCCGCGAACTCGGGGATCTCCCCGACCAGCGGCCGCATATACTCGAGAAACTCCTCCGTGACGAAGTTCCCCTCTGCATTGATGTACTCTCTGGGCATGGGTTTGCTCTTCTCGGCGACCTCGGAAAGGGGAGCGGTCTGGAACTCGACCCGGTAAGGTGTGCTCGAGCTTCTGGCTATGGTGACCATAACCCCGGAGGATCCCCCGGTGCCCAGCTGTACGGCTTCTCGCCCGCACTCGTAGGCCTCCCGGCGATCCAGGTCGACGGAACGGTCCATGGCGCTCATGACCAGGGACTCGGTGATCTGAAACTCCCCGCGGAAATCGAAACGCTCCATGATCATCCGGTGCAGGTTCACAGCCACGCTGCTCCCCCCCATGGCCCCGAACTCGATATTGCCGAACTTGTCGGTCGTCTCGGAGGCGCTGACCGGAGTCCCGTCGGCGTACTGAAGACCTTCTCCGCACACGATGGAAACCCAGCCGTAGCGGGAGATGCACCTGTCCACATCACCGAGAAAACGATCCCGATCAAAGGCAACCTCCGGAAGGTAGATCAGGTGCGGTGCCTGGTCCTCCGCCTTTCGGGCAACCGCCGCGGCGGCGCTGAGCCAGCCCGCGTCCCGCCCGATCGACTGGTAGATCACGTACCTGTCCACCCTCCGCATGTCCCGGGCCAGAATGCCCGCCTGGAGCACATTGAGGATGTTGCAGCGGGCTGCGGAGGGAAAGCCGGGGGTGTGATCGGTTCCGAACAGATCGTTGTCCACCGTCTTGGGGATGCCCACTCCGTACAGTTCGTAACCCTGCTGCCGGCAGTAGCTCACCACCCGATGAATCGTGTCCATCGTGTCGTTTCCGCCGATCAGGAAGAAGTACCGTATCTCCCGCTTCTTGAGAATCTCCAGGATCCTGGGCAGATCCGGATCCTGGATCTTGTGGCGGGAGGAACCGAGGGCTGAGGAGGGAGTGCGTTTCAATTTTTCCAGGAAATCGGAGCTCCTGCCGCTCAAGTCGACCAGCTCGCCCTCCATCAAACCCTCAACGGCAAAGCGCATCCCGTAAACCCGATCCACCGATGAGGAGGCGGCCGCCGTTTCCATCACCCCGGCCAGGCTGCAATTGATCACCGAGGTCGGGCCCCCGGATTGACCTACTACCGCATTTGCTTTTCCCATGTCCTGCTCCTATTGAGATGATGATCCAATATTCTTTGCCTCTGGTAGGACTATTGGACCGGAAGAGGAATCACTTTGCCTGTGTATCCTTGGCAACATTTACGTTTGAAAAAAACTGTCCCCGGTGCATGACCTTATAGTCATAGCTGTGCGCACCTTCGTAAGTGTTCAGCAGGGGGGCATATCCCATCTCTGCATAGTACTCGGTGAACTCGGGCCACAAGTACTGATGCGAGGACTCCTCCTCCGTCAAAGAGTTCCATGTCCCCTGCATGTACACATTTCCCTCCCGGTCCGCTGCCAGGGACTCCACCATTGTCAACCGCCTGTTCTCTCCATCTACGATTTTTCCGTGGTCGATCACGGATCTGTCTCCATCCGCAGCTATACTGATACTCCGCAGGTGAAGCGCGTCGTCAAAATCGACAGCTTCTCGAGGATAATCCCGGACAGCCTCGGACCAGTTGATACGCGCCTGCTCCAGGTTGCTGTACTGCACAAAATAGACACGGTCCTTACCGTCGAAGGCGTTGGATAGAAAGGTTGTTCCGATATAGGCTAGAGGTTGAAAGGCCTCACCCTTTTCAATGCTTTTTCCGGGATCGAATATCCACAGCCGCTCATCGCCGCCGCCGAAGCTGCCCGTGGTAAAAAGGCACTGTCTGTTTCCGGGTAAGGTTTCCAACCATGACCAGCTTCTTTCGGTATTGAGCTTAGCCGGAGCGGGAGCACCGTCAGGCGCCAGTTTTCCAGCTGGTAGTACGTTTTTGTAGCATTGGATCTGCTTAGCCTTCGCATCGAATTTGTACAGATCTCCGTGATCCCAGGAAAGGGGCCAGTGATTCTTCCACAGAGTGAACCAGCAGTTTCCCGCCTCATCGATGAAGAAATAATAGGTACAGCTCCTCTGCTTTTGTCCCACCAACCCCAGGTCAATATTTTCCCCGGTTTCGATGTCGATCTGATGCAGATGGCTGCCGTCACGTTCCGCGTCGGCTCCGGCAAAGGGTACGGCAAATACGTAGAGCTTTCTGTTTATCCTGTCCACATTGATGGCGGAGTAGATCGTGTACCGTGGGCGGACAATACCGAAATCCCGGAAACTGCCCGTCGACAGTTCATAGCCGATCACGTGGGCACCCGTGTACCGGTCCATCGCTTCCTCCCAGTAGTTCGACAGGTGGGTCGTAAAACACAACCACCCCTCGAACTCGACGATAGGAGAGTGGATCTTTCCCTGAGGCGGGGTTTTTGTCAGGTCTTCTCCACATACCGGGGTCATATCCTCGGCAAGCACCGTCAGCTTACTGCTGTGCGGCTCGAATTTGAAAAAGGAACTGCCCTGCTTTGGAGAATGCGTTGATGCGCCGAAATAGCAGGCGCCGTCCGAGGCCGCGATTATGCCCTGCCACTGGCCATCGAAGTACTTCACGTATCTGTTTAAAGCGATCGAGCGTACCGAGCATTCCATCGGTGTCCTCCTTCAAAAATTTCTGGGTGATGCGCAAAACACTATAAATCTTATACGACGAGTTTTCAACGTCCATTGCCCGACCGGGTGCTGCGGTCGCGGCAGAGGAATGCCTCGCGGCCGGTTCGTGCCCTCACCGATTTTGTGATATCATCTACACAGGGCTGGGAACAGTGAACTGCTCGGCTGCCAAACAAAGATTCGGACGATTGAGTGGCGGTTACGGATCCCCGGTTATGAATAGAGGAGAGCTGTAGGATGAAGCAGAAACATCGCTACTTTTGCGGCGTAGACTTCGGCGGCACCGCGGCCAAGATCGGGATTGTCGATGAAACGGGAAAACTGTCCAGCACCGAGCGTCTGGAGATTTCCTCCGGCCAGAGCTACGATGATATCTTCGGCATGGTTGCTCATTCCATCCGCCGCCGCTGCCGAGAGCTCCACGTCGAGCTCACCGCCATCGGCATCGGTTCTCCCGGATTCATCGATCGCGACCAAGGTG
>Ga0272441_10003030_pt1 | contig 32924 bp, 27 predicted proteins | sample SSMProp6N_FD_193582 | JGI IMG/M metagenome (GOLD analysis project Ga0272441, IMG submission 193582) | Marine sediment archaeal communities from Little Sippewissett salt marsh, Falmouth, MA, United States - SSM-Prop-6N | ecosystem: Environmental > Aquatic > Marine > Wetlands > Sediment ... | reverse complement strand
TCCTGATAATCTCAGGCCCCAGGGGTTTTACGGTGCGGTATCAGCTCGGTAACAAATAAGAATATCAGCGGTTTTTATAAAAAATCGGCGTGATGCTCAGCCCCGATAAACGGGATACGTCCCACTAAAGGGGATACGCGCCTTAACGAATGTGTTTTCTAAGAGAAAACACATTCTCACTCACCAATGCGTTAACGAAATTATTTTCTGTCAAAAACCGCAGAAAATAATTTCTAACTTACTAAAGATTAGATCAAATTGGCCGATAAGAACGGTACGAGAACAGCGCACACACCCAAAACCCGGAACCTGAAACCGGACCAGTTTTCTTTTTAAAAGTATTAGATATAACAGCCTTTTCCGGAGGCCCACCTGGCTTTGGGTACGGGTGATACGCGGAGGTAACTGTCTGAAACCGAGAGGTACGTCCGATGCCGGAACTTGTGATAGGAAAAACAAAAGTTTTTTTGAGTGGCCGGTCGGTAACGTTTCTGGATCAGGATAAGCCAGAGACGTCCATTGCTCTGCCCGCGAACGCGATCGACGAGCTCGTCTCGTTCCTTCGCTCACTGAACCCTGATACAACCGAACGGCGTATGGCGTTTCGAGTCGCTGTACCCAGTTTGACCGATCTGACCGCCAGGGTCAGTTTCAAGGGAGAAACCTGGCCGGTAAAGCCGGTGGACCTGAGCCTGACAGGAATCCTGATCGAGTTCCCCAGGACGGAGGTGGCGGAGATACCGCTTGAGGCGGAGATCGGCATAGAACTTCAGTTGGGCGATAAAACAGCGGTGCTGAGGGGCATTGTGCGCCGACGGAACCGTAACCAGTACGGCATCCTGTTGGCGAGTTCCCTGCGGAACGGGGATCTGAGGCCGCCTGAATCTCTGGTTCTTATCTACAAGGAGCTTGAGAGGCAGTGGCTTCGCAGGCGATTGAAATAGGAGTCAGTTGCCGTTTCACCCCGGCGAGCCCACTCGTCGGGGAGCCAGGGGTGTCTCTTCATTCTTTCCTTTGTTTAATTCACGGGCAACGGCGGGTAGAGAAGCGCGGGTCTTTCCTATGGGGCCGTCTCATCAGCCGGGCTGAGTATCTCGATGATCTCATCCCCAAAGGTCTGGACTTTCTTGTCGGAGAGTATGCCGGCCTCGCCCAGAGACTGGACAGTGTCCGCTTCCTCTTTCGACAGATCCACGATGGTCTGGTCGGAGAGTACGAGGAACGGGGCGATGTTGGTCTTTTTGGCCGTTTCGAACCGCCAGCGGTAGAGCCTCTTCAGACGAATCTTCTGGCATTCCTCCAGGTCGTCGTATCCGGCAATCGTGAAAAACCCCTTCGGGTTGAACGTCTTCTCATGCCACCGCACGGCCGCCATCTTGTCGAAGAGCTCCCCCGCCGCTTCCTCCAGGTTGTTGCGGGTCAGTCTCTCTCTGAGGCGGGCATAGAGGTCTATCAGGTATCGTGTGTCAAGGGCCGCGTAATCCAGCTGCTCGTCTGTCAGAGGGCGCACATCCCACCTCGACCGCTGAATCTTCTTGGTCTTTTTCAGCTCCACCCCGAGGTAGTCCAGGATGATGGATTTGAGAGAGAGACCCGTATCCTCCAGAATACAGGCTGCCCGGTAGGTGTCGAAGATGTTCGTGAAACTGAAGCCGTAATCCCGGTTGAGCAGTCGAATGTCGTTATCGCACGCGTGGATGATTTTGACAACCGCGGGATTCTCCGAGGCTTCCCCCAGAAACGAAAAGTCGATATCCAAAAGCGGATCGAAGATATATGTGTGAGCCTCCGTGGATATCTGTATCAGGCACAGCTTTTCGCGAAAGTACCTGAAGGAATCATATTCGGTATCCAGTCCGATATGCCGAGCACCGAGTATGTCGCGCTCGGCCGTCTTGCATCTGTCCGCATTATCTACGAGTGTCCACCCGTTGTTCATTCCATAATCCTTATCCGGTCCTGTATGACCTGTTGCAGATGTAACTCCCGGCGAAGAGGAGGACCGCCGAAAGGGGGATCGTATAGAGAAGCAGAGAATCGTGCCCCGATAGTTTCAACACGAGTCCCGACGCCCCTCCCCCCGCGACGGCGGTGATCGCCCCCGTAGCGTTCAGCCCGAACCTCTGTGCGTAAAACCCCAGGAGGATGGGGATGACAAGCCCTGCGGAATAGACGGTGTATCCCAAGAGGAGGGAGGCGATGATCCCCTGCAGCCTCAGCGCGATGATAAGAGAGGCTATCCCCGTGATCAGCACACATACCCTGGATATCCTGAGCAGATTATTCTCGCCGATCTTCAGCAGGGGTGCCAGTATATCCGCGGTAATGATGGTGCTTGTCGTGAGCAGGCAGGTGTCTGCCGAGGACATGACCGCCGCCAGGAGGGCGATGATGACGAGACCGCTCAATCCTATCGGAATGGTGTGGATGACGAGGGCGGGCAGCGCACTCTCCGGCTGGATGTCCGGCAGGAGCACCCGCGCGGCAATCCCCGCGCCCGTTATGAGAAACGCCGTGGGTATCATGACGGAAGCGGTCAGCACGAGAGCCCTTCTGGCGACTCGCGGGTCCCGGGAGCAGAAGATTCGGGAATATATGTCCGGGCCGACCAGGAAGGTCGCGCCGACGAAGAAGAGGAATATCATAAGATCGCTCCATCCGAAATCGGGGGACGTTGGAAATGAGAAGTACGAGGGCGGCAGGCTCTCCGCCATGCCCGAAAGCCCCCCCGCCGCCGATATGCCGACGACGGCACAGACGGCCACCCCCGTGATGATAAGGGTCGCTTGTATCAGGTCGGTACGCAGGATGGAATACTGTCCGCCGAGGAGGGTGTATGTGATAAAAACGGCCCCGGCGATGATCATCAGCAGGACCGATTGCCCCGGCCACAGCACCGACAGTATCTTCCCCGCCGCGATGATCTGTGCCGCAATGATCCCCAGCCACGCGGCGGCGATCAGGACAGAGGCGATGATCCGTATCGTATTCCCGCCGTACTGCTTTTCGAGGATCTCGGGGAGGGTGTATACGGTGTAGCCCCTCACCCGTTCGGCGAACCAGACGGAAAGGACCAGGAGGCCTGCCGCCCCCACGAGCATCCACCACGCCCCCACGAGTCCCGTCGAGTACCCCAGGCCGGCGATCCCGATGGTGCTTGATCCGCCGATAATGGTGGCCAGGAGTGACCCTGTCACCGCCGGGGTGGCCGCGTTCCGGTCCGCGACAAAGTAACTCGAGGCGTTCTTGATTTTTTTGAGACTCAGGATACCGACCAGGATCATCACCAGGAGAAAGGTCCCTGCTATAATGTTATTCATGTGCCTCTTTCTTGCGGCGCATACGCCCAAACTGCATGCACTCATATCACATTTTACCCGGCGTGAAAAGTCACACAAATTCTAATATTTTAATACAGCCGACCATATCCGTGCCTCAAGGGCGGCGCCGCGCCCCGCTCCCTTGACAAAAAAACAGGCGTACTTATCTTATAGCTACAAGGAAACAGATACAAGGAGGTGGATATCATGAAAGATGTATTAAGTTTGATTCCAAGGACAGGGTCACTCCAGAACGCACGGGACTTCTTCGATCGGTTTTTCGAGGACGAGTTTCTGCCATTGCGCGGAGAGAAAAGCTGGGCTCCTGCCTTCGACATCTCTGAGAATGAGAAGGAGTATATAGTCAGCGCGGAGCTGCCCGGCATCGATGAGAAGGACCTGGAGATCACCATCGCCGGTGGCATGCTGAGCGTAAAAGGGGAAAAGAAGCAGGAATCCGAGGAGAAGGGTGAGACCTATCACCGCATCGAGAGGACCTATGGTTCATTCCACAGGAGCTTCAGAATTCCCGACGCGGTCCAGGCGGACAAGGTGGATGCAACGTACAAAGACGGCATCCTCAAACTGCTCATCCCCAAGGCCCAAGGGGGTGCAGTGAAAAAGATACAGATAAAGAAGTAAGACACTGCCAATCGCTGTCAACACTCTGCCGCCGGAAGGTGCGATGCCTCCCGGCGGTTTTTTTTGCCCCCCCGCGGTTTTCTCTTGCCGTGGGAGTTGGATTTTATTACAAATAATCCCCGGTCATGCACAGGGCGGTTGGCGCTATCCCCGTTTTGATTATGCTTCAAGACACCGCCGTGAGAGGGGGAGGACATGAACGTTATATGGCACGAAGATTTCATACAGTCGTATTGTTCCGATCCGGCCGCCGACTTTGGACGGATGGAGGCGATCATCGATGTCATACAGGATCGGGTCAGCCTTGCCCCTGCCATCCCTGCCGATGAGGAGGATATCCGCGCCTGCCATACGGAGCAGCACATCGCCTCCGTGAAGCGACAGGGGGTGTACGAGATTGCCGCCCTCGCCGCGGGGGGAGCCATCCAGGCCGCCTTTGCCGGACTTTCACAGCCCTCCTTCGCCCTGATACGCCCCCCGGGACACCACGCGTCCGCGGACAGGGCGTGGGGCTTCTGCTTCTTCAACAACATGGCTATTGCCATATCGAAGCTGAAGAGGGAGGGGAAGATACGGAAGGCCTTTATCCTCGACTTCGATCTCCACTTCGGCGATGGTACGGTGAATATCTTAGGGCACTCAGACTACGTGACGATATACAACCCGTCGGACCGCGATCCGAACGCCTATCTTCGGAATGTGGAAGAGATACTTCCCGGCGACGCCGATATCATCGGGATCTCGGCCGGTTTTGACAATCACCTGGAAGACTGGGGGGGCACCCTTTCGACCGATGACTACCGGGAGATGGGGCGCATGGTCCGCGCCGCCAGCCGAAAGAGCGGCGGAGGCTGTTTCGCCCTGCTGGAAGGAGGCTACAACCACCGGGTCCTGGGACACAACGTCATGGCCCTGATAGAAGGGCTGGAGGAGTAAACATTCGGGGATGAATCGGCCTGTCTGGCGTGTACACCTGCAGCTTCTCAAGGCAGGCTCATGAAAAAATTGTTACGGACCGTTCATTGCACCGTGCTATTCCGTGACACGGTCCAGGTCACCTTCCATTAGTACGAATGTATGAGTATTAAAGTCATCAAAGCTCTCCCGGCTCATACGTATTTCGTACCAATTCCTGTTACAAAGTACTACTCAAAATCAGATTGGTTACGTATTGTCCTTTTCGTTTTTATCACTATCATAATACTACGCAGATCTGTTGTATTCTGCCGTTGAACTTGAAAAGAACGGGCCCTGGCGACCGGACGAACCCCCCGGAAAAATGCGATAACGGACGGTGGAGGTCTGTTTCAGCTTGTAAGTATGGTATGTGGCTACAACTAATTGAAAAGAGAGAAATTATGAAGAAACGATATATTGCAAGCCTGTGTACGGTTCTTTTCGTCGCGCTATTCCTGAATCCCGCTCAGGCGACTATGATTTCCTATGATCTTCAGTCGTTTACCGGCGAGCCGATGGAGATGACCCTGACCATCAACGACGCCAGCCTTAGCGGGTATCTCCGCTTTGATCTCGCCGTAGATTCCGGAACAACCGGGAACATCGGTGATTTAAGAGGATTTTTCTTTAATATTGATCCGTTCGCTCCTGCGCTGGCACCATCGGATTTTTTCGGAACCCACCTGACACAGGTGCTGATATCCGATGATTCTCTCGACAGAGCGGGCAGCGGCAATACGATTGTGCCGGCTGGTTTGTTCGATGTGGGCATCGAGTTCGGTACTCCGGGCATCACCCCGGATGACATTCAGTCCGCCAGTTTTTATATGAGTACCAAGGGGGGCGCTATTACCCTCGACAGCCTGACCAGTGAGGCAGATGATATGGGCTTCTTCTTTGCCGCCCGGTTCACCAGCGTGGGTCTCGAGGGGAGCGAGCGAGAAGGGAGCAGCAAAATCAGTCTTCTCGGCGCGGGTTCCCCCGTTCCTGAACCGTCAACTATGATTCTTCTCGGGGCAGGAATGCTGGGAATCGTCGGCCTCATGAGAAAACGAAAGGGCATGAGCGCATAAGACAATTATGCGGTACGCACCTTGAGATGAGAAAAGGTCAGGACCTGTTGCGGTTCTGGCCTTTTTGTTTAGCCGGATATTCAGAAACGCCGGTTCATCAACGACTGAACAGATCGATCATTGTGGGACGAAATCTCGAACGAATCGGTCGACCATGGTTGTATTGAGAACAGGAAGAAACCAGCAAACAGAGGATACATCAGGGAAGAGAGCACGAATCTGATCCATGCGACTCTGGACGCTGCATCCGAAATACCTGGACCCCCGGGGTCTGGTCGCCCTCTGGCGGGAGGCGCTCCTGGCGCAGGCGGTGTTGAGGGGACGGACACGCGGATATGTGCACCATCCCCAGTTGATCCGCTTCCGTGAAACCACTTCGCCCGTGGCGTCGATCGGCGTCTACCTGCGGGGGATTCATGACGAGGCCGTGCGGCGGGGGTATCGTTTCGACGCGGGAAAGATATTCCAGGCCGGTCCTGTCGAGCCGATCGAGGTCGCGTCCGGGCAGCTCGACTACGAATGGGCGCACCTTGCGGAAAAGCTGCGCCTGCGCGCCCCGTTGTGGCTGGCCGGTCTGCAGGCCGCTCCTCACCCCGACCCGCACCCCCTCTTTCACGTCGTCCCGGGTCCGCCAGCACCGTGGGAAGTTACACGGCTCAGTCAATAGTCTTGCGGGGCTAAAAGCTGATCTGTGAGTAGGGATATCTGTGGTCGAGGAGCCGGCTGATCTCGTGCCTGTCCGCCTGATTCGTTACCGGTTCGACCGTGCTGACGGCGTGGCCCGCCGCGTCTGTCTTGTCTTTCCAGGAGAGGACATAGCCCGGGACCCTGACGAACGGAAATCCCCCCGCGCCACAACAGGAGTTGTCCACGACCCCGATCCCCGCCAGATACAGGACATCCCGTCCGTTGACGGAGATCGTTCCTTCCTCGAGGTGCAGATAGTATCCGGAGATGGAACGGACCTCTTCGGTCAGATCTTCGTGGATGTATTCCTCCATGACCCTGTGTCCTTTAAGATATACTCTATGCCACTGCGGTCCGTTTAGACGTGTGACGGCAAGACATGCGGGGTTTGCTGTTTCATCAGATTTCCTCGAATATGATGTCCTGGGCGCCCTCCCAGAGGACTTTCCTGCCCAGGTTTTTCAGGTGCTCCTGGCCCTGGATAATGGTCAGGAAGTGGTTTCCGGCAAGTTGCCCCAGTTTGCTGGCAAAGCATGTTGGTCCATACGGCAGGAGGATTTCTGCCTCACTGAAGCCGCCGGGGTAGAACAGGATTTCACCGGGCGCGGGATAACTCGTGGCATTCTCGGTCCCGACATCCAGTTTGAAGTCCCCCAGAGGAATCCAGCAGGCCTCTCCGCTCCATCGCGCATGAATGAGTCTCTGCCGATACGGCATCAGTTTTTGAAATTCCGCCCAGGTCCGGGGGGCGCCCCTATCCTCTGCTCGTGCAATGAACTCGTACCCGGCAACAGCTATTCGCATCTGCATTATTGCTCCTTTGTATCGGTCAAGTGGTACGATCCTCTGCCGGACGGTGGCACGGCGATAAACACGTCACTTCCCGACGCAGAATCGCGAGAAAATTCTATCAAGAACATCTTCGGCCGTCGTCTCTCCTGCGATATCGCCCAGGTGGTCGAGGGCCTCTTTCAGGTCGAAGGCGGCCAGTTCCGGGAAGTTGCCGCGGGAGAGGATGGCGTGTGCCGCCGCAAGGGATGCCACGGTCGCCTCGAGGGCGGCCTTGTGCCGGAGGTTGGCCAGGATGATGTCCGATCCCGTGTCCGTCCCTCCCTCTGCCGCGAGCGTGTGGATCCGTTTCTGCAGGTCGGGGATGCCGTCGCCGTATTTCGCGGATATCCAGAGCGGCTCCATGCCGGGCATCAGTTCCCCGAGCCGGATATCGGTTACACGGTGCGGCAGGTCCGACTTGTTGACGGCCAGGACAACCCGCTTCTCCCGGTTCCGCTCGATGACCTCGATATCCTCCTCCGTCAGGGGTTCGCTCCCGTCGACCAGGATGATAACGATGTCTGCCGCCAGGACCTTTTCCCATACAAAGGCGATTCCCTCCTTTTCTACGGCCTCGGCGGCCTTTCTGACCCCCGCGGTGTCAGTCAGGGTGACGGGGATCCCCCCGATATTGACTGTCTCTTCGATAAAGTCCCGGGTGGTTCCCGGGGTGGGGGTGACGATAGCGCGCCGCTCGCCGAGGAGCCGGTTGAGGAGGCTCGACTTTCCCACGTTGGGCCGCCCCGTGATGACCACGGTCAGGCCGTCCCTGAAAAGCTTTCCCTCCCGGTAGGTCGCGAGGATGGCGTTGATACGGGTGATGATATCCTCTATATCGCCGGGTGCGATGGGTCTGGATCCGGGGGAGATATCCTCTTCGTTGAAGTCTATCACGGATTCCAGGGAGGAGAGGAGGTCGATCAGATCGGAGCGAATGGCATGTAACGTTTCCGAGAGGCCGCCCTTGACCCCGGTGAGGGCGAGGGCGCGGCCTCGATCTGTCCGTGCGGTGATCAGGTCCATGACCGCTTCGGCCTGCGCAAGGTCCATGCGACCGTTGAGGTAGGCCCTCTTGGTGAACTCCCCCGGCTCGGCGGGTCGGCCTCCCGCCTTGATGACCTCGTTCAGGACGGCCTGCAGGATCAGGCTCCCGCCGTGACACTGTATCTCCAGGACATCCTCCCCCGTGTAGGAACGAGGTCCCCGCATCAGTGCGATCAGCACCTCATCGACAGGCTCGCCTGTTGTGGGTGATATGATGTCACCGTGGTAGAGGTGGTGGCTTTTCAGAGGACCCGCGACGGTTGGTGATCGGAACAGGGCATGGCAGATCTTCTCGGCGTCCCGACCGCTCACCCTCACAATACCGATACCCCCCACACCGGGTGGCGTGGCTATGGCCGCTATTGTGTCGTCGTGTGCCAGCATGGCGTATAACTTTCGGCGCCCCGTGTCAGGACTTCGGCTTGCTCCCTTTTTTGGGGACGATGATGATCTTTCTGAAGGTGCCCTCCCCACGGCTGCGGGTGGTCAGATCCCTGTCGTTTTGCAGCGCCATGTGTATGATCCTGCGGTCGTGCGCATTCATCGGATTGACCGTGACGGCCTTCTTCGTCCTCTTGGCCTTTTCCCCCAGTTTTGCGGCCAGGGCCGCCAGGTTCTCCTCCCGCTTCTCCCGGTAATTTTCCGTATCCAGGATGATCCGTTTTCCGCCGTTTCCGTTCTTGTTCAGGACCTTATTGGTGAGGTACTGTATGGCGTCCAGGGTTTGCCCCCCCCTCCCTATGAGCAGGCCGCCCCCGTCACCTTCAATGTCGAGGGCGATATAGTCTTCTCCGTTCGGTTTCACCGTGACGGGGAAGTCAAACCCGATACGCGAGAGCATCCCCTCGACAAAGGCCTTTGCCTCGAGAGCGGTTTCTTCATCGTGCGAGGTGTCCGACGATATACCCGGGGCATTCCCCGACGGTTTTTCTTTCGCCTCGGTGTACATGTCGATATCGATGGACAGAATCCTGGCCCTGATGCGGGCCATCTTTGTCCCCAGGATTCCCAGAAATCCCGTTGATCCTTCGGACAGGATCTCTATATCCAGCTTTTCTCTCGGGACGTTAAATGCGTCGCAGGCCTTTTGTATGGCTTCGTCTATGGTCTTTCCTTCTATCTCTAACACATCTTTCATGTCTGTTACCTCACGTCAGGAGCTCTGCCTGTTGATATAGTACTGCTGCCCGATGCTCAGGATGTTGTTGAACAGCCAGTAGATGACCAGCCCCGATGGGAAATTGAGGAAGAGAAAGGTAAAGATGACAGGCATCCACAGCATCATCTTGGCCTGCATCTCGTTTCCTCCCGGTGTGGGGCTCATCTTCTGCTGGAGAAACATGGTCGCGCCCATGATGATCGGGGTGATGTAGTACGGATCCTTGGCCGACAGGTCCTGTATCCAGAAGACGAACGGGGCATGCCGCAGCTCTATCGAGTAGAGCAGTGCCCGGTACAGGCCGAAGAAGACGGGGAGCTGGATCAGCATGGGGAGACACCCGCTCATCGGATTGACCTTGTTCGCTTTGTAAAGGGCCATCGTTTCCTGCTGTAGTTTGGCCTTGTCGTCCTTGTATTTTTCCTGAAGCTGCTTCATCTGAGGCTGGAGTTTCTGCATCCCCTTCATCGATCGGTAGCTGATATTCCCCAGCGGCCAGAAGATAAGTTTTACCAGTATGGTCAGGATGATGATCGCGACGCCGTAGTTGTGGACATATGTGACGATCCACTTGAGTGCCTTGAGGAGCGGCAGGGCAAGCCACTTGACCCATGACCCGAAGTCTATGGCGTTTTCAAGGCCGACACCCTGTACCTGAAGCCGACTGTGTTCCTTCGGGCCGACATACAGGCTATACCGGAACGCGCCCGACTGACCGGGCGGGATAATGGTTTTCGGTCCTTCGAGATCGGAAAAAACCGTATTGCCGGAGTTCTTGGAGACGGCAAACCGTGTGAGGGAGGGCTGCTCCGGTATCATGGCCGCTATGAAATATTTCGTCTCAAATCCTCCCCATGAGACATTCGGGTCGCTGAACTTTTTCTCCCCCAGGTTCTTGATCTTCTCCGAGACGACCTTGTCCTTTACGTATGAGATGGGCCCCACGTGACTGTATCTGCTCCCCTTGTCCGCGGGATCGACATACTGCCTCCATGAGAGGAGGGCCTGCTCCCTGATGGTATCGTTTGAAAGGTTGGTCACCCTGACCTCAAGATCGAAGGCGTACCGGTCGGGATAAAAGGTATAGACCTTGTCCACTCTCAGGGCCCCCGGATATGACCAGGAAAAGACCAACTCCTTCGCCCCTGCGGCATCGGGAATGTCGACCGAGTCGGCGCTCGCCTCGTAGAGGACATCGGCGGGAATATCGATGCTGGATTCCGGAAAGGTTGCGGCAAGGGGATAGTGTGCAGTGCCGCCGATGTTGACCATCTCTACCAGCGGTGCATCTTTTTCGAGATCCTTGCGGTACCCTTTCAGCTTGAAGGATTTGAGCCCCGCGCCCCGGGAATTGAAGACGGCCGTATACAGTGCCCCTTCTACGACAATGTCCTTGCCGGTCCCTTCGCCTTCGTCTTTCGTGACCAGTGATTTTTGCCGTTTCATGATCGGCGCCTTCGCCGGCGCCTGATCGCCAGTGCTCACCTGCTCCTCAACCGGGGCTTCACCGGTTTGCTGAACAGGCTTCGGTGTAAAGGGGCGTGCATTCGGGAAAAAATACTGGTATCCCATCAATAACGCCAATGACAGGACAACGGCAAGCAATGTCCTCTTGTCCATTCAAGACCTCCATGGTTCGCTATTTTACTGGATCGTATCCACCGGGATGGAAAGGATTGCACCTGAGTATGCGCAGAAACCCGCGGAGGGTTCCCCTGAAAGGTCCATAGCGCTTAATGGCTGTTATGGCATATTCAGAGCAGGTAGGATAGAAACGGCACCGCTGAGGGAAATAGGGAGATATGGCTGCCTGGTAAAACCGTATGCATGAGATGAATACATCTTCCAAGATCCGCATGGGCATTACTTTTTTCTCAAAAGATCCGCCAGCTCCAGGCATACATCCTGGTACTTGAGCGAAGAGACATCTTTTTTGGCTATGATTACCATGTCTTTTGAATCAGGCAACCCGTCTTTGTTCAATCTGAAAAACTCTCGTATAAGGCGTTTGATCCTGTTTCTCTGTGCCGCGTTTCCTACCTTTTTACTGACCGCTACTCCAAGCCTCTTTTCCCCCGATGGATTGGGGCTGAGTATGACAATGAAATTGTGTGAGTGAACCCGCCCCCCCCTTCGGTATATGTCTAGGTACTGACTCCTCTTGCGTACTCGTTCGTTTTTTCCGAAGGATTGTTTTTTCATGCGATTCGGAGTACATCCCCGCCGCCGAAAGGCACCCTATGGGCATTGCCCCCTGTACAGAGGGTCAAACTGCAAGCCGTTTCCTTCCCTTCGCCCTTCTCCTGTTCAATATCTGTCTGCCCCATCGTGTTGCCATTCGTGCGCGGAAGCCGTGCGTTCTTTTTCTTTTGATGTTGCTCAATTTCGTCAGGTTCTTTTTCATCAGTGAAAGCCTCTCTCGATATGTGTAAGCTGCTCCTTTCACCATAATTCGAGCTATTTGTCAAGGTGTAATTCTCCGGTCGGGGAGCTCAAGTTTTTTTCCTTGACATACATCCCTTTTTTTGATTACTTCACTCAGCTAAATGACCTTTAGTCATATTCTGACCTTGGGTTGCTTTCCGGTGGTAAATTCCGGACGATGGTGGGCTTCTCCGGTCGGGGGAAATGGTGGAATTACTGAGCCCTAACGAGACATTTTCAGAAAACAACAAAATGGAGGTAGCAAAGCAATGGCGGAAGAGAAGGTAGCATTGAAGGCAGTGTATCCTGTACCTGAATGGATAAAGAAAAATGCCCATATCAAAGGTAAGGAGGAATACGAGAAGCTCTATAAGCGTTCCATCGACGATCCGGAGGGCTTCTGGGGCGAGATAGCGGACGAATATGTGACCTGGTTCAAGAAATGGGACAAGGTCGAGGAGTACAACTTCGATCACAGGAAAGGCGACATCTTCATCAAATATTTTGAAGGTGCCAAACTGAATGTCTCCTATAACTGTCTCGACAGGCACCTTGAGAAACGGGGCGATCAGGTAGCCATTCAGTGGGAGGGCAACGAGCCCGGCGAAGAGAAGGGCTACACCTACAAGATGCTGTATGAAGAAGTCTGCAAATTCGCCAATGTCCTCAAGGCAAACGGTGTCACAAAGGGCGACAGGGTCGTTATCTATCTGCCGATGATTCCCGAACTGGTCATCTCCATGCTGGCCTGCACGCGCATCGGCGCGGTTCACAGCATCGTCTTCGGCGGATTTTCCGCGGATGCCCTGAAAGACAGGATCCAGGACAGTCAGGCCAAGGTTCTCGTTACCTGCGACGGAACATTCCGCGGGGCCAAGGCGGTTCCCCAGAAGACAAATGCGGACGCGGCGGTGGCGCAGTGCCCCTCCATTGAGAAGAACATTGTCGTGCAGCGTGTCGGCGACAAGATCAAATGCGACTGGATCGAAGGAAAAGATCTCTGGTGGCATGAAGAGATGGCAAAGGTTGACGCCAGCTGCGAGCCGGAATGGATGGATGCGGAAGATCCCCTCTTTATCCTTTATACGTCGGGTTCAACCGGGAAGCCGAAGGGTGTTGTGCACACCACGGCGGGATACCTCGTGTATGTGGCATATACGCACAAGATGGTCTTCGACTACCAGGAGGGTGATTCCTACTGGTGTACCGCCGATATCGGCTGGGTCACGGGACACAGCTACATCGTTTACGGGCCGCTGTGCAATGGAGCCACGTCGATCCAGTATGAAGGAGTTCCGAACTACCCCGATATGAGCCGTTTCTGGAAGATCGTGGAGAAGTACAAGGTCAATATCTTCTACACCGCTCCGACGGCCATCCGCGCGATCGCCAAAGAGGGCGACGAATGGGTAAAGGGTGCGGACATCTCCTCGCTCAGGATACTCGGCACGGTGGGTGAGCCGATCAATCCCGAGGCGTGGAACTGGTACTACAATCTCATCGGACGCGGCGAGTGCCCCATCGTCGATACCTGGTGGCAGTCAGAAACGGGTGGAATCCTGATTACGCCCCTCCCGGGCTCGACGGATATCAAACCGGGGATGGCGACGGTACCCTTCATGGGTGTATGGCCTGTCCTCCTTGACGATGAAGGGAAGGAGCTGACGGATACTGTCGCGTCGGGTGCCCTCTGCATGAAGAAACCCTGGCCCGGCCTCACGAGAGGGATCTATGGCGATACCCAGCGATTTAAGGAGACCTATTTCGAGCAGTTCCCCGGCTACTATGTGGCGGGTGATGGTGCGAGAAGGGATGAAGACGGATACTACCAGATCACGGGTCGGATCGATGACGTTATCAACGTCTCCGGTCACCGGATGGGGACGGCGGAGGTCGAGTCTGCCCTGGTCAAACATGCGACGGTTGCCGAGGCGGCTGTTGTGGGGTATCCGCATGAACTCAAGGGTCAGTCGATCTACGCCTATGTTACCCTGAATACCGGTGTTGAGAAGACGCCTGAACTGATGAAGGAACTGGTCGCTCACGTGCGTACGGAGATCGGACCGATCGCCACGCCCGAGAAGATACAGTGGGCGGACGGTCTTCCCAAGACCAGGAGCGGAAAGATCATGCGCAGAATTTTGAAAAAGGTCGCGGCCGGCGAGATCGACGATCTGGGCGACACCTCGACCCTGGCTGATCCCTCCGTCGTGGATGATATTGTGAAGAACCGCCTGTAGGAATATTGATCCATCCTCTCCTCCGCTGGTGGGGGAGAGGATGGAAGGATATGAAAAAACAACAAAAGGTGGGTGCGGGGAGTGAGAGCATCCGTGCCCATCGGTGAAAGGAGGCAATTGTGAACATAGTTGCATGTGTAAAACAGGTCCCTGATACCGAGGCGTTGATCAAGGTGAAGGCGGACGGCTCCGGTATTGAAGAGGGCGGAATCAAGTGGGTCATGAATCCTTATGATGAGTACGGTGTCGAAGAGGCCCTGAAATTGAAAGAGGCGAACGGTGGTGAGGTAACCATCGTATCACTCGGTCCCGCGCGGGCGATGGAGACGATCCGGACCGCTCTGGCCATGGGAGCGGAAAAAGGGGTTCATATCACCATCGATGAGGCGGATGCGTACAACACGGCAGCCGCTCTGGCAGCCGCCATCAAGGAGATTAATCCCGATATCATCTTCTGCGGACAGCGGGCGATCGACGATGACTCCGCTCAGGTCGGTTCCATTTTGGCCGAGCTGCTCGAGATTCCGCAGGTCACCATCGTGACCGGGCTTGAGGTGGCGGACGGCAAGGTAAAGGCTATCAAACCCATTGAAGGGGCACAGCTTGTCATAGAGAGCCCGATGCCCTGCGTTATTACCGCGCAGAAGGGATTGAACGAGCCACGGTACGCATCACTCCCCGGTATCATGAAGGCGAAGAAGAAACCGGTCGACGTGAAGGACGCGGCGGCGCTCGGTGTATCCATTGAGCCGAAGGCGAAGGTTATCAAGATGACTCCCCCTCCGGAGAGGGCCCCAGGAAAGATCATCGGGGGTGATGATCCGGCTGTGAAGGCCGCTGAGCTGGCCAAGTTGCTGAGGGAAGAGGCCAAGGTAATTTAACCGGAGGGAAGAGGAGGATAAAAAAATGGCAAAAGGTGTATGGATAGTTGCTGAACAGAGAGGTGGCGCCCTTCGCAAGGTTTCATTCGAGATTGCCAGTGCGGCGAGAAAGCTTGCTGATGAGCTGGGCGAGGAGGTAAGTGCGGTTCTGGTAGGGTCCGGTGTTGAGGGACTCGCCCCGGAACTGGCAAAATACGGTGTGGACAAGGTATATGTGGCGGATGACGCCATCTTTGCCGATTATACGACCGATGCGTACAGCGCGGCGGTTGCCAAGATTGTGAAGGAAAATGATCCGTCGATCCTGCTTCTGGGCGCGTCGGTTCAGGGAAAGGACCTGTCCGCGGCCCTGGTCGGGAAACTGGCCACCGGTATGGCTTCGGACTGCACGGATCTGAAGATTGACGGCGGCAAGATGGTTGCCGTCAGGCCGATGTACGCGGGCAAGACCTTCGCGGAAGTGGTCGTCGACAGCTTTCCCCAGATGGCGTCCCTGCGGCCGAATGTCTTTGCCATGGTGGAGAATGCCAAGGCCGGCGAGGTCGTGAAGTTTGACGCTGGTATCCCGGCGGACGCCCTCAAGACCAAGGTGCTTGAGACGCAGGAGGATGCGAGCGGCAAGATCGAACTGACGGAGGCGAACATCATCATCTCCGGCGGGCGCGGTATGAAGGGTCCCGACGAGTACAAGATCCTTGAAGATCTGGCTGATCTCCTCGGCGCGGCCGTTGGCGCCTCGAGGGCGGCGGTTGACGCGGGGTGGAAACCCCAGACCGACCAGGTGGGACAGACCGGTAAGGTGGTCTCCCCGAACCTGTATGTCGCCTGCGGCATCTCCGGGGCCATTCAGCATCTGGCCGGGATGAGCTCATCCAAGTATATCGTCGCCATCAACAAGGATGAAGAAGCGCCGATATTCGCCAAGGCCGACTACGGTATCGTGGACGATCTCTTCAAGGTCGTTCCCGAATTGACGGCGGAAGTGAAAAAGATCCTGTAACAGGGAAACGGGGGTGGATACCATATCCACCCCCGTTTTTTTGATCGAGACAATTCGGACGGTGCAGAGATCTTTGATCTTGGTGGGTTTGTAAACGGATGGGGACCTATCACGGCCCTTCCCCTGCTTTACGGAACCACCAGGTTTAGAAATCTGAATCTTGTATATGGAGGCAATACATCATGGCACACGGCGGACAGGTATACTCTGTAGGAAATGAGGGGAGAGAGGTGTTCTGGAATGCCCCCTTCCCATCCGAACCGATACTCTTTCTCTTTGCGGCGATTGCCATAGCGATATGTGCCTATGGTTTTTATCTGCGTTGGCAGATGTGGAAGGCGATCGGCCGGCCGGAAAACAGGACCGATAACCCGGGTCAGCGGATCAAGTCCCTCCTGCTCAACGGCCTGTTGCAGATCAGGACATTTAAGGACGCATTCCCCGGTATCATGCATGCCCTGATATTCTTTGGGTTCTTTGTCCTCATATTCGGCGCGGCCTTTGACGCGACCCACTTCCACCTCCCCTTCCTCGTTCCCTTCTTTAACGGAGGGTTCTACCTCGGATTTTCATTCATCATGGAGGTATTCGGCCTGGCCGTCCTTGCCGGTGTCGTCCTGGCGGTCTGGAGAAAATATGTCCAGAAGCCGGATCGGCTCGGGTACCGGGGAAAGGCGGACGCCACGGCGGACGATGCGATCATCCTGCTCCTCATCGGCGGCATCATCGTGACGGGGTTCCTGCTCGAGGGGTTCCGGCTGCATGTGAATATCAACATAGACGGATACACGTGGGGCGGATGGTCTTTTGTGGGATACGCCTTCGCGAAGACCCTGACCGGGGTCAGTTACGACACGGTCAGGATCCTTCACAAGCTGATGTGGTGGCTGCATGCATTTCTCGCCTTCGGCTTTATCGCGTATCTGCCCTTCTCGAAGCTGATCCATATCGTCCTCGCGCCGGCCAACCAGTATATGAAATCACTCAAGCCGACGGGATATCTCGAGCCGATTGCCGACTTTGAGAATGCCGAGTCGTTCGGTGTCGGCCAGCTCGAAGACTTCACCTGGAAGCAGATCTTCAACACCGATGCCTGTCTGAAATGCGGGCGGTGTCAGGATGGGTGCCCCGCCTACCTGTCGGGCAAACCCCTCTCCCCGAAGAAGCTGCACCAGGATATCAAGGAATACTGGCTGGAGCGTGCTCCCGTCGTGATGGCGGCAAAGAAAGATGTGAAGGAGGGAGAGGAGCCCGCGATACCGGAACCGGAGAAGGCGATGGTGGGCGAGGTTATCGATCTTCACGAACTGTGGGCCTGTACGAACTGCATGTACTGTATGGAGGCCTGCCCGGTATTCAACGAGCACGTTCCGATGATCACCGGGATGCGTCAGTACAAGGTGCTGATGGAGGCCGACTTCTCTCCGGAGCTGCAGCTGACTTACCGGAACATGGAGAACAACTCCAACCCCTGGGGGATCGGGACGCACCTGCGGGCCGACTGGGCGAAGGATCTGGGTGTCAAGGCACTGGCCGAGGATCCGGATGTGGAGTACCTCTTCTATGTGGGATGTGCCGGATCCTTTGACGACCGGGGGAAGAAGGTGACGATCGCCTTCGCCAAACTCCTGAAGGAGGCCGGTGTCAGCTTCGGTATCCTGGGCGGGGAAGAGTCCTGCTGCGGGGATTCCGCCATGCGGGGCGGGAATGAGTACCTCTCCCAGACCCTGGCACAGATGAACATCGAGGTGATGAACGGGTACGGCGTGAAGAAGATCATCTGTACCTGTCCGCACGGGTACAACATGATCAAGAAGGACTACCCGCACTTCGGCGGCAACTTCGAGGTCTACCACCACACCGAGATCATCGCCGACCTGATCGCCCAGGGTAAGATCAAGTTGAAGGAACCGGTTCAGGGTACATTTACGTATCATGATTCCTGCTTCCTGGGTCGGTACAACGATATCTACGAACAGCCGCGGAAGATCCTGAGGGCCGTTCCCGGTCTGAAGCTGTCGGAGATGGATCGAAACTATGCCAAGAGTTTCTGTTGCGGCGCCGGCGGCGGAAGGATGTGGATGGAAGAGGATATCGGAGAGCGGATCAACGATATGCGAGCCGACCAGGCCATCGCGGCACAGGCCGATACGATCGCAGTCGGCTGCCCCTTCTGTCTCACGATGATGGCCGACGGTATCAAGGATCGCCAGATGGAGGAGAAGATGGAAGCCCTCGATATCGCCGAGATCGTCTGGGGAGCCATGGGGCTTGAGGAGGCGGTGAAGGTCGAGGAGGCCCCGGAAGCGGTCCCGGAAGAGGCCGCGGAGCCGAAGGAAGAAGAGACAGAGACTCCCGCCTAAACGGCCGATAGTTCTTTTTCAGTGTGATACATACAGGGGCCCCCGACCGTGAGATCGGGAGCCCCTTTTATATAGGGCGGAGGTCCAGACAACGGGAGATGGTTCAGTTTTGTGATACGGGGATCCGAAGTGGAGCGGGAAGGGATAGAACAGACAATCGGGCATAAGGGGAAGCCCTGGCTGGGGGTTTATCAGGCGGAGGTTCCGGAGAGCATCGATTATGAGCGGGTATGCCTGCCGGATATCCTCGACCGGTCGGCCCGTGAGTTTCCGGACGGAGAGGCCCTTATCTTTGAGGGATATACGGTGGCGTACCGGGGCCTCAAGGAGATGATCGACCGTTTCGCGACATGCCTGACCTCCTTCGGGATCGGCCGGGGGGACGCCGTCGCGATCCTGATGCCCAACCTGATCCCCTGCGTCGCGGCCTACTATGCCATATTAAAGATAGGGGGGGTGGCGGTCATGACCAACCCTCTCTATTCGGATGCCGAACTGCGGTATCAGTTCAACAACTCCGGTGCAAAGCTCCTCGTGACGATCGATCTCCTCGGGGACCGGATGATCGATCTTCGTCCGAAGACACAGATCAGGCAGATCGTCTATACCTCCATCGGGGATTACCTTCCCTTTCCCCGCGGGATCCTCTTTTCCCTGACAGCGAAGTCAAAGAGGCGTGCCGCGGATGTGAAATCCGCGCCCGATGTCTATACATGGAAGGAGTGCATAGAGGCGCATGCGCCCGATCCCCCCCCGGTACAGCTGGATTTTGAAGACGTGGCCATGTACCAGTACACGGGAGGCACCACGGGAGTTTCGAAGGGGGTCATGCTCACCCATGCCAACCTGAGCACCCAGGTGCAGCAGCTGGCCGCGTGGTTCCCGTCATTTGTGAAGGGGAAGGGAAGGGCCCTGGGCGCGCTCCCCTTCTTCCACGCCTTCGGCCTGTCAACCGCCATGAACTTTTCCGTCTATATGGGATGGGCCGACATCCTCGTCGCAAAACCCCAGCCGGGACCCCTCCTCGAGGCGATACGAAAATTCAGGCCCTCCTTTGTGGTCATGGTGCCGACCATGTACATCGGGATGCTGAACCACCCCGACATCAAGAAGACGGACATGAGCTGTGTCGATGGCTGTTTCTCCGGGAGCGCCCCCTTTGCGATCGAGGCCATGCGAGATTTTGAAGCGATCACCGGGACCGTTATCGTCGAGGGATTCGGGATGACGGAAACATCTCCCGTCACGCACATCAATCCCTTCGCGCGCGGGGCGCGCAAGGTGGGGAGCATCGGGGTCCCCATCTCCGACACCCTCTGCCGGATCGTCGACCTCGAAGGGGGTGTGACTGACATGCCCGCAGGAGAGCCGGGAGAACTGATCATCAAGGGGCCGCAGGTCATGAAGGGATACCGGAACATGCCCGATGAAACGGCACAGACCCTCAGAAACGGCTGGTGCTATACCGGCGACATCGCCACTATGGACGATGACGGTTATTTCTATATCACGGACCATAAAAAAGAGGTGATCATATCGGGCGGCTACAACGTCTATCCGCTCGATGTGGATGAGGTCTTCTATGAAAATCCGAAGGTGCGGGAAGCCTGCGCCATCGGCATCCCCGATCCCCGGAGGGGGGAGAACATCAAGGTCTTTGTGGTCCTCAGGGAAGGAGAAGAGGCGACCGAGGAGGAGATGATCGCATTCTGCAAGGGCAGACTGGCTACCTATAAGCTGCCGACGGAGGTGGAATTTCGCGACCGGCTTCCCAAGACCGAGGTCGGTAAGATCCTCCGCACGGAACTGAGAAAAGAGGAACTGGAAAAGAGGAGGAACAGGAAAACGGAGGAGCGGCCGTAAGAGACACGGCGGGGATTTGTTGAATACGCTGGAGGAGTGATGCCCACGATACTGATAGTATACCATTCACAGACGGGAAACACCGAGAAGATGGCGGAGGCGGTCGCGCAGGGGGCGGCCAGCATAGAGAACACGGAGGTGACTCTGAAACGGGCCGGCGAGGCGTCCCTGGAGGACCTTCTCGCCTGTGACGGTCTCGCGATCGGGACCCCGGAGAATTTCGGCTATATGTCGGGCGCCGTCAAGGACTTCTTTGACCGCACCTTCTATCCGGCGGAGGGGAAGGTGTTCAGAAAGCCCTACGTCGTCTTTATCAGCGCGGGGAACGACGGGACGGGGGCCTTAAGCAGTATCGAGCGTATCGCCCTCGGCTACCAGTTCAAGAAGGTGTACGATCCCGTGATCGCGAGAGGTACACAGGGGGGTGTCACGGACGAGATCCTCGCACGGTGCAGCGAGTTGGGACAGACAATCGCCGGCGGGATCGAGGCAGGGATATATTGAATACAGCTTATGTGATCCGGATAAGCGGTTCCAGGTAGTCATCCGGCCGGTCATATCCGAGGAGCAGGAGGATCGTCGAGGCGATGTTGGCCAGTCCCGGATTCTCCAGATCGGCCCGTTCGTACCGTCCGGTATCGGGGCCGTGGATAATGAACGGTACCGGATTGAGGGTGTGACTCGTCTGCGGTTTATACTCCCCACCCGGTCCCATGACGGCCCTCCCCGTCTTTTCGTCCACGGCGAACATCTGTTCACAGTTCCCATGATCGGCGGTTATGATCACCGTTGCGCCCATTGCGTCGGCAGCCTCGATAATCCGCTCCACCGCCCGGTCGACGGCCCTGATCGCTTCTACCGCCGCGGGGAGCGATCCGGTATGTCCCACCATGTCCCCGTTCGGAAAGTTCAGACGGAGGAACCGGTATTTCCCGGATTGCAACGCCTCGATTGCCCGGGAGGCTATCTCGTCGGCCTTCATCTGCGGCGCCTGGTCGAAGGGGAGGCGGTCGGACTCGATCTGTTCCCATTCCTCGGTCTTTGCGTCAAACTTGGCGGAGTTGTTCCCGTTCCAGAAGTAGGTGACGTGGCCGAACTTCTGTGTTTCGCTGACGGCATACTGTGCGACACCGCTTGCCGCCAGATACTCCGACAGAGTCCGGTCAATGGCGGGCGGCTCGACGAGGTAGCGGGGGGGCATGTGCGTGTCTTCGTCATACTCGAGCATCCCGGCATAGAAAACAGCGGGATGGACCTTGCGTTGAAACCCCGTGAAATCGGTCTCAACAAACGCGCGGCTGATCTCGATGGCCCGGTCGCCCCGGAAGTTGAAGAGGACGACGCCGTGTCCGTCCCCGATCCGGGTGAGGGGGTTTTTCGGATCTTCGGGATCGTGAATGACCCAGTGAGAGAGATACTGGTCGTCCGCCTTTTCCTGCTCGCGCAGGGTCCTGATGGCCGTGAGGCTGTCGGGGAACCGGGGGCCTTCACCCAGGACGTGGGCGTGGTAGCCCCGCTCGACGATGGACCAGTCCGCTTCGTAGCGATCCATGGTGGTCACCATTCTCCCGCCCCCGGAGGCGACGAAGTACCGGCGCCGTTTGCCCTGCTCGAGGGCCTGCGCGCGCAGCGACCAGAGATAGTCTTCCACTTCACCGAAGTAGCGCAGGGCGCTCAGCGGGGGCACGTCCCGTCCGTCCAGGAGACCGTGGACATATACCTCTTCCACCCCCTCCCGGGCGCATTGTCCGACCAGCGCGAGCAGGTGGGTGATGTTGCTGTGGACATTCCCGTCGGATATGAGACCGATGAAGTGGACCGGCGTCTTCTTTGCCCGGGCATTGGTGATGAGCTCTGTCCATGCCCTCCCCTCGAAGAGACGGCCGCTCTCGATGGCCTCATCGACGAGCTTCGCCCCCTGGGCAAACACTCTCCCCGCGCCGATGGCGTTGTGCCCGATCTCACTGTTCCCCTGGTCCTGGTCGGAGGGCATCCCGACCGCCGTCCCGTGCGCCTTGAGACGGAGGGCGATCCGCTCCTCGTTCATGAGTCGGCACAGAGTGTGCGGGGCCGCGAGATCGACGGCATTGCCCGGATATCCGTCTTTCTCTCCGCGGTACAGACCCACGCCGTCCATGATGACCAGGAGCAGCGGCCCCTTCACCCCTTCATAGGTTGATAGATGGTTCAGTTTCAACTGCATGGCAGCCTTCCCGGGAAGAGCCTATGCTGATACAAGGTTATCGTGCGCCCAGCAGCTTCCTGGCGATAACCATCCGTTGCACTTCGTTGGTGCCTTCGTAGATCTGGCAGATCTTGGCATCCCGCATGTGTCGTTCCGCCGGATAGTCCTTGCAGTAGCCGTAACCTCCGAAGATCTGAACACCTTCTACGGCGGCCCTCATGGTTACATCGGAGGCGTACATCTTCGCCATGGCCGCTTCCTTTTCAAAATCGAGACCGTTGTCCTCGAGCCAGGCGGCCTTCAGTAAAAGCATTTCCGCGGCATCGATTTCCGTTGCCATGTCGGCCAGCTTCCACTGGATCGCCTGGAAGGAGGTGATCGGTTTTCCGAACTGCTCTCGCTCCTTTGCGTAGGCAAGCGAGTCTTCCAGGACGGCCTTTCCGATGCCGCAGGCCTGTGCCCCGATGCCGATTCGCCCCGCATCCAGTCCCATCAGCATCTGCTTGAATCCTTCTCCGGGTTTGCCCAGAAGGTTCTCGACGGGGACCTCGGCGTCTTCAAAGACCAGTTCAGCCGTACCGGATGCGAGGATGCCCATCTTGTCTTCGATGGTGCCGACGGAGAACCCGGGGGTGTTTTTCAAATCCACGATGAGATTTATAACGCCCTTGTACCCCTTTGCAGGATCCTCCGTTGCCGCGAGCACACAGTAATCAGCGACGTTACCGCTGGTAATAAATTTTTTGACGCCGTTGACGATGTATTTATCACCTTTGAGCTCGGCCCGGCACCTCAGTCCCGCGGCATCCGACCCTGCGCCCGCTTCGGTCAGGGCATAGCATCCCTCAACCAGTCCTCCCGCCACCGGTGCAAGGAATTTCTTCTTCTGTTCATCCGTTCCAAAGGTCTTGACGGGATAGCCGTAGAGCGAATTATTCACGGAGGTGATAACACCGCAGCTCGCACAGCCGCGTGAAATTTCGATCAGGGCCATGACATAGGTTACGTTATCCATGCCGGCGCCGTCGTACTCGGTGGGAACGGCAACGCCCATCAGTCCCATTTCACCGAGCTTCCGGACGACTTCCTGTGGATGCTCGTGGGTTCGATCAAACTCCTCGGCCTTCGGTTTGATCTCTTCATTGACAAACCGGGCCACCATCTCTTTAACCATCTGCTGTTCTTCTGTTGGTTGAAAATTCATTATATTTCTTCCTTCCTGCTAGTATATATTTGGCTGACTGCTCAAGCCGATCAGCCGGGGTAATTGTAAAAACCCCTCCCCGATTTTCTTCCTAAGAATCCCGCCGCCACATACTTCTTCAAGAGCGGGCAGGGACGATATTTGGGGTCGCCCAGTCCCGTGTGGAGTGTCTCCATAATGGCGAGACAGACATCCAGACCGATCAGGTCGGCAAGCTCCAACGGCCCCATCGGGTGGTTGGCTCCCAGTTTCATCATGCTGTCGATCGCCTCGGCGGTCCCCACCCCCTCGTACAGGGTATAGATCCCCTCATTGATCATCGAGATCAGGATCCTGTTCAGGATGAACCCGGGGAAGTCGTTGCACTCGACAGGCGTCTTTCCGAACTGCCGGGCCAGCTGTTCCGTCAGGTCAAAGGTTGCCTGCTCTGTCGCCAGCCCCCTGATGACCTCTATCAGTTTCATGACGGGGACGGGATTCATAAAGTGCATCCCGATGACCAGCTCCGGCCGTTTTGTCACGTTCGCTATCCGCGTGATCGGAATCGATGAGGTGTTGGAGGCGAGGATCACCCCGGGCGGGCAGATACCGTCCAGCTTCCTGAATATATCGAGCTTCAGGTCTTCCCGTTCGGTGGCCGCCTCGACGACGAAGTCCGCGTCCTTCATGTCCTCGAGGTCCGTGCTCTTCGTGATCCTGCCGAGGATCTCATCCTTCTGATCGGCCGTGATCTTTTCCTTGGCGACCATCGTCTCGAGGCGCTTCGCGATGGCGTTGTATCCCCGCTCGACGAACTCGTCCGCGATATCGTTCATGATGACCTTCAGACCGCCCTGATTCGCGACGACCTGGGCGATCCCGTTTCCCATCTGACCGGCGCCGATGACGCCGAATGTCTTTATTTCCATGTTCCGTTCTCCTTTATGTAATGCATTCTATGCCCGTTCGAGTACCATCGCCATTCCCTGGCCGCCTCCGATACAGAGGGTGGCGAGACCGAGGTTGAGGTCCTTTTTCTGCATCTGCATCGCGAGGCTGTACGTGATCCTCGCGCCGGTGCATCCGATGGGGTGGCCGATGGAGATCCCGCTGCCGTTGAGGTTACAGTTGTCGAGGCCGATCCCCAGCTCGCGCATGCAGGCGATTGCCTGGCAGGCGAATGCTTCGTTCAGCTCGATATAATCCATGTCCTTGACCGTCAGCCCCAGTTGATGCATGACCTTCCGGGTAGCCGGGATGGGGCCCAGCCCCATATAGGCCGTATCGACACCGCCCGAGGCGTATCCCTTAATCGTGGCCAGGGGTGTGAGCCCCAGTTCCTTCGCTTTCTCGGCACTCATCAGGACGACGGCCGCGGCGGCATCGTTGATCCCTGATGCGTTACCGGCGGTTACCGTCCCTTTCCCGTCCTTCGCGAAGACGGGGGCCAGTTTGGCCATCTTCTCCAGCGTTGTGTCCATGGGGCGTTCATCGACCTCGAAGATCTTTGGATCACCCCTGCGCTGCGGCATGACGACCGGCACGATCTCATCCGTGAACTCGCCGCGGGCGATCGCCGCCAACGCCCTCTGATGGCTGAGGAGCCCGAGTTCATCCTGTTCTTCACGGGTAATGCCGTAGAGCGCGGCGATGTTCTCGGCGGTGAATCCCATGTGATATTTGTTGAAGATCTCGTAGAGACCGTCGTGGACCATGATGTCGGCGATCTGGCCGAAGGGCATGTCCATCCGGTACCCCCACCGCGCCTTCGGGAGGGCGTAGGGGGCCTGGCTCATCGACTCCATCCCGCCGGCGACGATAACATCCGCATCCCCCGCCTTGATAGCCTGGGCGCCCAGGGCGATCGCCTTCATCCCCGACGCGCAGATCTTGTTGACCGTGATCGCGGTCGTCTCTTCCGGGAGACCGGCATAGATGGCCGCCTGGCGTCCGGGGTTCTGCCCCTGTCCCCCCTGGAGGACGTTTCCCATGATGCATTCATCAAAGTATGCGGGGGTCAGCGAATCTTCGTAATCATAATGTTTTTCGTTGATCGGCGTCTTGTCGAATTCTCCGAATGCGTCCGCGCGGCACGATCTGATAAAATCGGTAATGGTTGGTCTGATGCCTGCCCTCTTGATCGCCTCCTTGATAACGAGCGCGCCGAGATCGACACATTTCACATCCTTCAGGGAACCGCCGAATGTCCCAACGGCGGTTCTCGCTCCACTTACGATGACCACTTCTTTCATAAACGATCTCCTTTTTTTGTCGTGTCTATATACGGGAGGGTTTCCGCTGTATCCTCAATCCAACCTCTCCACAAATTCCACCTCCCGGGGGGACTTGTATGAAGAGAGGTACTTCCTGCAGTGTTTCATGATCTCCTTTTCGCTGACGTCGGCTTCCCCTTTTCTCACGATCAGTGCCTTGACGATCTCCCCCCTCATCAGGTCCTCTTTCCCTATGACCCGTGCGTCACTGACGGCCGGGTGCATCCTGAGGGTGTTTTCTATCTCTGTGGGATAGACGTTGAACCCGCTGGTGATGATCATTCGTTTTTTGAGCCCTTCGAGGAAGATGTACCCCTCGGTGTCGATCCGAGCCAGGTCTCCGGTGCGGAGCCACCCGCCTTGGATAACCCCCGCGGTTGCCTCTTCGTTGTGGTAGTACCCCTGCATGACGTTGGGGCCCCTGATGACGAGTTCCCCAACCTCTCCTGCGCCAAGCCGGGAGCCGGCCTCATCGAAAATCTGCGCCTCAATGCCGGGGATGGGAATGCCGATGGATGCCGGCTTACGTACACCGTCTATCCTGTTGACCGAGCAGACGGGGGAGGCCTCGGTCAGGCCATACCCCTGAGCCAGCATGACGCCGAACTTCTTTTCAAACATCGGTATGTATTCCGATGGCATTGCCGAGCCGCCGGTAATGCAGAATCTCAGGGAACTGATGTCATACCTGTCCGCCCCCTCAAAGAGGAGCATCCCCAGAAAGACCCTCGGAACGGCGGCTATATAGGTAACCTTCTCTTGTTCTATGGCCTTGAAGAGGGCTTCAAGGTTGAACCGGTCAATCATGACGAGGCTCGCCCCCGCTTCCAGGATTATCAGCATGTTGGCCACGGCTCCGAAAGAATGAAAAAGCGGGATGAGACACAGCCCTCTGTCGTCTGGGGTCCCGTTCAAGACCTCTTCCAGCAGGATTGACTGTGTGGAGAGATTGCCGTGGGTGAGGACGGCGCCGAGGGGTCTTCCCGTCAGGCCCGAGGTATAGATCATCACGGCAGGGTCGTCGCCGGTGATCTCCGGCAGATCAAGTTCGGGTGATTCCTCCTCCAGGGAGCCGTCTATGGAGAGATTGCCAGGGGTCTTGTCGGTCGTTATCAGGTGTGCGAGGTGCGGCAGTCCCTGTCGTATCTCCTTGAACCGTTTTGCCGATGCCGGAACGGTAATGCACGCTGTGGCGTCACAGTTGTCGAGGAGGTAGAGCAGCTCGTGGGGGGTTGACATGGTGTTGATGGTGACGGCGACTGCACCGATCTTCAGAATGGCAAAGTAGGACACGATAAATTCCGGTATGTTGGGGAGCATGATCGCCACCGTGTCCCCCCGTGTCACGCCGAGTGCCTTCAAGCGGTTGGCGAAGGCGTTGACCGCCTTTTCCAGCGCCGCGTAGGAGACGGTTGTATCCTTATATATGAGGGATACCCGTTCGGGGTGAGCGCGACAGGTATCCTCCAGCATCTTTCCCAGATTTTCTTGCATGCACCTCTCCGTCATCATCGCGAAATCCCCGAATCTCTATCACAATGAACAGGTTTCTTCAACAGAATTGGAAGGAAGCTCTGTTCGGAGACGGGGGGGAAGATCGTATCGAGCTGGGACATGATCGGTTTGATCGAGCCAGATCTTCATATCCCGGGTCTGTTTCATGAGATCATCGCGGAACATGGGGTGAGCGATGCCGATCAGCGCTTCCGCGCGTTCCCACGTCGATTTTCCCTTCAGCTGGACAACCCCGAACTCGGTGGCGATGTACTGCACACAGGAACGGGGAACGGTGACGATGGAACCCGGCCGGAGCGTGGGGACGATCCGGGAATGGAGGGTCCCGTCCTTGTCCTCGAACGTCGAGCTCAGGCCGATGATCCCTTTGCCGCCCGGTGAATTGAAGGCCCCGAAGATAAAGTCGAACTGGCCCCCCGTCCCGGAAATCTGGGCGGTCCCGACAGACTCGGAGCAGACCTGGCTGAACAGATCTACCTCGATGGCGTTGTTGATTGCCGTTACCTTACTGTTGAAGGACATCACACGGGGGTCGTTGGTGTAGTTCACCGGGTATGAGGCGCAGGCCGGATTGTGGTGCAGGAACTCATAGAGCTTGTTGGTCCCCATGGCGAAGGTATAGACCATCTTGAAGCGGTCCGCCGTCTTCTGGTTCCCCGTAATCTTCCCGGATTCGTAGAGGTCCACCATCGAGTCGACCAGCATCTCCGTATGGATGCCCAGGTCCTTCAGATCGCTCTCCGCAATCATGGTCCCGATGACGTTGGGCAGGCCGCCGATGCCGAGTTGGAGGCAGGCCCCGTCTTCGATCTCCGCCATGATGTGCTGGGCGATCTTGACGTCCGTTTCGGTGGGCTGGGCAGGGGGGATCTCTATCATCGGCGGATTGCACCCCTCGATGATATAATCGACCCGTGACACGTGCACCGATTCCTGATTGCCCCCGAGGCAGTGCGGCATGTTTTCGTTGATCTCCACGATGACCTTCCTGGCCTTGGTGATGGCGGCCGAGGTGAGGGAGTTGGACACGCCGTAGTTGAAATACCCCTGACCGTCCATCGGCCGCGCGCTGACGATGACATAATCATAGTCCTTGTACTTCCGGATGACCCGGGGGCCCTGGTGGTAGGTGAAGGGGATATAGTTGCACAGCCCCTGCCGGTAAAGTGCCCTGCTGACACCGGAAAAATGCCAGTCATTATAGACAAAATGCTGCCGTTTCGGGTCCGCTTCGATGAACCGGGGGATCTTGGTAAGACAGGTCCCTTCGATTTTGACCTGTGACAGTTCCTCGGCACGATCGGCGAGGGCCGCGTCAAACGATTCGGGTCTGAGGACAAATTCGGAAAAGAAGATCCGGTCGCCGGACGTGATCATCCGGGCCACTTCCCCGGCGGTTTTCAGTTTTTCGAGATACTTGGTTCTGTTCAAACGCTCCATGAGTGATTCTCCTGTACGGTGGTTGCTTGGGGTGTTCTCCCAGCTCAGGCCATGGTGGCACCCTGGGCATACACGATCCTGTCCGTTTTTTTCGGTTTCATCTCCAAGATGTTGTGACGTGTGTTTTCGGTAACCCCGGCCGGTTTGAACGTGGCCGTATCCCTGTTTCGGCGGCGAAGCATCTGGTGCAGGTAATCCCACAGATACGTTGTCGCCACGAGCTTGATGTGCCTGGGTTCGATTTTTTTGAGGAACGGCATAAGGTCCTTTCTCTTTCTGGTCAGGACCCAGGCGCGTTCGACCAGTACCGTGTCGTGTTGTTCCAACAGGGCGAGGACCTTCTGGACGCCGGGACGATTCATGAAATCCCCGGTATATGCATCATCTTCAACGACATGGACCAGTTCGATGTTTTCTCTCGCGGCGTACTTGAGCAGACGCGCCCGTTGATCTTCCTTGCCGATGATCATGTCCGTTCCGGTCACCGGGATATCACAGATATAACCGATTGCTTTTTTCTGTTTGTTCATTTTTCGATCCTCCTTCTTCTTATTTTTGTCTTTATCTATATCAACAAATATGCCAGAAGGGGTCTGTCGTGTATAAAAATATATAACCCTTTGTTATAATTATGTATATGTTGCCTCTTTGTTTTTGTGTGACCCCGTGGCGGATTCCCGAAAAGGGTAGATTGTATAATTTATTTATACAATCTACCCTGTCCCCGCAGGGGCTTGAACGGGCTAACCCGTTGTTTATATGTTATTTTAAGGCATGCCTTCCATGAAAACGCCGAAAGGAGGGGTTCCTGTGTTTGTATATTTATCCTATACATCTGTTGACATCATCGGGCATATCCTATAAGGTGGGCGCGTTTGGAGGAGACGAGCATGTCTATTTACGAACCTTCGGAAGATGAATTACAGGCGCGCCTGGGATGGTTTGTCCAGCTGCGGTGGACGTTTCTGCTTGTCTTGAGCCTTCTGATCCTTTTTGCAGTCAAGGGCTTCAATCTCACGTTGCCGCTGTTTCCGATCCTTCTGATCGCCTGCATAGTCCTCGTCTACAATTGTGTCTTTTTTCTGCTCCACAAGGTTTTTTTCTCACAACACACGCCATCTCCCCACCACCTCCGTATCGAGGCGAATCTGCAAATCGGCCTCGATCTTCTGGCATTGATTTTTATGGTGTATTTCAGCGGTGGGATCGAAAATCCGTTTCTCTTTTTTGCCGTTTTTCACATGATTTTGGGAAGCATCCTCCTGACCGGTCGCGATATCTGGTATCAGGCCATCTTCTGCTTCATGCTGGCCAGCGTTTTGGTAGGCCTTTCCTGGTTCGGCATCATCCCGTATTACCACATCGAAGGGTTTACCCCGACAGGGGTCTGGTATAATATACCGTTTCTCATTGCTATAATGGCCTCGTTCGCGGCCATCATCCTCCTGACCATTTACATGACCAACTCCATCTCCCGAAGTCTCCACCGTCGCAGCAAGGACCTGTTTGACTTGACGCTGCAGCTGGACAAGAAGGGCAAGGAACTCGAAGAGGTCAATGAGGAATTGGTCCGGCAACAGAACCTGCTGATCCAGAGTGAAAAGCTTGCCTCTCTGGGAAACCTCTCCGCCGGGATTGCCCATGAGTTGAACAGCCCTCTCACGGGCATCCTCAACTTCTCTCACTTCATCAAAGAGGGATGCCCGGATCAGGATCAGGTCCAAAAAGACATTGACATCGTCATTCGGGAAACCGATCGCTGCAAGAAGATCATCAAGGGGCTCCTGGACTTTGCCCGGCAAAGCCAGCCCGAAAAAAAATGTGATGACATCATATCGCTGCTCAACAAGACACTCAACCTGGTCATCCATCACAAAGATTTCCGTAATATCAAATTTATCAAGAATTTCCCCGATGATCTCCCACAGATCATGTTTGATACGGATCAGATACAGCAGGTTTTTATGAATCTCATCGTCAATGCGCAGCAGGCCATGACCGAAGGCGGCACACTCAAGATCATCGCAATGCACCGTGAGGAGCAACATGTCCTGGACATCGTCTTTGAAGATACCGGTCCCGGGATCAGCCAAGATAACATCCAGAAGATCTTTGACCCCTTTTATACGACAAAGGATATGGGGACCGGTTTGGGATTGAGTATCAGCCTGGGAATTATTGAGAATCACGGCGGCAAGCTGATTGTGGAAAGCGATGAGGGCATGGGGGCCGTCTTTGTAGTCAGGCTGCCCGTACAATAGGGCACCAGGCCTCCGGAAGGGGTAAAATGGAAAACATTCATATTCTCGTTGTCGATGATGAAGACGTTGTACAGGAGGCCTGCAGGAGGACCCTTGCCAGTCAGGGGTATCACGTGGAAGGGGCCATGAATGTCGACGAAGCCGTGGAAAAGCTCGCCAAACAGCTTTTCGATGTGGTAACGGTCGATCTGGTCATGCCGGGGCGTTGCGGTATCGATCTTCTCAATATCATCAAAGAACAGTATCCATCAACACAGGTGATCGTTATCACCGGGTATGCCTCCATCAATACGGCGGTAGAAAGTATCAAGAGCGGAGCCTTCGACTATCTCTCCAAGCCCTTCACCCCCTCGGAGCTCAGCCTGACCGTCAAAAAGGCCCTTGAGGAAAAGGGGCGGATGCTGACCCCCTACGCCTTTGACCAGGCCCTGCCCCATGAAATGATTTTCGACAACATCATCGCCAACAGCCCGCGCATGATGGAGATATTCAGGCTCGTGAGCAAGGTGGCCGCAACGGACACGACGGTCCTTATTATTGGCGAGTCGGGGACGGGAAAGGAGCTGGTGGCCCGTTCCATCCATAAAAACAGCCTGCGGAAGGACAGCCATTTTGTCACGGTGGATTGCCTCTCTTTGACCCCTTCTCTCCTGGAGAGCGAACTGTTCGGTCATGTAAAGGGATCCTTTACCGGGGCCACGGCAAACAAGGAAGGGTTTTTTGAGGTTGCCAACCACGGCACCCTCTTTCTGGACGAAATCGGAGATCTGAATTTCGATCTCCAGGGGAAGCTCTTGCGGGTCATTCAGGAGCGGAAATACACGCCCGTTGGCGACACAAAACCGAAGGAAACGGATATCAGGCTGGTGACCGCTACCAATAAAAACCTGAAAAAGATGGTCGAAACGGGGACCTTTCGGGAAGATCTCTTCTACCGTCTCTATGTGTTCCCCATATTCCTTCCGCCTTTGAGGGACCGGAAGGAGGATGTTCCCCTCCTGATGGACCATTTTCTCAGTAAATACGCCGCACGAAATCGGTGTCCCCGGTGCAGCATTTCCGAAGAGGCCATGCAATGTGTCCTGGCCTATAGTTGGCCGGGTAATGTCCGTGAACTTGAGAACACCGTTGAGAGGGTCCTTATCAGTGCCGATGGTCCGGAGATCCAGCTGGGTGACCTTCCTGATGGGATATCCAGCCTCCATTCGGAAATCCCGAAACCCGAGAATGTTGAGGACCTGAAACGCCTGAAGAAGCAGCTGCGCGATAAGGCCGTCGAAGACCTCGAGAGAGAATTCGTCATCAACGCGCTCACTGCCCATGAATGGAATGTCAGCCGTGCGGCCAGTGCCGTCGGGATGCAGAGGACGAATTTCTATAAACTTGTCAACAAGTACAACATTACGCTCTGCGGAGGGGATAATGGAGATGCCGGAGACACGAGCCCGTAACATACGGTGCTCCGCCCACTCCCCCTCCTGTATAGAGGCCTGCCTCGCGAATTCACCGATGCCCTGAAGTGGCGAACGTTTGGTGCGTCACCACAAATCTGTACCACATACGGTACGAAGTCGTATCACGGA
>Ga0272441_10003029_pt1 | contig 32926 bp, 46 predicted proteins | sample SSMProp6N_FD_193582 | JGI IMG/M metagenome (GOLD analysis project Ga0272441, IMG submission 193582) | Marine sediment archaeal communities from Little Sippewissett salt marsh, Falmouth, MA, United States - SSM-Prop-6N | ecosystem: Environmental > Aquatic > Marine > Wetlands > Sediment ... | reverse complement strand
ATCCTCGGCCTACCATTTGCAAATAAAGAGGTAATGATTTGGTCCGGCGGTTCAGGCCGATAACCTCGATGCTTGGCTCGTCGTATCCCGTTGTAAGAACGCCGACGTTATTAAGGACCTGGATCTTACCCTCGTTAAACTCCCGGAGGATCTCCTCCCTTTGCCCTTTGGGTGTGGTCCCGTCCAGGTGAGCGGAGCGGATCCCGCGCTCCTTAAAGGCGAGCGTCGTCTTTTCAGAGTGCTTAATATTGATATTAAAAATAAGGGCCTTTTTACCCTTAGCGAAATACTCGTATTTATCGACGATATCCGCATAATGCTCTTTTTTATCAAACCAGTTAAATTGGCTCTCCTCTGTATATTCGCCCTTTTTAACGCGGAGATCCTTAGCCTCGAGCTTTTCCTTTGCTGCAAAGGTCCGACAAGGGACGAGAAAGCCGCTATTAACGAGCTCCGGGATGCTGGTGTTTTCGACAATATCGTCGTAAAAGTCGCGGAGCGGGTGCTTTATCGAGGCCGATATCGGCGTCGCCGTCGCTCCGATAACCCAGGCGTCCGGAAAGTGGTCGAATATTTTACGAAAATTGCCTTTGTGGGCCTCGTCAATAATGAGGAGGTCGATTTTACCAAGCAAGCGCCTAAATACGCGATTTTGGAGGCGCCGGTTAAGCGTCTCGACCATTGCGATAAAGGCGCTCGCCTGGTAATTGATTTTATCAATCTTTTGCCCGGCCTGGATAACCTCGACCTCGAGGCCTACCTTTGAAAGCGCTCCGGAGCCCTGTTTCAGGAGCTCGATCCGGTCGGTAAGGATAAGGATCCGATTGCCGAGGGCGTTGGTATGCTTTGCGATATCTGAGAAAATAACGGTTTTACCGGCTCCGGTAGGCGCGCACAAAATAACGCGCTGAGCGCCCGCCCGAAACCGTCCCCGGAGGAGACTCCGAGCCTCCTTCTGGTAAGGTCTAAGCTTAAGCATATTTAAAACTTAAACTTTTGCGGTAAGGTGGTCCCCCGGTAGGCGGCGAGCCTATCGGCCTGAGACTTTGGGACCCTGGTCGATTTGGGTCCGAGCTTAATCGTTATAAGGCCCAGCTTGTCGATATCGCGGTAAATCGTCCGCACATCGACGCCTAAGAGCACGGCGAGCTCGGAGGGCTTATAAAGCGGCGTATCTTTCTCGAAAGCGTCCGCGAAAGCCTGGTCCAGAGCCTTAATACTTTCCTGAATTTTAGTATTAATCGTCATTTTTTACCTCCTTTCTGATCTATTACATATTGCCCCCATTGTTGAGCCATTGCTTTTGCTATTCCTGGAAATGTTTTGCTTCGTAATTTAGCCATTTCGTCTTTGGGTAATTTCCACGACTCCGCATACCATGACGGCATACTTTTACCACTTTTAAAAGTTGTCCGAGGAGGAGGATCTACCTTTTTCGTACTAATAAGCGGCGGCAAGTTTTTCAGCCATAAGCACGTTTTTTTTTCATAAGGGTCTCCAAATTCAAACGGGTTAATTATCTGGTCTGGTTTTTTAAATACAGAACTAATGACCCCGACCGGGTTCTCGATAGCAATATAAGGCGTTTTTGAATTGTAGATAGATATAAAAAATTGTATTGCCTTTTTTCTTTCTTCAATCCTCTTAAGAGCTTTTTCTCCGTATTTATCAACATTAAACCACCTATTGCCTGTTACGGTTAAATAAGTACAAGGAGGAAAGGCGATAATTAAATCCCATTCCTTTTTAAGTTGCTCAGTAACATCTCCTTTAATATGCCATTCCGCATGACCTCCGGACGGATCGAGAATATCGCACGAATAAGCTTCAATATCCATTTTTCGCAACTCTATACAAACCGCCTGACTCTCCTCGCAAGCGATTAAGGCCTTAATTTTACGACTCATATTTAACCGCCTCCTCTCGGGTCCATATTGTGAAAACATCGCAAGACGAGCGCCTAACCCTTGCGCATGAAATCTTATATTCCAGGTAAGCGATAATTTGATCCCGCGTTGCCTTGCCCCGGAGGATCCAGGCCTGAAAAACAAACTCCGAGCCCGGTCGGGCTCCCATATATCTAACCTTAGCCTCGACGCCGATATCTTTTAAGGCTTTTCTTATCGCGCTTTGCGTCGTCCGGTAGGTCCTGGGCTTAGGATCCCAGGGCTTGCCGTCCGGAGGGACGGGATCCGGCTCTCTCGTATCGACGAGGATCCTCTCGGTCCTCGCTTTAACCTCCTCCAGGTGCGCGGATCGTTCGCGCTCCTGGGTAAAATCTCGCTTACTTGCTCCCATTTTCGACATCCTTTAAAGTGAGTTTAAATTTACTTGTCGAGGTCCTTACCGGCGGCGGTATCTCGATTATTTCGCCGGTCTCCTTATTAAGCTCGGTCCGGCTTTCCTTTAAGCTCCTGGTCTCTTTGGCGCGCGCCTTAAGGGCGTCGTTGAACTCCTTAACCTTATCGGAGATATGAGTATAAACCGGGTCCCCGGAGTGATCCCATTTAACGCCCACCTCGGCGCTTTCCAAAACCGCCCCAGCTCTCGAAATAGATCCGCCGGCCCTATCGACCGCCTCGGTAACGTGAGGCTCGAGACCGTTCTTATAGCCCTTAATTATAGACTCCATTTTTGAGAGATATATCCAGGCCGCGACCGGGTCCACCTCGACCGGTGGCTCGAGATCAGCCTCCGCCGCCCCTTTACCGGCCGCCTCAAATTTTTTCGCGGAGCCGGTGGCCTGGACCATACGGACCAGGCTATCGAATAATATATTAAGATATTCCATATTAAAAAACGTCCCCCTCGGCGCTGTTTTGAGAGGCGAGCGCGAGCTCGTAATCCTCGACCTTTTTAGTCATTGACTTAATCCATTTTTCGGCGGTCATTCGATCCAGTCCCTCGCTCATTTTCGAGACGATCGCGTCGCGCATAACGACTCCATTGTTATTAACCCCGTCAAAATAAGGGCTTTTAATCAAAGCCTTAAGCTGGAGGATTTGCTCCTCGGTCGCCTGATAATCCGGGTCCTGGGTAAAATCAGCCTCCGGAGGGCCTTGCGGCTTGTCCTCGGTTTTTGGCGATACGTCGATCGTTTTCGGCGCCGCCTTTGGTTTTTGCTGGGCTTTAGGCTCCGGATTAACCTCCTGGACCTCGACGTCTTGCGTCTCGACGCGATAAGCGTCGTCTCCGGTCTCCATTTCCTCGCGAGTGTAAGGAAGTCCCCCGAGGGCCTCGGTAAAGCATAAGCGGAAACCCTGTGAGATACAAACCTTTTTAAGCATAAAGGCCGGGCGGGTTTTCCAAAATTTACTGACTGATCCGTCCCTTTTGCGGCCGACGTTTTCGACATAATAAGCATCCCAAATAAAGGGCTCGCTCCAATCCTTGCGATAAATAGTAAGCGTCGCCTTAAGGGTATTATCGGCGACCTTGCCGGAGGTTTCGACCTTCCAGCCGTTCAAAAGCTCGGAGGCGTTCGCCCGGTCGATATAAACCTCGTAACCGGTAATAATTGCGAGCTCACCGTCCTTTGAATATTTCGAGGCGTGAATCTCGCGCTTAAACGGATTAAGCCCGGAGGCTTTGGCGATCTCGAGAAAAAGCGAGACGTCGGCGTCGTTCATGTTCGCGGTTTTGCCGGTATCCTTAAGCCATTGCTTAAGCTTTGCGTCGCTCAAAGGAGCGCCCGGCGTGGTTGTGGCGGCTTTAGAGACGGCCGTCGTCTTTTCTGTGTTACTCATATTTGTGTTTATTTGAACTGTAATAATACGACATTTTGCGACATAGTGCGAAAAAAGGGCCCGAAAGCCCTCTTTTTTTTATTACCGTCTTATCCATTTTGGCCGGCCTCCTCCGGGTATTCGCGTAAGATCTCGATCTCGCTTATCTGAGAAAGCGCAAGGAGCTTTTTAAATATGGACTCCTTAACCACTACCGAAGCGGCGGTAAGGTCGATCCATATCCCGGCGCCATCATTAACAAGGGCGTCCGGGTTACTATAAAAGTCGCTCGGTATTTCGGAATAAACCATAATACGAGCGGAGAGACCGGCGTCCTCCATTTTTGAGGGATCCGGTAAGATACGACCCCAAAGGTTAACCGCCTGGCGCCGGGTCTTAACCTGGTCGATCTCGATAAAATCCAGCTTTTCAAAAAGCGGGTTTTTTGGATCCAGGAGGACAAAGCGCCTTTGCTGGTAAAGCTTGCGCTTTTGGATCTCTTTAAGGTTCAGTAAGGCGGCTCTCATTGCCGGCCTCCTCTCGGTCTAATAACCACCGAGGAGCGCGAGGCTCCGGTCCGGCTATTCATTACGATTAAAACCTGAGCAAGCTGCAAAGGCTTAAGCGTCGCGAGGATCTCACCCAGGGCGACAAGGTTATCCTGGTCGGTGAGCTCTCCAGGAGCGCAATTAATTTGAATCGGTTGCCCCGCCTCCTTTACCCAGGAGACAAGGCCGTTTTTGGTTGTTTTACTCATTTTTTGGTTTTTGTTAACACAACAATAATACGACATTTTGCGACATTGACAAATTCGACGGCGTCGAAAAGTTTTGAGAAAAAAGGCGGTTTTTTGAAATTGCCGGAAAATAAAGGCTAAAAAGTGGCCTTTAAAGCGTTTAAATGAGGGTTAAAAGTGTCCAGCTCAAAAAGTAACTTTCTCAATTTTGAACTTTTCAAAAAAGTGATCAGCTCGAAAAGTAACTTTCTGAATACCGAATTTGAAAAGTGCTTTTAAACGCTTTAAAAGCCTGTTTTTTAAGTGAAAAATCGAAGTTTTTTAAAAAAGCGATGGATTTTAAGAAAGTTATTTAATCTCGAGGACGTCGTCAAACTCCTTATATATTAAGTCCTTAATCGCGGCGATACTGATCCGGACCCGCCTTTTATCAATCGGAGTAAAGCCGTCGGGTTGGTGCGTTGCGGTGGATGTATAAATAATAAGATCCTTGCCGTTTTTTATCTCTTTTCGACGGACCCAATCGACCCGGCTCTCGCTAACCTTCTCCTCGATATAAATATCCTTCAAAAGGCTATCGTGCATCTCGTCGGTTTTCTCGTAAGAATAACCTTTTTGCTCGGCCTTATGTAGCATATCCCTATAAACGTCGTCGAGCGGCAAATTATGATATTTGCGGGCCGCTCCGAGTGAATAATTTACTTTAATTGTGTTTTGGTGTTGCTCGTATATTACCGAGGCCCATTTTACCGCCTGGGATCCATTATAAGCTACCAGGATAAGAAAGCGGTCCGCTCCGGACCCCTTAAATAAATCGCTTACCAGCATTTGCAAGGCGTTAATCGTTGCAAGTCGGATCCGGATCGCGTCGGAGCTGAAATGCTCCAGGGCGATAACCTTATCCTCCAGGGCTTTAATTTGAATCGCCCGGGACTTTTCTCTTTGCGAGTGTAACCAATACGCCGGCAATATTACGGCGATTGCTGATATGATGGCTGTTAAAATTGGCGTTATGATCTCCATTAAAAAGGGTAAAAGACGGGCGTCTCCCCCTGGATCCTGGGCAAGCATACCGAGAAAAACCCGGTAAGCAAAAGAGACCATTTAATTAAATGCCCGACCCCAGGCATAGCGGCTGCATACCAACCTGTTAAATATCTCCCCCCGAAAAAGCGGTCAATTACTTTAGTTTGACCCCATACAAGCGCATTTTTACCCCTCATTACGTTAACGGTCATATCGAAAAACGTCCAATAAAAAGAGACCAAGAAAAGCGACCAAAGGCCCAGCTCCTCCAGGATCCAAAGAGGATAAACGTCGTATTTAAAATAATACCAAACCAGGTAAGCGGCGCCGACGCAAAGGCGGAAAGCCCAGGAAACCGGCGGCGAGATCCCGGCGCGGATCTTTTGAACATCGAAAAAAGCCTCAACCAGGACGACGATTAAGAGAGAAAAGATGATAAGTATCATAATTTTAAGCGGTATTTATCAGCTAAAAGCGGAGTATTAACCAGGACCTCCGGATCCGTAAGATACCAGGCGACGAACTCCTCCCGGAAACACCAAGCGTAAAACTCGGAGCAATAAAGCCGATCGACGGCGTCGTCGTTTTTTTTACCCTTCCAGGTCCCAAAAATTTGATATAAAACCTGGTAAACAAAAAGGCTCTTAAAATCGTATTTCGAGACGCCCAGGCGAGAGACGGCCCTCCGGGCTATCTCGGAGCTTATGAAGGAAAATAAGGGCTTGCGGACCAGTATCTCGCGACCATGGAGCCTATACTCCGCCGGAGCTGCGACGAGCCCGCGCTCGTTGGCCTCCAGTAAAAAAGGGCGGCCCCAAATCTCGACGATAATACCCGCGTGATTATAAGCGGACCCGGTAAAAATCCGGATCAACTGAGCGAGCCATGACATAGGCGACCAGGAGAGCGGCGTCCTGAAAAGGACCAGGTCCCCGGTCTTAAGAGCGAGATCGTGAAACGTATATTTTTTCATGCTATAAAGTTAGGTCCAATTACTTAAGTAATTATTAATTTTTGTTAGAAAATAGTCTTTTTCTGTTTGCGGGAAAATTTGAGGATCCGCCGGAATTTGGCTAAGGATATCCCTCGCGGCGCCCAGGGCAAAACCGTTTAGCGCGTCGATAACAGGCTTAAGCATTACGATTGCTTGCATAGCGGCGGCGCCCGTAAGGTTTTGGTTTCGGGCGTTAAATTCGGCGATAATTTCGCGAGCGAACTCCGCCCAATATACGCGATATTTATCGATCGGATCGACGGCCTCCGGCTGGGACCACCAAGTCGGATCTAACTTATCAATAAGACGAGACTCGTCTCCCTCTCTTAAAAAAGACTCACATCCTGGCGGTATTATTAGAGCCCATTCAGACCGCGCGGAGTGCTTAGTCCATGAAAACATAAATTCAAACGTCGTCGTCGGGTTTTGAGACTGTTCTCGCGCTTCTCTCGAGTAATCTCGCGCCGCTTGTTCTGTGAAAAATCCGGGTAAATATTTCATGTGGTATCTGCTATGTGAATCCCTTGTTCTGGTAATTTGAATATTTTTTCCACTTCCCGATAAATTAATTCTGTCTTATCCGGGCTCATTCCTTTGAATTCAATTTTGTCATTTAATGCGCGTAAAAAAAGTTTGGTGCTATAAAAACAGTCAAAGCCAGCGGCGGCCGGATCCCCCGGTCGTTTATATGCTCCAAATTGGTTTGGCTGTGTCCATGCGATTTGCACAATTCCGGTTTCGGCTTCATATTTTTTTATGTACTGTTTTATTAGATTTTCGATGAAAATCAGTTCATTATCTACATCGGTTTGATCTCGGTATTCGTGATATCCGGCATGAATTCCGTATTCTGAAAATTGATCGTCTGTGTATTGCCCTAATTGCGGCAAAGGCTGTACACTCACATCCCACCAATTAGAATTTCGGGTGTCAAACGTGCCAATATTTCCACCAAGTCGAAACTTTGAAGTGTATCGATTAAGTCGAAGTGTCGGGTTATCATTGTATCGGTCGCGGATTTGGAAACTGGTCGTTTGTCCATTATTCGGCCCCATGTGGCCGAAATAATGGCCCACATTTACATTCGCATCTGTCATTTCGCTGCCTTCCCATACAACCAGCGTAAAGGCCGCGTGTAAATGCTGGGCGGTGTTTAAATATGGAGAGTTGGCATCCCTGTAATTTTGCCGCCGGAAATTTTCAAATTGCATGAATTGGGTGTCACCTTTGCGGATGTAGCTTTCATCCGGGTTTTCGGCATTGGGATAAAATTCCAGCGCATTGGAATAGGTGGGCGGCTCCATGAAATTGGCGCCAGATTCGTGTAACCCCTGTAGATAGGCGCGTGTGATTTTTAGCGGCTCCGCCGTTTCCGGTTGGCTTTCAAAAAAAGCCTGTGCGGCCTGGGCATCGACCCACATACGACCATTGTACTCCTTAAATCCGATATCGATTTCCAACAATGAAACTGGATGACATACCCTTAAACAGTATCCGGAATATGTATCTGTCAGTCTAACAGTAGAAAACCCGAGCCCATTCTCGAAAAAATCGGCGAATTTATCCATTAACGGTGTAATGGCTTCCTCAAATCTCCAGGTCTCAGGGATAATATTTCGATTCTTGTAATAACCAACTACGGCGGACTTGCTATTTAAAGGCGCTTTAATCTTTGAAAAATTACCGAGCTTAACGTCCGGATCGATATCGTTACCCGCAAGGATCTGAGCGATCCCGTTAAGGGATCCAAATCTTTGGAGTGTTATATCAAAAATTGATTGATTTGGTAAAACCGTCGTCTCCTGGCTTTGTGCGACCTTAAGTACCGGCTCAATTGTCGGCGGCTTATAATCTCGCACCGCCTGGGATACCTGGATCTCAGTCTCCGGCGCGATATCGTCGTCGAGCTCGATCCCGTTATCCTGAGCGAGAGACAAGGCGACGCCCAGGTTACCGTTTGCGATAACCGCAAGGTCCCATATTGTCGCGCTTTCCCAGGTTTTAAGCTTCATTTCTTAGCTTTCAGATTCTTGCCCTTGTTGCTGAGCACCATCGTCAAAAACACCCCAGCCCGAGGCGTTGCCTTGCCATACCATCCAAGCCACCGTATAGTAAGGAGGTAAGGCGGTCGTATCGTGCGATTTGATACCATGAGAGCTCCATGTATCCGGGTCGTTTCCGTCTCTGTCTCGCACAATATACCCTATTATCCCGGCGGTCGGGCTCGAGTCTTGATAATCCGGAGTATCATCCAGGGTAATAAAAGAGTCTTGCGGACCGTCGTCTCCGATAACGACCCCGCTCCCTGGGTTAACTTGCCCGATTTTATGATCGTGCTCTTTAGATCCTCCGACGTCGCCGATTGCATCGAAAAGGACGTCCGACGGATCTCGGCCGATTAAAAACTTACCCCTCATATCCGGGCTTGAGTTTTGGCCGTTGCAAAGCTGCCAACCTCTCAAAGATCCCAGGCCTACCCCGTTGCCGTCAAAGGCTCCGATATCTCCGCTCCATGCCTGGACCATACCAGCGCGGTAAACTTGATCCCTCAGCGCGTCGTTAATATTGCGATCCGGGCCGCTCGGGCTTATTCCGATATACTCCTCCTCGTCGGCTCCCGCCGTCGTGTCGATTGTAATATTAGACTTTCGCACCCCGTCCCGGCTGTTTGCGTCGAGTGTGTAAGCCCTGGAGAGCTCAGTCGTCGCGGCGGCCTCCCGGATTGCCGTCGAGCTTGTTATCGCAAGCCCGGAGCCTCCCGGATAATAAATAAGCTTGCCGTTTAGAAAAGCGACTCCCTCGGCGACGGTATAGTTACCGACTGAGCCGGTAACCTCAAAACCCCAAACGACAAACGCGCCGCCCAGGCCTTTAAAATTTGCCTTTAGCTGGGTTAATTGCTCTTGTAAGATGATCAAATCGTCCTGTTTTAGGTTCCGGCCTCCCGTAAAATCGATTAATTCCCTCATAATTTTAAGGCGTAAAAGTGTCTATATTGTGCCGTTTTGCGGCTTTTTTAATTTTCTTAATCGCTCGGTTCATTGCGTCCAGGTCCGGGCTAATAGTGTCCGGATAAAAGACGGTAAAATCGTTATCGTTGGACTCCTCCTCGCTGATAAGGAAAAGCTCGAGCTCGCCGTCCCCGTCCGGGCTTTCGCTGATCAGATACAAGGCCTGGCCGTCCTGTCCCTCGCTGATAAGATACAAAGCGACCAGCACAAAAGTAGTGCTCGGATCGTCGATATAAATCCGCCTATCGACGGCGTCGAAAAGGTTGTTTAAATACCATTCAATCGTAAGCTTTTGCCCGTTCAGTGCGATCTCGTCCCGGATCTCGCTTACCTTGCTTAAAAATTCTGAGTGTAAGGTATTGCCTGGATCCAGGAGAGCCGCGAGCCACTCCTTACGCGTCGTTGTCCGGAGATCTCCCGGGAGGAGTTGCTCAATGAATTTGATATGATCGAAAGAGTAATTCAATTCTATTGGTTTGTGTCTGCGATCATTGTTAAGGTCGAGCTCCCGGAGTCAAAAGTAATATATCCGGCTTTAGTCTCGTATTCTCTCGAAAAAGGCGTATTTATTACGCCGTTAACACCGGTTAACCCGTTAACGACGACGTCGCGGACGCCCTCGACCGCCTGAATCGCGTCGATTATCTTAATCGCCTTAACGACCCCGTCGAAATCCAGGTCCGCCAAATAGGCTGAAATCGCCGCCTCGACGTCCGCCTCGACCGTTGCGGAGCTAAGGAAAGCGTCATAATAAACGTCAATATCGACCTCGAGCGTATCGCCGTTAAGGCTTTGGATATTGAACGAGTCGCCGGCAAAACCGCGATCTTTGATATAACCGGTAAAAGCGGTTAACTCCGGAGCCGTTAAGGCCTCAAAGCCGCCCAGGCCGTCCGATTTTGCGACCTTTAAAAAGATCGTCCCAGCGTTTGCGATTGCGCTCGCGACCGGGATTAATCGATTTGCTGGGACCGGCGTCGCGTATTGCCATTTACTACCGATAAGCTCCAGGGAGACCCCTGGCTCGTATTCTTTGGATATTTTGACATACCAGGGGAGCGTCCCAACGATTGCCTCGGCCGCTTTTGCGTCGATCTCCTCCTTAAACAGGTCGAAAAAAACCTCTAAAACGTGGATCTGTACCGCCTGGATATAAGCCCAAAGACGCCACTCGGAGACCGCACTATCGGCGTCAATAGCGGCGAGGAGATCCTCGTAATTGTCATTATTTGGAGTAAGGCCCTCCAGGCTCGGGAGCGTTTCCTTTTCCTGGATAATAGCGTCGTAAATTGCTTCAATAGTCCTCGCCATAGTGTTAATTTTTGCTTGCCTCGATATCGATCTCGCTAAAATCGTCCGAGATATCGATCCGGTCAACCTTAAAACCGTCTTTAACCAGCTCCTTTTTAATCAGTCTTTTGAGCTCGTTTTTATTCATTGCGGCGTTAAGGTATTGCTCAATACCAACACCGACGAGAGGCGTCCGCTTGTACTCTCCAGGGAAGGCCTCAATTATTCGGTTTTGCTCAGGGACCTCGGACTCTCCGATCTTAAAGTTACCGCCCCGGATAATAAGATCCCGAGCCTCAAAGGTTATCGGAGTGAAAATTTGGTAATACTCACCAATATCCATTAAGTCGGCCGGTAAAACGGCGAGCTCCGTATCTGAGGTTACCCCCGTAACCGTCCCCTCGGCGCTCGTTGTCGTATTAATAACCTTATCGCCTACCTTTACCGTACTGGTAAAATTTTGTCCGCTATCGATTAACGCCTCGGTCCCGGCGCTGGTCGTCCTTCCCGAATCGACCATCTTCTCGGTCGGAGTGTCAATATCATAACTTAAAAAGTCGTTTGGCATACCGTAAAGAAAAAGAGAAACGCGGAAAGCTCCGCGATTGTATAGTGAAAAGACGGATTTTAAGATAAAGATCCGACCCCTGGGCCCGTCGTCGATCCCGTCGCCGGCGCTGAGGTTGAGACCGGGATCCCTGGGCTAATCGTTACCACCGCCGCCCGGATATACTTATCGATTGCCGAGGCGATACCCTCGGCGACAAATTCGAGCGCCTGGTCCTGGTCCTCGATCTCCTTTGCGGCCTCATATACGAGTTTAATCTCGCTCTTAAGTAAGGTTTTGCTCAGTGCCATTATTTAAATAATTTGTTCGCCTTGCTTTTGATCGCCTGGATCTCGCTTAAGGCCGTCCCAATAGGCGCCCCCGTTGGCCCGCTCGGCGTGGTTAAAATATACTTACTCTCCAGGAGGTCCAGGAGATCGCTTACAAGCTCTTTGAGCGAGGCGTCTCCGTTTTCGACCGTTACCTTACCGCCGGCCGAGATCGTCGCGTCCCCGCCGGGAGATAGCTCGACCGCGTCGTTTGTCTCGATCTTAATCTCGTCGATTTCGTCGATCATTGAAATAAAAGCGTCCTCCGGGCTTAACCAGGTTACCAGGACAAAGCTCCCGACCGCCGGCTTAATATAAAGCCCTTTTTCGTTGCCGCTTGTCGCCTGGAGCCTTACCTCGTATATCTCCGGTCCCTCCAGGGCCTCGATCGTCGCGGTCCTGGTCGAGTCGTTAACCTCTTTAACCGTCCCGGGAGAGCTATATATCTCCTCGCCCTGGAAAACTTTCCTTTTGATATCGTCGATCAGTCCCATTATAAAATTTTGCGGTCTAAATAAATCCGTTGCATATCGTCTTTAACACCGACGCGAGTAACCACTTTACGGACGTAATAAGTCCCGTCCTGTTCAGGGATAAACGGGTTTTTGAAGCTGATTTTATCCCCATGCCTTACCCTGGGCGTCGTAAAGGCGTCGAAATGCCCGCGATATCCCTCAAATTTCAACTCCTCGAGCTGGGCCTCGGCGAACTTCTTAAGCTCGGCGGCGCCGACGTTGTACTTAAACACCGTCCGGAGATCTCCTGAGGCGTCTCCGACCTCGACCTCGATCTTTTTGTTATTCGGCTGGAGGCTTACCCCTTTGACCTTAATCTTAACGTCGTCGTCCCGGTAATATCTCAGATCATCGAAGGCGATAACGTTTTTACCGACCTCAAAAATATGAGTCGGAGGATCATCGTAAGGATCGTAAGCAAAGCCGCAATATAGGATACCCTCCCGGGCCCAGGAGTAAAGTCCGTAAGTCTTGCGGAGCTCCTCCAGGACCTCGGCCGCGTTTGCATTGCGGATCCTGAACTTACCGAGATTAATCCCGCCGTCGGCGACGTTAAAAGGGATCGTATCGATCGAGAGCTCTCCGAGGAGATCCTCCAGCGTGATCTTTGGAGAGCTAAAACTCTCAATGCTTTTTTGCTTCATTAAATAAACGGCGTCCTCACAAAGGAACTCGAGCCGGTTACCTGGGCGGATACCGGAGAGATACCCGTCGAAACGCTCGACAAGGTCCCCGTCGTATCCAATATAGATCTTAACAGCGTCGCCGCGCTTAAACAGGTTATCCAGGCCGGCGATATAATCGGAGGTAATAAACCGGACCCCTCGAGGTAATACGATCCTTGCGGTATCGGTAAGCATATCCCAGGAACTCGAGATATCGACGTCCGCCGGAAACTGAAAGCTCTCCGCTCCGATATCGACCTTAACCGATAACTTAACCATTATCTCCTTGGATTATAAAGTCGAAAGGCTCGTCCGAATAAGCCCTAATTTGGAACTCCTGGACGTTTTGCGTCGAGCGTTGCGGTAACTGGTAGCCCTGGACGGTTATATCGAATATCTCCAGGCGTTGTAAATATGAGCTTACGACCTGGAGCGGCTCCGAGGACTTCAAAATCTTGATAAAATTAATAACGTCGTCCTCCGGATACTGGAGAAACTGGTCCGAGTTAACGATCTTACCCCGGATATTAATCGAGAAATCGCCGTCCGAGACATACCTCTTTACCGTACCATTACGACCGAGGGGAGCCGTCCGGATAATATTCTTATCCTGGTCCACATTTATAAGGACCGCGTCGATCCTCAGCTCGTCATATTCGACCGTTTGACCGTTAACGTCCTGATAAGATCCAGCCGGGAAAATAATGTTATCAAAAACGGGCGTTTTCAAAGGGCTAAAACCTACCGGCTCGGGCGACTCTTGCCCGTTTAGGTTATAAACGCGACTCTTGCCCTCCTGGAGAGCTCTCGCGACTATTTGGCGCCCTGGGACCTTTGCGTTATTCGCATATACGCCCGCGATCGCGTCCTTTGGGATGTTCTTTAATTTTACTCTACTTACCATTATTGCCCCGCGATTATGTTTGCATCATTCAAAACAAGGCTCAGCGCCTCAGTTACCCGGTCTCTAATTTGATCCTGGAAATCCCTCGGATCCTCCGCGTAAACGTTAATATTATCGACCAAGCTCGAGAGGTTGATCGTGATATTTTTTGCCGCTCTCCCGTCTCCTTTGACCTCGCTCAGCCCGTTAAGGAGGTCCGTTTTGCCGGATCCGCCCAGGCCTGGGATACCGGAGGTAGATCTTCCCGGTAGGTCCGCGCTGGCGGTCTCTTTCTTTTGTGCTCCGAAAAAATTACGGCTCTTATCGTTGTATCCCTCCCGGAAACCGGAGACCGCGCTCCTGGTGGTCCCAATTATCGAGCCGTCAATTACGGCCTTTTTAAGAGCCTGAGCTCCTGAGCTGATTTTATCCTTATCCAGGGTAAGCATACCGACCAGGACGTCCGCGAGACCCCCCAAAGTCGTTTTCATTGCGTTAAACGTATTTTTCAATACACCCATAATTGCCCCCTGGATACCTTTTAAGCCCTTAACAAGCCACTCGTTACGCTCCAGCCATTTCGAGGTAAAGCTTATTATTTTAGCGATAAGGCCCGCGACATACCCCAAAACAGATGCCATTGCTTGTAATACCGGGGAGATCCGCCTTATCATATTACCGAGGGCGTTAAATACCGTCGATAAAAAGGTCCCGGTCCCGGATGCAAAGCCCAGCGCCTCGCCAATCTCCCGGATCCCAGCCCAAAGCGGAGCCATAGCCTCGCCCAGGGGACGGAATACGTCGCCCAGGTTGCCCAGGTTATTACTAAACCATTCGACGACCTGGATCCCGAGGTTAACCAAATTACCCAGGGGACCGGCTGCGCTCTCTCCGAGCGTAATACCGATCATTTCCAATTTGCCGACGAGTGTACTCCAGCGCCCTGATAGGCTCTGAGATTGCTTTTGCATAAGATTGAAAAACAGCCCGCCCTCGCTGGTCGCGTCTTTAAATGCCTGTTTGACCATATCAAAAGAGATCAGCCCCTTACTCATATCGTCCTTAAGGTCGGCCATAGATCGCCCGGTCTTTTCGCTGATAACCTGGAGAGGATTAAATCCGGCGTTTATGAGCTGCAAAAGGTCCTGACCCATTAACCGGCCGGCGCCTTTAATTTGCCCGAAAATAACGCCCAGCTCGGAGAGGTCTTTCCCTGTTCCGGCGGAGACGTCTCCCAAAAACTTAAGCGTCGGAAGGATCTCGTTTGCATCCATACCAAAGGCGAGGAGGGTTCTCGAGGCTTGTATTACTTTGGCGTTGGTAAACGGCGTTACGTTGGCGAACTGGTTAAGCTGATTAATCAGCCCGTCGGCGGCCTGTTTGTTACCCCTCAAAAACGTTGTAAAACTTATCCGCGTTTGCTCCATTTGAGCACCCAGGCTTACGATCCTAGAGCCTACCAGGCCAAGCCCGGCGGCGCCGGCGAAAGCCGCAAGCGGTCCGATCGCTCCCTTTACGATACCACCGAGCCCGGCAAAAGATCCGCGCCCCCCTGAGCCCAGGGAGGAGAGGGATCTTTTCGCCTTGCCCGCGTGCGCGGGAGTCTCGTCCAAATTCCGTTGAAACTGGTCGAGCTCCCTGTCCGCCTTATTAAAGGTTTTGGTCGCCTGGTCCTGGATTCCTCTTAAGGGCTTGCTTACCAGGTCCCGGATCTCGGCGATATACTTAACTCTCTCGATCGACATAAGCGACTATTTTATTAAACCGATAACCCTCCCGAGTATTTCCGTAAGTTTGTACTCGATTAAGGTCCTCGGGTTTCGTTGTAACCATACAAACCGAGCCCAATACTCGCGATAATCCTCGTCCGATAAATCGCGAGGGTTAACCTTAAACGTGAAAGCGAGCAAAGCGTCGATTTTCCTTATTTCATCAAAGCCCGCCGTCTCATTAATTCGGGCCCGGTCTAAATCTTTTTTAGCTCGGAGGTTCCGAACTCTAATAATTGGCCCAGGCTTGAAATTGCACCAAAAAAATACTCGTCCTCCTCGAGGATCCTCTCGTCCCCTCCGACCCAGGAGTTACGGAGTAATATTTCATTTGCTTTCAGGGGATCCCGGTCGAGTTGCGATATCGCAGCTCCGAGAGTCGTCCGGTCCGGACGAAACAAAAATCCAAAGGCTCGCCCCTGGGCTCCCTGGACGTCAATTAAAAATACCTTTCCGGTAAGCTCTCCGGCGTTGTAGTTTTGGAGCTCCTTAATAATCTCCTCCGGGCTTTTTTCGCTTTTGAGAGCTCGGTTAACGATTCCCTCCGTTACTTTCTTTAAATCGGCCATAGTGTTATTTTTTGTTTTGCAGCTCCAATATAAGGACGCGGTCCTCCAGCTTGCGTATAGCGGCGGCGTTGTTTTCCGTCTTTTCAGTATTTGGCGCCGTTTTCCAATAAAACGACAAGCCCGATCGAAAGCGGTATTTTATAACCAAACTCGACCGGGCTATTTGCTGGCATCGTAAAAAGGGCTAATTAATTAGCGCCATTTAATTTGGCCGATTCTAATCGGCGCCTCGAATGTTACGTTTTTATCTCCCGCCTGGATCTCCCGAGCGTTTTCGGTGATCGTGCAAGCCTGTAGCGTATGTGTTACCGTTTTGGCCCCGTTCAGGTAGGTAACCACTATGTCGAAATAATCGAGATCCTGGACTCGTCCCGTCGGACTTGCTCCCTGGAGAGCCTCGAGCTCCTCCATGTGCAAGCCGATTGAGCCCTCGGAGGTAATCGCTCCATGACCTCGAGATACGGGCAAATTACCCGCTCCGAGATTGTCCTCGATATCCTGGGACTCTTTATAATTGATTGCGGAGAGCCCAATTACGGGAATCCCTCCGATTAATACGTTAACGCTACTCCAATCGTATGCCTTACCGTTTATAAGTGCCGGTTTTGCCATTTTAAGAAAGTTTTAGTTTAAAGCCAATATTTACGGTCAAATTACGGGCGACGCCAATCGGGACGATCTCGATCGATACCTCGATCGTGCTCGTGCTGTTAACGTCTTGCTCCGGGTTAATAATAGCCTGGAAACCCGAGACCTCTCCGTCCCGTCCCATTTGAGAAAGCGAGCTCTCGACGACGCTCTCCAAATGCTTAATATACCCCTCGGAGAGTGTTCCGTTATCCGGATCGACCTCGACGGGTCCGTTTAATTCGTTATTCAGGGCCGCGTGCGCGAGGCGGACGGCCTTGTCGATCGTCCTGTTTGACTCCTGGAAAGCATAATCCGAGGAGGCGACGACGGCGGTCGGAGCCTGGTTAAAATACGTGCCGGTTAACCCTTCATGCTTTACCAAAAAGAGATAACCCTTATCGTTAATTGAGTCCTGAGCCGCGAGAGCGGTATCCTTTACGAGGTCTCCATTTCCGAACGCTGGGACCTCCAGTTCGCCGGATCCGTTGGCGATAAACTTCTTAGGCCAACCGATCGACTCGTTAACCTTAGCGGCCGACAAGGCTCCCAGGGCGGCGCCAATACAGGTAACCGAGCGATCCAAAGATCCGGACCCCGCAAGGGCCGCGCCTTTTCCGTTGCCGTCCTGGCCGATAACGACGGAAACAAGGGGAGCCGATAAGGTCCTTAAGTCGCTAAGCGTCGAAAGATCAGAAACCCCGGATATATCAAAAGATATCAATCCGATAAGCGGGCGATACAAATTAAATTGCCCGGCCAATTTGCCTTGCAAAGTCGTTACATCTCCGGTAACTACTCCCTCGATCGCTGTAACTACCGCTATTTGCCGGACTTTGCCCTCCGCTTTTGCCTGGACTGTGTCAACCTCGGCGAAATCGTAAGCTCCAGCCGGGACCGGAAAGATACCGACCCAAAGCTCGCCCTTTGGTTGCAACCTGAAATACTCGCGGATTTGATACCACTCCTCTTTATGATTTGCGCCATCCTCGGTTATCCCGAGGGCCTCGGCCTCCTCCAAAGAAAAAACAGCCTTAACCTGGTTATCCGAGTCGAAACCGCTCGGATAATTGTCGTTATAAAACACGATCCCGCTAACGTGATCGAAACCGGGGAGAGGTCTCCCGAGCCCTCCGGCTCCTCTGTTAAACGTTATTTTTGGCCTTGCCATTGCTTGAATTTTTAGATTTTAATTTTGTGTCCTTAACCTCAACCGGAGGCGCGAAACCTCTTTTAAGCGCGTAATTAACGGCGCCGTCCAGGGAGTCGAAAACCGTCCCGTCCTCGGTCTTATATTGCTTATCCTTTGCCATTGCTTAAGATTTTGGTTTTGTCGTTGCTGGACTTACTGGTCCCGAAATAGTAGGCAAAAATGGATATAACCACACCCTCGACGATACCGACCGCGTGGATAAATAAATCCCGGTTTTGCTCTGGAATCTCCAGGTAAGCCAAAACATAAAGCATAAAACCGAACGCCGCCAAGCCGACGAGCCCGGTCAATATCATCATAAAATCCATTTTCCCGGACTTAGCGATCGCGGCCTCTCTTTGGCGCGCGCTATCTCGGTCCTTAACCTCAGCCTCGTAAGCCTTAAGAGCCTGGTCCTGGAGGGCGAGCTCGTGGTCTCGGATCGCCTTAGCGACCGCCGCCTTAAATTCGGCTTTCTCCTGGCCGGTGGTAATGAATTTATCCGCTACCGATCCGACCGACTCAATCAAGTCGCCCGCGCCGCCTGAAAAAATAGACCCTATCTTATTTAAAAAGCTCAAAATTTACGCCCCTCTTTTATATGCTTATAATCAGCGCCTTTGCCGGTCTTTTTACCCGAGGCGATCGTTACCCGTCCGCGATTCTTACCGTCGTTACGTTGCGAAACGTGGACCCAAGCCGGAGCCTCGTCGTCGCCGAACTCCCAAATTAATTGGTCGAAACCGGTAACCGGATCGTCGCAATTATCGCGGATAAAGTTAAAAATCTCCTCGTTTGGGATTCCGTTATAATCGCCGTCGATATCAGCCGCCTGGCCCTTGCAATGCTGAGAGCGATCGCTCCCTTTTATCGCAGTATTAAGCTCCTCGTTACGGTAACCCGAGGAGAGAAATAACCCTTTACCCGGGTATCTCATAAAGAACTCCGCGCGGACCCTCTCTAGGACGTTAACACAAAGCGCGCGCATATTAACGATATGCTCGTCGTCGTCCGGGTAATTGTCAATACCCCGCCTTACCGCCGTTTGCGACTTTAAAAACTCGGAGAGCTTAAAGTTTGGCGAAAGCCTGGTATTTCCTGGGAGCCTTGTAGTCTCTTTTTTACTCATTTTTTAACCGTTAACTCACTTAAGGAGCCCCGGACGGTCCGGGCACTCCCTAATATGAGTAAAACAAAATTTTAACCCTACGCGGGGAGCCCTGGCTTTCGCTGGATACTCCCCTTTTCAGGGTTTTATGACTGATTATCCAGCCGCCTGGATAAGGGCGATCGTGCCCTTTGCGTCGTTTCTACCGGCTGAGAAACCGACCCGGAGGTCCGCACTCATAATATCGCCGTAAGCTTTCGGGTTACCCGCGTCGTAATACATATTGACGCGACCCTCGGCTCTCCTTACATAGTCTCTGTGAAAAAACAGGATTGCGGCGTTATCAGTAGCCGCCAAAGACGCGCCGACCGCTTGCTTAACAGGCGTTGCCGCGTTTGTGTAAAGGAGGTTATCCGGTACAACAAAAACAGAAAAGCCGAGTAACATACCGATCGCACCCGTTACCAGGTTGGCGCTTCCGATCTTATCCGCTTCGACGAAACCGTCGATGTTCAGGATATTGTCGTAAAGGACCGCCGGAACGACCATAAAACGGCCGGCCATAGGGATTTTGTCCCTTGTCATTCGGGTCATTGCCTGAATAATATCGGCCTTTGTTACCGCTTTCCTGGTTCCGGTCGCCGAACCGTGAGCCAAATTAGCCGCCGAGGCGGTTCCGGTGGTTCTCAGAAATTGCGCGGAATTTGCGGCCGCCGGCGCCCAGCCGATCAAAGCCTCGAGGCCCGTCTGCTCGTTTAGCGCTCGACTGAACGCCTGAACGGTATCGGCGCGCTTGCTATACGCAAGGACCGCCTCGTCCTTGTTCGGGATTCTTATCGGATCCGTTGAAAGGTGTACAAGAGAATAGTCGAGTTTGTCGTCTGTTCTCAATACGCTGGCGATCTCGTTCGTAAGATCTCGGTTACGGGTTACCGATACGCTGCCCGCCTGTCCAACCGTTACGGTCGTTTGCGTCGCCTCCGGCGTCCCGTCCATTTTCGAGTTTTTGTAAAAACTGTACTCCGCGAAAAGTTGACTTTGAACTTCCCGCGAAAATAAGGTAACTAATGCCTGTGCCATTACTGAATTATTTTAGTGAGTGTCTTTTATTTTTGGTGATTAAATCCTTTTATCCTCCCTGGATTAATTCAGTTTAACAGCTTTACCAGCGCCCGCCGGATCGATTCCGTCCAGGTAGGCGTTAAGCAAAACCTCGAATTTCTCCGGTTCCTTTTCTTTGAGCTCCTTAGCCTGGGCCTCGGTGAGCTCCTCATATTTTAGCACTTTCTCAGTCGCTCCAGGGATTGACTTTGCAGCGCTTTCCAGGAGGGCCGCGAGGGTCTTATCCTGGGTCTGTTCTGTTTTGCCTGGAGTCTCCTCTTTTTTCTCAGCCTTTGGAGCCTCGAAAGTAAGGGCTTTATCCAGCATTTTAGCCGCCAATTTCGGCGACGCCTCAGCGAGCGCGATAAAATCCGCCTTATCGTCCTCCTCGATATCTTTCGCCTTTAGAGCGATAGCCGTAAGAGTCTCGACGAGATTTGCGGACTTTTCTTTCTCCATTGAAAGAGCCTTTTCGGTCCCTTTGTCCTGGCTCTTTTCGATTTGCTCGAGGATCTGCTCCTCGGTTGCGTCCCCGGATAAGCCCAGGGCTAAAGCGATCTTTTTCATATCGTTTTTATTAGAGTTTGAATTTTGCAATTTAAGTAAGGGGACGACTTTATTAACGTCCTCCTGAGAGGCTCCAAGCGCGATAACCTGGTCCTCGGTTGATAGCCTGGGCGCCGGTGCGCTCAGCTTTGTCGCTCCCTGGTTACCAGGAACGACGACGATCGATATCTCGTTTAATAGCGATTTGCTGATCGTCTCCCCTCTTTGGCCCGGCTTTAAAAGGTCGGGATCCTCCGAGAACTCGAGCGGCGTTAAATGAACGCTCGCCGCGTTTAAACTGCCTTTTTCGTATTTCTTAGCGACCATCTCGGCGAAATCGTCGCCGATACCCGTATCGAAAACAGGGAGGCCCGTAAGCTGAAAGTCGCCCGGATTATCCGGATCCGGCTCGACCCTCATATCCGACATTACGCCGACCGGGAGGGTTTTCTCGCGATCGTGCATATACAATAAAACAGGATTTCGCTCGTATGCCTGGAGGTTGATCCCCTGGGTTAATACGCGAAAGCCGTATCTATTTACCTGATCGTTTGAAAGGATTAAACGCTTTACCATTGCCCGAAAAAACGAAAACAGCCTTAAGATATCGTAAATCTGAGGCTCATTAATACCGTAGTTTCAAAAGCTTTTTTCATTTTATGCAGTAGTTTCAGCGATCGAGGTCGTTTTATGCAGTAGTTTCATTAATTTTAGGATAAACAAAGTTCAATATTTTGCATCGATCAAACGAATTACTCAACCGCCGCCGCGAGTATGTTCGCAATTATGTTAATGCGAGAGCCCGCGCGGGCGCGTCCCTTAACCAGGCCGCCCGAGAGTTGTCCAATCAGTTATATATTACCACTCGCACCGTTTATAGCGATTTAAAGGTTTACAATGAAAGCAAAGGAGACCAAGAGATTAACCCAGGCCGAGGGATCGACAAGCTCCCAGGGCTCCAAGCGTAAAGACGGCAAGGAGATAATCCCGCCCTCTCGCCAAATCGGCGAAATCGCATTTTTAAACGAGGAGGGTAAAACCATTTACCGGAGCACAAAAGGCCTCACCACTAAGGCCGTTATCCGGGAGACCATTTTTAAAATCATCGAGGAGACCGGGATCATCCCGTCGATTAAGGACGTAAAAGAGGTTACCGGCTACTCCCTTAACGTGGTCCGGAAACACCTCGAGGAGCTTAACCCTGACTTTAACGACAAATATCGCCTCGCTCTTTACCCGCTCACTGGTAAGGTGTTAAAATCGATCTTTCAGAAAGCCGTCGCTGGCGATATGAAGGCCGCCGAGCTATGGCTCGCTTTTGTCCATAAGTTTAAGGTTAACGACCCAGGAGAGGCCGAGGGCGAGGAGGCCCAGACTCAGATCCTTAAAATTGGCGGCGTTACTATCGAAATTTGAGCGACTCAAAAAAAATATTTTTCTCGACCGACGACTTTCCGGTCCAGGAGAGATTTATAACCGAGGCCCTGAGCGGAAAATACCGTATTATCGTTTACGGCGGAGCGATTAAGGGCGGAAAAACAGCCGGCGCCCTTATGACGATGCAGCTCTATTTAAAAGCTTACCCAGGAGCTCGCGCCGCCGTCGTCCGTAAAACCTCCCGGATACTGGAGATTAACACCCTCCCCGCCTGGGATAAGGTTAAGATCCCGAAACTGATCAGCTTTGACAATAGGAGCCGCGTCGAGTTTAGAAACGCCTCGCACATCGATTTTTTAGGCGAAAACATCGACCGAGATCCTGAGCTTAACCGGTGGAAAGGGCTCGACGTTAACCTTTTTGTCCTGGAGGAGTTTAACGAGCTCGCGGAGGAGACTTTCGACAAGGCCCAGGAGCGGGCCGGGACCTGGTTAATCCCTGGAGTATTGGCCGCCGATCAGCCTCCGCCTCTTATTATTTGTACTTGTAACCCCGCGCAAAACTGGGTAAAGCGCCGGTTTTACGACCCCTGGAAAGCCGGGGAGCTCCCGGACGACGTCCTTTATATCCCCGCCAAAATAACTGATAACCCATATTATCGAAACAATACGCGATTTATGGAAAACCTGAAAAAGCTCCCGCCCAGGATATACCAGGTTTTCGTTTTGGGAAACTGGGAGACGCCGATTAAGGAGGGCGGAGAGTTTTACAAATATTTCGAGCTGGACGACGTCGCCGACCAGGGCGTCGATTATAATCCGGATCTCGCGCTCCATTTTAGCGCCGACTTTAACGTTAACCCCTCGATTAATGGCCTTGTATTTCAGATTGAGGAGGTCGAGAGACCAGGAGAGGACGAGCCTTTTTACCAGGTTAACGTTATCGACGAGATCGTCCTGGAGAGCGAGACAAAAAGGAACTCGACCCCGGAGCTGGCAAAAGAGTTTTTAACGCGATACCGCGCGCACGAAAGCGGCGTCTTTTATTACGGCGACCCGGCGGGCCTGGCGAGGGATACCAGGAGCGGCCCAGGTGTTAACGACTTTACCCTTATCGCCCGAGAGCTCCAGGATCTCAACCCGGAGAGGCGCGTCGATTCGTCGGCGCCGAGCGTGGTCGCCCGGGGGACCTGGATAAATGAGATATTCAGGGACCCGGAGGGCCGGAGGATCCGGATCCGGATTAAGCCCGGGCTTAATAACATTATTACCGACCTGGTAAAGGTTAAGGAGGCTCCGGACGGTACAAAGCATAAGAAAAAGGTCCGGGATCCAAAGAGCGGGATATCTTACGAGCCTTACGGTCATTTGACCGATGCCCTGGACTATTTTCTTTGTAAGGCTTTCAAAGAGGATTTTAATCGCTTTACCCGAGGGCTTAAAGATCTAGGGATCCGCTCGGGACCCTACCAAATCGCCGAAAGCTCTCGAGTCGAGCGAGGAGCTCGATCCAGGCGAGGACGTTAATCCCTGGGATCCAGGACGACGCCGGTAACCGGCTCCTTATCGATGTAAACCTTAGCGGCGGCGTTGTCCCTGTATAGAATAGCGTAAGCCTCGGCGACGGCGATCCTTGCGGTCGTAAAATTGCGAAACCACTCGACGCCGATCCGGTCGATATTACCCGTAAGGCCCTGGTCGTTTGGCGTCCCGGCGAGCGCCTGGTTACCTGGGACGTCCGAAAGCATAAAACCGGCCTCCTGGGCTCCCAAGATCTTATAAACAGCCTCCCGGATCGTATCGATCTTTTGGAGCTCTCTCCGGTCCTGGGTTTTGGGTAAAGTGTAATATATCCGGGCGATAACCTGGATCTCCTGGACAGATCCTCCCAGCGTGGTAACCTGGTCCTCCCCTTCCGGGATCTCGAAATCGATTAAAACCGAGAGCCTTTTTAGCTCGTCGAGTTTCTCGTCGTCGTATAAATAAACCTTTTGGCTCTCTCCGGAGATACTGATCGCCTCGATTTTGGCCTTAAGAGCCTCGAATAAGTTGTAAAATATCATTGTAAAGCGTTTTTAATACGTCGGTTCAAATTCGTTTTTATCATCTTTCGTAGGCGTTTTGAATCTCCTATAAATTGCCGTTTCGGCACCGGCTTAAGACCCTCGTTATGGATCTGCGCGAGGTTCCATTTATTGCGCTTGCCTACCGTATAGCCAGCCTCGACGATAACCTCGCGGCCCGTTATCCTGGTCGCTCGTATCGAGTCCCTAAGCCTACCGGATACAATTAATAAACCCCTTTGTCCGCGCTGGGCCCTGGGTCCGCTCCTGGGCTCTCGCTTTCTGTTTGGCCAAGCCTTACCCTCCCAGGCCTCCGCCTCGATCGCGTCCTTAAAAAACTCGACGCTCTCCCGGGCGACGTCTCGCGGAAAGCGTTTAAAAACGTTTAAAACCTTGCGGTCGGTCCTTTTTATCGGCCTGTTAAGTGGCATATCAAATCAATTTAACATCTATCCGATCGAAATCCTCCAGGGACTCGACGGCGACGATCGTCTTATTTTCCTGGAGCGCCTTTTCGGCGAGCTCCTCGAGGCGCTCCTTGCTTTCCGCCTGGATAAGCATCTCCAGGAGCTCGACGTTTTCGCCGTTTTTCTCAAAATATTTCTTTAAATAGGTCATTTATAAAACTCCTCTCCTGACTTAACAACAATTTTTGTAATCTCCGGGCTCAATATCTCCCAAAATTCGCGCGTCTCAGGCACAAATCGGGCCTCCGAAACGTGAGCGAAATACTCCCAGGGCCCCGCCTCGCTGGCCCAATAGCCTTTACCATGACCGCGACCGATCTCTCCCTTAGTTGCTTGCGCGGCGATATCGGCAAAGCCGGTCCAATTACTTTTAAAATCGGTAACCGTCCAATCCTTGCCCTCAGCGTATTTCAGCGCCTTACTTAACCAGGTAGGCGGTTTTTTAAGGAGCTTGCGGATCTGATCGCCCCGCTCGTATCGCTCTAAATTTCCGGCCTTTACGCCCTTAAGCCAATCGGCGAGCTTAATATTTGGGTCCGTATATTCGGCCCATAAAATGGCGTGCTGGAGATTATTATATAAACCCTTTGAGGCGCCGCCCGCTTTACCAGCTCCAGCCTCTCCCAGGAAATCGGCAAAATCGGACTCGACTCGCGCGCGTTTCCTTACCAGGTTTTCGATTTTTGCCATAGGTAACTCATAGGCTCCGGACCTGGTCCATCCGATTTGATCGTCGAGAGCGTGCCCGTATTTATGAAAGGCGACCCTTTGCCTGGTTTTAACGTTGTCCTGTAAATGACCGCGACCGATACGGACCTTTTTATCGTAAGGAGCGTAATAGCTCTTTTTTGGCGTGATCTGTAAAGGGACCAGCTCCTTAAATTTCGACCAAAACAAGCCCGCCGGCGGAGCGGTTACCTCCGGGAGGCGCTTTTTGAGGTTATTCGGGATAAACTCGTCGCCGTCGTATTTAACCGACTTGCTCGATAGCTGGGCCTTTTTATCGGCTGGGACGCCTTTAAAATACGGATGTTTGTTTTTGCCTTTGGTAGGAAAAGGCTCCCCGGTTTTGCCGACATTTTGCTCGAAAAGAGGCGAGTCCGGAGGCGGTAAGTTGCTCGGCGTCCTGGTCGCGGGTCCGCTTTCGCGCTGTATTATCCGACATCGGCAATTAAAACCGTTTGGCGGGTAATAAGTGTCCCAAAAAGGCGAGTCCACCGGCTTTATAATACCGTCAAAAACCGCGTGCTCGTCTCGGACGCGGCCGTCTCGCGTGCTGCGATATTCCAGGTAAGGAAAAAGGCTTTTCTCATCGACTAATTTCGTCCATTTAATCCCGTCCTGGGCTGATTTTACGGCGGTTCTGTATTCAGTAGCGAGCCAATTAACGTTATATTCTCGATTGAGAGCTAAGGCCCTGGTCCTGAACTGGTCAAAACTGACAAGCTCGCCCTCCTTATCGAATAAAACCGCATTGATATTTTGGCCGAAAGAGTGGGCTTTAAACACCGAGGTAAGCCATAAATTACGACGGAAAGCCTCGGCGACGGCGTAATCGTCGGATCCATAGCTTACGGCTTTAAAAGATCTTTGAGCTCCGGACCACAATAAGAGGCCCGTCCTGATCGATATAAAACGCTCCAGCTCCGAGGTATCGGCCCCGCCGTAAAGGTCGTTAAGGGCGCCATCGACGTAAGCGGTAAGCTCCCGGCTGGTCTCGTTTAGTGGTGGTGCGGATCCTGATAAAGAGATGAAATATTCAGTATTTGCCGGATCCCAGGCGAGAGATAAAGCTTTTTTTCGCCCTCGTCCTCCAGGCCGGCGCTTTTTTTCATTGCTCCGGGATCTCTCTCCTCCTCCCGGTTAACCTTATAATCGAAAGATAGGCCTTTAATCGGGTAACCTCTCAGTAATAGCCGAGGGATAACCTTGTAATTAATGTCATATACCAGGCTCCGGAGATCCGCGAGGATGTAGTCGTCGAGCGTCCTCTCGTGCACCTCGGCAGATCCGACAAAAGCCTTTTCGTCGGTGGTCCCTGTTTGCCCGAGCACAATTTTGGAGAGCTGAGCGTCGGCGCGCTCGATTAAGGAGTCGTAAATCTTATAAGGGTCATTTTTGGCAGCCTCGATAAGCTGGATCTCGTCGGTGAGGTCAAGTATCGCGTAAGCGTTTGCTCCAAAGTCCCGTAAAAAGGCCTCTTTTGCATCGATATTTTTTGTATCGCTGGTATCTGTTTTAATCGCGATCGAGGGCATACCGAATTTTTCCGAGTGCCGGCTCCAATCGCTTACAGAATAACCCTTATAAATTACCCATTTACCACAAATCATTAAGAGCCCGAGGTCTCTCGGCCCTCCGGAGATCTCGATCAGATCCTTAACAAGCGGACCCTCCCGGAAAGGGATGCCGTTATCCTCCCAATTAGTCGAATGAATGTGTATAGTTCCGGCGACCTGGTCCACATTGTCGCGCGGGATAAGAAAGACGTTTTCGACCTCTCTCCCCGGTGCAATTTGCGGTAATTCAATAATCGAAAAGCCGTAAAAACGAGCCTCGAGGGCGTATTTTACAAACCTATCAAACCAGGGCCTTTTTAAGAGGCTGGTAGCCTCCTCGTTAAGCTTCCCGTTATCGTCGTAAAGCCCGAACGGCTCCGCTAGGACCTTATTGATCCGGGTATTTACCAGGCTCGCGAGGTGCGCGTCCTTCATAAATTCTTTATAGTGGTAATTGAGCGGTCGGCGATCCGGCGCGGTGAGATCCTCAGCGAGGCGAACGTTATCCACAAAATTTTGAATCTCGAGTTTGCTCTCGTATTCGGTAACCTGTTTAAGCTTGCCGGCCGTCCCTCCTTTTTGCCGTTTTTTGGTTACATCCTCGCCGGTAGGCGCTGCGAGAGCCTGGTTATCAAACCATGTTGAGGGCCTCAAAAGGTTAAATTTTTTATCCATTGCTTTTGGTTAATGAGTCCGCGCACTTTGAGACCCCCAGCGAAAGCGCGTAATATCCTCGCCCTCGGAGTCCTGTAAAACATCGAGATCGACGTCGAGCTTTGCCCTCGCGACCTTTTCGAGCCAATCCATAGCGTCGGCGTAATCCTGGTTGACCGGTTCCGGTATCGCGGAGACTCCAGCGCGCCTAAAAAGGTTATAAATTACGATCTTTCGGATCTGAGCAATAAAAAAGCTATTGCGGTCGGCCCCTGTTTTCTCGGTCTCGGCGTCGATATCGTACCGCTTGCCGATATAATTTTTTACCATGCTTAAGGCCTCGGCCTCCAAAGTGTCGAGCGTTGCGTCGGTTGCGTCGATCAGCTCGTTAAGGTCCTCCGCTCTTATAACAGGTAAAAAGTCGGCTTTTGCGAGGTATGTACTCATAATAAGCCCAAATTAAAGACCTGGGCGATTAAGCTCTAAGATCTCGAACTCTTTAATTCCGTCTTTTCAGTAAGGTAATTTTTTTTACGGGTCTCCAGGCGCTTAAGGTCAGCGCCGAAATACTGTAAATACCGGACGACCTTATCCCTCCATTTTGCCGGGACGCCTTCCTTTTCAAAGTGCCTAAGCGTGCCCTCCGGGAGGTCGATCTCTCTCTCCAGGGCGGTAAGGTTCAAAATCGGCCGCCACTCCTTAAGCGTTTGGCTAACAGGGTCCATTTTCCAGGCCTCCAGGTCTTTGAAATCCTTGTAAGTCTCCAGGTCCAGGATCCGGGCGACTTTCAGCCAATGCAAAAAGGGATATCTCGACTTGTCGAAATCCCGCTTTAATTTCTCGTATGTTTCCCAGGTATTGGACCAGGATCCCAGGACCAGGGCCTCCAGCCTCGGGCGGTTGGTAAACTGGATCGATAAGGTTTTAAAATTGCAGTCCGTAAGAAACACCTCGGCGCCTGGATCCGGCCTACCCTCGAAATCCCGACCGATCAAACATATTGCATAACAAGGAAAGCCTTTCGGGACGCGCTTAAGGTTAACGTCTCGCGGCGTAAGGCGGTTTTTAAGGGCGATATATTGAAAATGAGCCATAGCAAAAAAGCCCGGACTTTGCCCGGGACTTTCGTGTTAACTAAAAACAAAAATTATGCAAATCATGACTAGAATCAACAGCTTAAAATTAACAAATTTCGAGGTAATTCTTAATAATATCCTTAAAAATCTCCAGGCTCCGGACGACGGCGACCTCGTAACCCTGGGCGTTTAACCTATCAAGCTGGAGGACCTGGGCCGCGCTGAGCTTGCCGGTTTTGGTTTTGAACTCCAGGAAAAGCCCCGACTTTCCTTTAGAGGGGACGGCTAGCATTACGTCGGGAGTCCCAGGCGTGAGCCCGAGGGCCGTATCCAGGGCGCCCGCTCTCGCACTTTTGCGGCCGTCGTTTTTAATCATAAACATAAGCGGTCCGAGCCGGTTATATCTCCGACGAAACCAGGCGACGGCCTCCGCCTGGAGGCGCGCCTCGGTCATTTCGATAATCATATCCGCCGTTTGCTTTACTGTTTGCATATCAGTTAATTTTAATATCCTTAATGAGCTCGTCGATCTCTCTTTTCTGCTTTTGAGACCGTAGGCCCTTTTTTAAGCCTTTGAAAAACCCCTTAACCAGGGATACAATTACCAGGACGGCGATCGACAACAGGATCGCGGAAATACCCAAAGAAAGGGCCCAAATAACAAGCCGGGCCGGATCAAGATTTTGCATTTTGAATTTTTATAAATGTGTAATACTGGTTAAACTCTACGAGGTCCGTCCTCCTGGTCCGGTCGATCCATTCCTTAAAGTGAGCGATCGCCCTCCCTGGGTTTTCAGGATCGAGCTCCGAGACTAAAAAAATACGCTTGTAAGGCGGCTGCTCCTTAGCGATCCGCTCGCGGACCCTGGCGATAAAGTGGTCCACTTTACCGAGATAATCCTCGTCGATATCGCGGCCCTTTGTTTGCTCTCCAGGGATTCCAAACTCGCCCAAAAACTTTGGCCCGAGCAAAAGGTTAAGCTCGTTATATACCGGCGGGATATTGCCGGCCGGAAATGGAGCGAACTCCTCCGGTATCCTCCTAATCGCTCGCGGGTCCATTGTCTCGAGGCTTAAAGCGGTCGGAGGGCTTAAATTTTACAGTCGGAGGGCGGAGCTCCTCGACTGATCCGTAAAAGGTTTTACGATCGCCCAGGTATTGCCCTCGAAAATAGATTTTTGCGACGCTGGCGTCCTGGCTATTTGCGATAACCTGGAGATCCTTGTAATCCTCGGTAAACGGCTGGCACCCTAAATACTCCCGGAGGACCTGGGAGACGATCAGTCTCTCGAGGCGCTCGGTCTCTTTTCCGAGCTTTTTAACAAGCTCGCGGCGCTCGGTCCTGGTTAAAGGGCGAGGAGCTGATCCGTTTAAATTCTGTTTTTTGTTCATATCGGCCAAATTGTATATTTAAAATTAAGCGTTTTAAACGACGATCGCAAGCCCGGACGTCCAAACATACCGGAGAGAGGTAGATCGTCGCTCAGGCGCCGGGAAATCAGTCCCAGGGATCGCCATCGTTATCGGCGTTATCCGTCAAAGTGTCTAAGTTGGTTTTAAACGCCTCCGGTTCCTTTGGGTCCGCGTATTTCTTACCGTTCATTTCGGCGAGCTCCTCGTTTAGCTCCCGGAGGACTCCGAACGTATCGAGGAGATATTTGTCGGCGACGAGCTGGCGGGCTCGTAAGGTTGCGCTCTCCACGCGTCGCGCGTTGGCGTAATCCTCCAGGTTGAGAATAGCCTCCTTCGCGACCTTGAAAATATCCTGGACGATTTGCATCGAGCGGCGGATCTGTTTCGCTGCCTTACGGTCCTGGTAAGATCCCGAGATCTCCATCGCCTCGGCTCTTTCTTTGAGCTCGGCAATACCGGAGAGGTAGGCGGTTTTAAAATCGTTGTTAGCTTTTTCGACGACCTCCATAATCGCGAGCTCGTCCAGGCTCTTAGGCCTTGCGGGTTTTTGTGTTTCTGTTTTACTCATTTTACAATATTAAAAAAAATTCTACTTATCCCAGCTTATCCCAATCCAGGAAAGCCATTTTCCTTATCAGCCCTTCCCGAGCCGGATCGACCTCTCTTAACTTATCCCTTCCCCCCCCTATATAGGGGGGGGGATAGGGATAAGATTTTAAGAGGGTCTCCAGGCGAGCCAAAGAGGGTGAAAAAAGGTAACTTATCCCACTTATCCCAACTTATCCCAAACCGGTTGGGATAAGTTCAAAAAGGGAGGTCGTCGTCCTCCGATTTTGGTGGGTAATGCCTCCGCCGGAGGTTCTCCTCGGGCGTTAAATACCTCAGATTTTCGGCCCTGTTATTAGTCGGATTATTGTCGATATGATCGACGTGTTTGTCCTCCGTCCGACCCGGGACCCATGCCCTCGCCGTCGCCCGGTGGACTAAAATCCGGGTCCTATTATTGTCGATTGAGAGGGTTACCCTGGTATATCCGGAGATTAATTTCATCCTGTTTTTTAGGATCTCCGGGCTTAGCATTTTACCCCTTCTTACCGAGTATATCCGGCCGTAATTACTGACCTGGTAAGCCGCGCAAAAGCCCGGAATCGGTCGCCATTTTTCGCCTTTAAAATCCTGGTCCATTGTCTAAGTATTGAGGTCCTTTAATATATCGTAATTTCGGAGAGGTCGCCGGCTCGCCGTTGGTCGCGATCCAGTTAATCCGCTTAAGCCAAGCCTTAACCTCGGCGATTTTCGAGTTATTCGAGTAACCAAAAGCGATCTTTATCCCGAGCCTCAGCTCGTCGCCCTTAAGCTCCTCGTCCTTTAAAAAAACCTGGTCAATCCGATCCCTCAGCTCCTCCGGCTTAAAGGTCGTATAGTCGCGCGCCTCCTGGGTCTTAATCTCTCCGCTAAAAACGAAATCGTGCTTATCCCGATCCCATTTTATAAGTATCGCCGGAACTTCTCCGCCTGAATTTCGGAGGACTTTCGGCTTTATTTCTACTCCCTGAGCCTTATCGTCTCTTTTCAATATGAAAACGGACTCCGCTTTCCGCTCTATTTGGCTCCCCAGGTGTCCCCTCATTTTCTCGCTTTGCTCGCCTGGGTTTAGGTGCAAGGTGGTAACGACCGGCGTCCGGTATTTTACAGCGATCGACTCGATCCAATCGACGACCTCGAAACTCTCCTCCTCGTCGTTTGGGCTCTTGCAAAAGTCCGCGATCCCGTCCAGGGCGATAAGGTGGATCCCGCCAAAGTCGTCGGCCTCTTTTTTAAGGACCTCCTCAAAAACAGCGATCCGCTTTGCATAGCTGAGGCCTCGAAAGTTATAAGATCCGAAAAACGCCGGAGGCTTATCCAGGTTAACACGCCGATAACAGGACCGGGATATCCGATACCAGTCATATCGGCTTTGCTCGGTGTCGATATATACGACGGCGGTCCCTGGGCTTTGGGTGATGCTAAACCCCATAAAATCCGGATTAAGGAGCTCGTTATATTTGAAAGTTCCTGAAATGAGGGCCGAGAAAAGCCGGGACTTACCGACCTTTGAGGCTCCCGAAATGACCGTTATATTTTCGGTCGATGATATTATCGACTCATTTATCCGGATAACCGGGCGCGGCTTTTCGGGCTCTTTACCGGGATTAAATCGGAGATCCTGGGCGAGATCCTGGGTGAGCTTTTCGGTTACCAGGTTGAGGGCGCCGAGGTCAACCTCTCCCGGTTGATCGCCAAAACTCCCGCGAGTGAGAGCCTCAGCCTCGGCCAATGATTTGCGTAAAGACATAGTTAACTAGCCGGCAATTTATTAAATCTTTTCAAAGTGGCATATACCCAGCCGGGACGGTATCCTTTGAGCTTTGCATATTGCTGGAGGAAGGCGACGCCCCTCTCGGCCATTTGATAATAAAGCCAACCGTCTTTATATCCTTTGATTTTCTGAACGACGAGAATATCCTCAAAGGTCCAGTTTTTCGGATCTTGTCGGAGGATCTCCTCGGGCTTAACCTCAACAAAGTGAGCGCCGACGATCTCCTCGACCGTTGGCTTTGGTTTTGGAAACTCCTCTCCGCAAGCAATACAAACGCGGGCGGCGATCGAATTAATCGCTCCGCACTTTTTACAAGCTTTCGCCGGCGCGGCGTCGAGCTTTTCCTTTGCTTTGGCCGGGTTAAAAAACACCTCTGACATACTGCGAGGTTCGTCCCAGGTCCCAAACTCCTCAAAATTGGCGCCCATATCCAGGACGACAAAATCCTTTTTACCCGGGTAAGGCCTGGATCCTCGGCCTACCATTTGCAAATAAAGAGGTAATGATTTGGTCCGGCGGTTCAGGCCGATAACCTCGATGCTTGGCTCGTCGTATCCCGTTGTAAGAACGCCGACGTTATTAAGGACCTGGATCTAACCCTCGTT
>Ga0272441_10003028_pt1 | contig 32929 bp, 60 predicted proteins | sample SSMProp6N_FD_193582 | JGI IMG/M metagenome (GOLD analysis project Ga0272441, IMG submission 193582) | Marine sediment archaeal communities from Little Sippewissett salt marsh, Falmouth, MA, United States - SSM-Prop-6N | ecosystem: Environmental > Aquatic > Marine > Wetlands > Sediment ... | reverse complement strand
GATATAAATACCCACCGTAACCGCTTGAATAGAAGTATTTTGAACGGTATTTATAGAAATTATCCCCTAATAGTTCATGATTTATAAACGCTATTTGGCCGAAGTATTCCATAAGGTCATTAGGAGCCGGCTTGCCTGAAAGAATAATTTTGTGTTTTACTGTATCTTTAAATGATAGTATATGCTTTGTTATCAACGACTTATGATTTTTCATCTTCGCTGATTCATCTATAACTAATGTATTTATTTTACTTAAATCTTTTATTTTCTTCAAATGTTCATAGTTGATAATATACACGTCGTAATCTTTATCAAATGCTTCGATATTCTGCCACAAATTTACACAAGTTAGGTCAGACCACTTCTTTATTTCGCTTACCCAAACGCTTTCAAGCGTTGATAGGGGCGCCACGACCATAGCCGGTTTTCGCAGTTCGATTAGCTTTATTGCGACTAAAGTCTTACCGCACCCCATCTCCATAAACAATGCATAACTATCAAAAAGTGAGGCCAAACTCAACGCAGTTTTCTGATGGCTAAAAAGTTTAGACGTGTCTATATTGTCTGGTAATACAAACTCTTTACCAGCTTTTATTTTGTTTGCAATAACTAGTTTTTCTTCGTAGTCTTTCTGTTTTTCCTTTAATAATTGATACGTAGCTTCGACACTTTTATCGTACTCAACTCTTAACTGCTCTATAATTGGTATTATTGAAGATAGTGGAAACTCCCACAACTTGTTGGTTTTATTGAACTTATAGTTACCTATCGCTTTTACTAAATCTTTTTCTTCGTATCGACACTCAATACAGGCTTTGTTATTATTTATGCTTAATCTCATAATCTAGTTTTGGAAACTTGTTGGATACTTTCTGTCAATATCCATTCTATTTCTAGTTAATATCCCTAACATAATTTTTCATTAAAATCAAGAAAAATCGACATTATCTTTTTTCAATAGCAACATTAATTAACTGCCTTATTATCGCTGACTTTGATGCGGTGTCAGCGTTGCCTTTCTTTACTTTACGCTCTAGATACTTGATTTGTTGCGGTGTTAAATACATTAAGACCGGAATCATTCTCTCTTTGAATTTTACTTTCTTACCCATTATTCTGCTCCTTTATCTGTTACTGTTAATGTTATCTCTTGTGGCGGATCTTCCTCAAATGCTTTCTTCTGAATATACAGCGCCGTAATCACTTCATCTTTTCCGGCGTGATAAACGTGGGTATTCTGCGTTTCCTTAGCGTACTTTAATTCGATTACTATTTTCATTTACTTCCTCCTTATTGTTTGCGAATATTTCTAATATTCTAACCATCTCAATAGCAGATTCAAGCCCCATATTAAAACTACACTCAATAATTCCTTTCTGTTGGCTATGTTGTTTAAGTTTTTCTAACTCAACTTTCAATTCGTTACTATCAATTAGCATATTTCCTCCTTTCTTATAAACATAATGTGCTTGTCGTTTATTCTACAATTAGACGCCGGTAATATCTTTGTTGATAAATAGCTTGTTCTCTTCTGTTCTATTGCCTTTGTTCTGTTGTCTTGAAAGGCTTTCTCAATGTCTTCGAGGTGGACGTTTTCGCTTGCTATTATTATTATTTCCATTTTAATTCCCCCTATATCTCAATAACATCAGTCATATCAACAACGTGATTAATAACCTTATCTAAATCCCAACTGAAATCTTGGCTAAAATACCGCGCTTTAAACTTAATTCCGGCTTCATACCTAGTCCCCGCCGTTATTATCTCACTTTCAAAGTCAGGCCTTGAATCATAGCTTTTAATATATAACTGATACCGACGCGAAATAGCTATCTTTTTTCGTATCTCTTTCCCTATTATAAGGTCGTCGGGTAAGAACTTCTTGTCACATTTAAGGCACTCTAGTATCATATGTGGTTTCTTCTTTTTTGACGTAAAGTTTTTTTGAATATCTTTATACCCAAACATCTGAATCCGGCCGGAATTACAATGCGGACATAACACAAAGAAAGTCCTTAGTTTCTTCTCTGTTGAATTATCTATCCACAGCTTTAATGTGAGGTAGCGTTGCCGGCCTTGCCTATAAACTAGCGACGTTAAGTGGTTTTCAGCTATATCGCAGTAGCGTTGTATCATTTTGAAACCTCCTTTATATTTTGCACTTGTTCATACATTCTATTAATTCCAAATCTTATAGCTTCGCAAACGAGTAATGCTAATTGTTCTTTCTGTTCATAATCAAGTTGATTATTTAATTTTTTGTAAGATTTTCTTTGATAAAAGTTGTCGTTTTCTTTCATATCTTCTTCTCCTTTAATTTAGCTAATCTTCTTTTCTTGCGTGCTTGTTTCTCATTATCTTTCTCTACGATCCCACGTGCTATATTAGCTTCATAGCCGTCTTTTGCTTTTAACCGTGCTAACCTTTCAGCTTGCTTTTTTTGATAGACTTTATCTTCTTTCCAATTTTTCATCTTATACCTCTTTCTAAATCATCATCTACTTTCTGATGATATTTTTCATCTCCGCGCATACTTTCTAAATCATCAAAAGTTATATCGTAATGGCCATTCTCAATGCTGAATGCAAGTTCCTCAATAGATTCTGTTATGATTTGCAATTCTTCTTCTAATGCTTGGTCGTCAAAACGGTGTTTCTCTGGTTCATCTACATACATCATTACTAAATCGAATAACTCTTTGTACTCTTTGTTCATTTCGTCTCCTTATAAAATACGTGGTCTTTATGTTTATAAACTTCTACCATACCTTTTACCCAATAAGGTGTGCCAAATGCTTTAACATTCTCCCAATGTGTTCCAGTGTGTATACGATTATATTCTGATTCAAGCCAAGCTTTTTCTGCTAACTTCCATACATACTCAGGCTCGTTGTCAATGTGTTTTGCTGTTGCGCCGTAGACGCCTTTTAAGCTTCCACGATTCCTAATTCCACAAGCTACAGCAAGCATACCTTGATAACCTTGATTTGACGCTTCGCCGATTATTGCTCTGATATTCTGATCTTCTTTTATATTCTCGGCAAAAGTTATGGCTGTAGATATTATGGTGATTATTATAGTGGTTATTATTGTGGTAGATATTGTGCGTTTCATTACAGGCTCTCCTTTCATTGTGCTATCATATATATCATAAAATCGGTTAAATGTCAAGACTATTCGATATTATTTTTGATATTGTTTAGCTTCATTTATAAGGCCACGTTCCATATTGTCTAGCCTTTCCATCTGTTGCTCTGCCATTGTTTTTTTGTGAATGTCATATTTAATAGGTAGAGCAGTGCAACCGGATAGCAGTATTGCTATTAATAGGTATTTCATTTTTTACTCCTTTTTATCTGTTATATCTAATAACTTAATATCTTCGTTGTCTTCTAACATATTTTCTAACACCCACTCAACACTTCTCAATAATCCTGTTTCTCTATCAATTTCTCCGTGTCCGTGATGATCTGGCATATGTTCTAATATTAACTCGTTTACTATGTTCAAGTTTTTTTCTGTTAAAGGTATGTCCCAAGCTGTAATTTTTTCTTTCATCTCTTACTCCCCTTTTTTATCTTCTAGTGTCTCTGCGCATTCCGGACAATAATACCATTCGTCAATTCCATCATTAATGATTACAAAATCGTCTATTAGCTCCTCACATTGTCTACAGATTATCATTTTGCACTCTCCATTTTATTGTTTGTTTTGATTCTCGTCTTTATTAATATGCAATTCTCCAGTTTCTTTATTAACTGATAACTCATATATTACGTCTTTTATTTTAAAATTATAATCCCAATATTGCTTATCTTTAACTTTTACTTCTTGATACGGTTTATGTTTCATCTCTTACTCTCCTCTATGTTTTTGTTACGGTTATTATTTTTGCGTCTCTATGCTTTATCTTTAAATCCATTTTTCCAAAACCCTCTAATCCATAATAGTCTAATACTTGTTGCGCATTCTGTTCAGCTTCTTTCTTATTGTGCGCTCTAATTGAAACAACCCCGCCTACTTCTTCGTATACTTCTACATCATAGTCATTCATCTCTCACTCTCCTTTTTATTTAGCTTTAACTATCCAAGAATTGCCGTCTATTGTTATCTTCTCTACTCTACCAACTCCGGTAGCCTCGTAATCTTCTACAATAGCTTGTTGCAACTTTCCTATCGGTATAAGCACTTCTTCATTTGATAGATACGAAGATCCGTCTGAATATCCAAGTCCTGACGGAGTAAGTCTAGGTTTAACTTTAAGATAAACTTTTTTGCCATTTCTTAACATTTCTCACTCTCCTTATATATTTCTTCATCTTCGGTTAGTCCGTCGGCAACATAAGAATCTAAAGCGTCATAAAGTACGTGCCCCTCTTGTTCGTTTTTGTGAGTTAGCCAAAGGATAAAATTTCTTATAGCCATTTCATTCTTATTCATTTTTAGTCCTCCTTTTCGCTTATTGATAGGATTTCGCTATCGGTTGGCCTAAATCCGTATTCGTCTTCAAAAGAATTCTTTACTATCTCTCTTGCTTCTTCTATGCTCGTTGCACAGAACATATTCGCCCATTCTACTCTCACTATAGCTACATAATTTTTATCCATAGAACCTATAAAGTCTATGGCTTCTTGTTTTGTTTCGAACTGATTAATAATTGTTCCACTTTTATCTTGGACTTGATACAATATAGTATTGTCGTCCATCATACACCGGATAATACAAAGTCCTTCTTCATATTCTCCATAAACTACTTCTTGTTCTATTATCATTTTTCACTCTCCTTATGTTTTATATAATAATTATGCTGATATTCTTTAACTCTACATTTCGGACAGAGCTTACTTTTTAATCTACCGAAAAACTCTTTATTACATTTTGGGCATATCCTTTTAATCATCTATACTCCTAATTAACAGCGTTTATAGCTAGATTTTCTTTATCTGTTAAATCACAGTCCCATACTCTTTTTGGTTCTTCTTCATTAAAATATTCTGTCTTAGAATAATCGTACCTTATTGAATTAGGGTGTTTCTTAATAAAGTTATCTATCGCTCTTTTTGTTCCTTGTACAAATTTGTCTTCTTTTATATCATACATTTTTGCATATTGTTTTGGTTTCCATAACTTTACTGATATACATTCTGCTCCCCAACCGCTTGCTATTACACAACCCATTTCATATAGCTTGTTTTTGTCTGTCTCTGACGTTTTAAATGTTGAAGTAAATCTCTCCCCGCATTCAATACAATTTGCTACATAAATTTTGCCTTGTTTTTTGTTCATCTCTCACTCTCCTTTATTGATATAAGTCTCATATTATCTCTGTCTTTATGTTTATTAATAAATGAATTTGCTTTTTTTATACTGTCAAATAGTCTAATACTACCAGTTAAAGCATTTGCTACGTGAGTTAAATAAGTGTCCCCGTCTTTATTCCAAAGTATCATATAAGCCATTTTTACTCCTTATCTTTTAGTAACTCTTTTTTTATTATTCTACCGTTGTTATAAACTTGAACAACTTTATTTTCTTGGGTATAGTAGTCTTGCGGGAAGTCGGGATATTCTCTGAGACTTAATATAAGTCCCTTTTCGTCTTTACCTAAGATAGTAAAAATTGTTTTTTGCCCTGTTCCTGTTAAGTGTATTTCATCTTTATATTTTACTTTGTCGCCTATTTCCATCTCTCACTCCCCTTTTTACATTTTTTCTACATAAAATTCATCTTCAAATTTCTCTGTGCTAAAGTCCCTATTTTGTAGTTTTTCTATTTCCTCTATTGCTCTCTTGTGATATTCAATAGCATTTTTCATTGTGTCCTCATCATACATAAGAAACTCGTTGTCGGTATCTTCCATCTTCTTATTTATGAAGCTTTCTAACTCTCCTTGAATATCTAAACCGAAGCTGTCATTAAAAAATGCCTCTACTACTACTTCTTCTTGAACAATATTTAACTTCTTGCTTTCATATTTCATCTTTCACTCTCCTTGTTTTAAATCGTTATCTATAGCAAATTCTTCTACAATATCATAGTCGTGATATTAGGGGTGATTATATCTATTAACAATATCTTCTAATAATAATCTATCAACTTCTTCTCTCTGCTCTCTTGTCATCATATATCCACAATGTAATTCTTTCATCTTCACTCTCCTATTTATATATGTTTAGATCTGCTAGTCTTATTCATAATTTCCATTATTTTATTAGCCCTATAATCCCAAGTGTTTTGACATTCTCTCCAAGTTTCGGTCTCTTCCATAACTTCTCTCATTACTTTTGTTTCTTCTTCACTAAAAATAACTACTCCGTTTTCCATTTTCATCTTACACTCTCCTTTTGTAATTTCTTATATTCTTTATCAATATCTAATTCTTGTAAAATATCTATACACTTGCTTATCTGTTTTACTTCATAATTAGTCATATCTTCAATGGCGTGTAGCTTATCAAGAACTTTTTCCAACTCTTTTCTAATTTTACTCAATTTAATCATCTTAAACTCTCCTTTTGGTTAAACGTCTTCTTCTATGAATATTGGTGTTGTTGTATCATTTTGTCTAAATACACTAAAAATTTCACAGTCATAATTATCCCTAACATACTCTTTAGCTTCTTCAACGCTATCGACTTCAAATGTATCTTCACATTCTCCTTCTATCCAACCATCATAATGTTCTTCGTATCTTACATAAGGAATAGTTTCTAATAGTTCTTTTAACCCCCCCCCAGTTATTAGGGTTATGTGCCTCTATCCAACAAATTTTAAATTTCATCACTATCTCCTTTTCTGCTTATTAGTCGTCATATTCTTCATCTGCTTCTTTATTGCACTTTTTACATAAATCGCTTCCCTCTTCTTTCTTTCTTTTATGACAAACATTGCACAATATACAGTTCTCATCACTATCAAAATCTGTATTACATTCTAAACAATGCCCGATAATACAACCGCACTTTTCCTCTTCTACTAATATCTCGGCTTCACAGTTAGGACATACTCTATACACTTCTTTCATCTCTCACTCTCCCCTTTTTATTCTGTTCCACACTTTTTACATTTTCCGCTACCTTTTGCATAACCACACTTCCAACATCTGTTCATCTCTCACTCTCCTTTATCTTCGGTTATTGTTTTAAGTGCTATCCTTTTAATGTTTTCTAATCTTTTGTTATATTCTTTAAGGCTTTTTGGTAAATTACTTAATTCTTCAAATTTAGTATCCCCCCTAAAATATAATAAACATTGCCAGTCTTTATTTTTAAGTTTAGCATTTAAAGAGAAAAAACAAGTCCCGCAAGGCCAACCATTATATTGTATACTACACTTTGTAGCTTCATTTAATATTGTTTTAAATTCCTTATAATCCATATTCTCTCCTTTTATTTTGTATAAACAGCATTAACAAACCTTGCGTTGTCAAAATTAGGATTAACTTCTCCAAAATAGTTCGCCAGTTCAATTATTGCTTTATGATAACTCTTAACTTGTACTTCCCATTCTGTATCAACTTGAGGCATATTCCTTTTAAGTATTTTAGCTATTGCTTCAAAATGTTTTTTGGTCATATTCTTACTCTCCTTTAAAATAAGTTATTGCTGTTTCACATACAAACTTAGCGCCTAAAATAAATGCGTCTTGTTCTTTTTCTGTTAGTTCAACTGGAAAAGCAAATTCTTCAACATCATCATACTCCGCATTATCCCAGTCATACAACCAACTGCTAAAAACTTCTACTAATTCTTTTAAACTAAACTTCTTGCGTTTCTTCATTTTACACTCTCCTTTTTATTGTTATCTTTCGTAATATATATCACATTATACACTATGCTAAGTATAATTGCAAGAAAAAATTGATTAATAATTCTAGGATCTGAATTTTTAAAAAATGTTATACCTACAGATATTATGGTAAATATTATAGTGGATATTATAGTGGATATTATAGTGGATATTATAGTGGATATTATAGTCATTATAATGGCCATTTATACTCCTTTTTGCTCTCTTTGGGTACAAAATCGCCGGCGAAATGTACCCCTGCTTAAGTTGTGCCGGTACGCTTCCGGCCTTGCCTATGGTTCCGGCCTTGCCTATGGTTCCGGCCTTGCCTATGGTTCCGGCCTTGCCTATGGTTCCGGCCTTGCCTATGATTCCGGCCTTGCCTATGATTCCGGCCTTGCCTATGGTTCCGGCCTTGCCTATGGTTCCGGCCATAACTGGAGCCTGTACGATTCCGGCTATAACTGGAGCCTGTACGATTCCGGCTATAACTGGAGCCTGTACGATTCCGGCCATAACTGGAGCCTGTACGATTCCGGCCGTCCGCTATGTTATTGGCTTAATATATGGCCAAGCCTTACTATTGGCCGACAATATATATCGCCTTAAAATTGAATTTCGCGCGTTGTTTTTCTATCTTTTATATATTTTCTCCCTTAATAAGCCGGCAAGCTCCATTTCAAGATTAATTTGGCCTATGCTGACAACGTCTTGAACGTCCCCGCCGTCTAAGTATATTTGATAAACGGCGCATTCAAACCTGTTATTACACGTTTTCTCGTACTGGCAATTAATACAAGGCGATTCAGCTTTATTATATCGCATTGCGTCCGCTCCTTTCTTTATGCTTTTATTACAAGCCGGCGCTTCCCTATTGCAAGGCTTGTCTCCAGTTCGGCTTCAACTTGCCGACAACGTATTGCGTAATATATTTTTCTTAACTTATCAAGGCTATATTTCCGCAATTTGTACGGCTTAACGTTGCTATGATTCAATAAGAAGTTTAAAAACTCTTGTCGCCGGCGCGGTACGTAAAAATAGACTTTTTTATTTCCGATTAATCGCTTCATATCATCAACTCCCCGTCTTCCGCTAAAATAGCGCATTCAGTACATAACCGGAGCGACAAGCCAAGATCTTGAAATGTTACGTCGTGTAAATTATCATATTCGCAACAATAGTCGCATTGCTCATATTGAATATTGCCGTCTTCGTCTATGTTGCCGTAACAGTCTAAATACCCGCTATCAATTAACACTTCGTCGGCGTTATATCTATTTTTCTTTTTGTTTTTCTTGCCTTTTTTTAAAGGCTTCAAAGGTTCCTTTAAATATTTATAATATGAAGCGTACCTGTAAGGCGTACGGAATCCATCATTCGAATAATAAATTCCGTCTTCCTTTATATATTCGCCAAGTAAGAGATACGCGCCGGATTCATTCAATAACGCGAGTCTATCGCCGTCGATATAACTTCTTACTAGACGTTGCATAGTCCGGCTCTCCATAATGCTTTCTTTAACGCGTGGTTCCGCTAGAATATCCAATATAAATTTTTGGGTATCGCTATATTTTTTATGGCCGGAATATTTACTTAATACCCCATTATGTACCATTGCAAGACTACAATTCAACTCCGGCGTTCTTAACCGCTTTTTATTATGCGTAACGGGGAATGGGTGGCGATTCCCGACGTCCACGTTGCCGGACGTTGCAAATCTGAAATGTATAACTAGCACGTCTTCGGGAGTGATGGTTTCTTTTAGCCATCTTTTAAACTCTCTTAATCCTTTAAAGTCTTTTTTGATTTCAACTTTATTCCCGCCGGATTTCCAAAACATAGCGCCGATTCCGTCGGAATTCCTATCTTGCGCATTGCTTAAATATTTACTTTTTGGCAAGGCTACATTCTCGGGCTTAACTATTATTAAACACATTATATCAACTCCTTTTTTTCTAAATGTTTTATTAATTGCGCATATTGGCCGGACTGTTTTAAATATTCGGTGAATGATTTCCATATGTTGCCATTTCCGGCGGTAATTAAATAACTGATTCCGACTTGCTTAATCCAATAGGCTATTGCGTCCGCAAATTGCAACGTTGCAATAAAACGGCCATAATGTAACGTCCCGCGAAATAACCTTAATTCTATCGTCCCGTGATGGCTATTGAAATTTATTGCTTGATATCGGCCGTCGGGCAATTCCGCTTTTAAAAACTGGTCGCGGTTCCAGTCTTCATATCGACAATAACTCTCATTCTGGCCGTGTCTATTCCCGAAGACTCTTAATTGATTAGCGCAAACCGAGAAAAACATTCTTAACTTAACTTCGTCGAATTGGCAATTAAAAAATTTCCTGTCCAGATGGACGTGGATTCCACAATTCCCGCCTTTATATGAACGCATATCGACGTCTTGTAGCCATTCTAGAATTTTTTTAAACTGTAAATTCTTATGCGCATATTTTAACGTGAATGGGTGACTGCATATTTCAAATCCGTCTTCAAGGCTTCCGTCTTCTTTTAAATATATCTTGTTTTGGATTCCTAAATCGGCAAGATATTCGTTGAATTCGTCCGCTATTTCGGACGTACTATGATTCGAATAATTTTCAACTTCTAATTCTAGGCCTAAAAATAACGTATTTTCGTATTGCAATTTATTAAAGGATAAGTCTTCGGGAATGTAGCTGTAATTATGAACGTTCCGGCTTACATTCTCGCGGTAACATTCATTGCAATAAGTCATATCCGTAGATTCGACATAATGCGAGTCGTCCGGCAATATAACCGCGCTACAGCTGTCACAAAAATAGTAATTTTCGCTTAAACAGTCTTCGCACACGTACCTATCCAAGTCGGCGATTCGCGTTATTGAATGTATTTCATATATTTCGTCGCAATGGTAACAGGTCGCGTAATGGTTACAATAACAGTCGTCGCATATATATTCGTCACTAGCGGTCGCGTATAACTCTTCATTCGGCGTTACGCTCTCGCAACGGTCACACGTGAAAAACATATCTTGAAAACAACTCTCGCAATATGCTTCGCCGTCGTCGTCTCGCATTTCGTCGCCGGATTCAATAAATTCATTACAGTTCGCGCAATATATCCGCTCCGCGTAACATTCCGCGCAATACGTTTCGCCGTCTTCGTAATGCTTGATTTCGTCTTCTCTGATTTCCATTTCGCACTCGCTACAGTAAACCGCGTCTCGCTCTTCCATCTTGTCACGCTCCTTTCTTTATGCTACATTTAAACATTACAACGTTGCGCCGTCCCGACGCGCGTTGCCATTCACTTTATATCGTAGTTTAATATATATCATATTAATAAATACGGTACAGTAAAAAAGAGATATTGTCAATAAAAAAACGCATTATTCGAATTTTAATATATGGCCGGTTTATTGCTTGATCTCCAGCGCTTTTTATATCGCGATTCAATATATCCGGCGGTGTTGCATTGCTATGTTGTCACGTCGCCGGCGCCGTTGCGTTTCCTTTATATGTATATAAGCCGGTTATATGGCAAGGCCGGATATAAGCCGGTTATTTAAGCCGGCAATTTATGGCTTATTGCGTCACTGGTTTCGCATAGTAGATTTCAAATGTTTTTAAAAAGTCTCTATTAATTTACTTTTTATATATATGCAATTTAAATATCTTTAATTGTTGATAGGTTACAGTTTAAAATAGCGTAACGGTTTATTGCGTTGCAAGTCCTTATATATCAACACGTTAAAAAATAACCGTTGCTATCATTAGCGTAACGGTTTATTCTAATTCTAAGCCTTTATATATCAATATGTTAGCGTTTTAAAGGTGTAAAAAGTAGTTAAGTTTTTCATAAGAGAAGACATAATTTTTTTTTGATATTAAGGCGAAAAAAAATATTTGCTCTCTTATGGCGCGTAACGGTATAACGGTTTAAGTGCTACATATTAAGTCGTTGCAGTGTAATAGCTTAACTGTTTTAATAAACCGTTATGGCCATATATAACGGTTTAAGCTGAATCATTGCGTTGTTGCGTGGCTGAAATCGATATCCCCGCGTCTCAATAGCTTAGAATCAATTCTATTTAATTGCTAATTATATCTTACTTACTTACTTACTTACTTACTTACTTACTTACTATATAGGCGCTTACAACGTGGCAACATAACGGCGCAATATGGCCGGCGTATATATGGCGCTATAACGTGGCCTTGCTTACGTTGTAGCATTGCTTATGGTGTAGCGCTGTATATAACGTGGCCATATGCTACGCGGTACGGCTTACAATACCGGCGACGTGATATTACTAGGCCGGCGACGGCGCAACGGTTCCGGCGGTGCTACGGCGCGACGGCGTGGCGCGGTTATAACGTGGCCTTGCTTACGGCGTGGCCATAAGCTACGCGGTACGGCTTATAAGTATATGATCCCGCAAGGTTTACGACGTGGCGTACTATATATAGCGGGGACGTGACGGCGTGGCCACTATATATAGTGGGAGCAGAAAAAAAGTTAGAAATCGGAATATAGGGGTTCCATATGAGCTCTACAATGATAGCATCGAAACAGCTTTTTCAACCCTATTTCAAACTGTCGGAATATAGTAGCATCGAAAACGCATTTTAAACTATACATACCAAAGTTGATAAATGTAATATAAACAGGTTACAATTGTAATATAAATAGACTACTCTATATTGTCAACGTATTGTCAACCTAGCGTCGATTTTTATTGACAACTTAATGATTTTGTGGTAGTGGTATTAAGTATGGGTAAATGTAAAGCAGGATTTTACACAAACAATGATGTAGTAACACATGGCCCCTTAGTTTGTTTTGGTGGCTTTGGCCAACCAGAATGTAAACACCTCAATGAATGTTTAAATGAATGTGGTTTTAGAGTTCATATTACAAAAACAGGTAAACGAAGAATTAAAAAACTAGGAGGTAACATGGCAGCGAAAAAAGGTGACTGCGGGGGAACTCCTCGCGTCGGCAGCAAAGGCGACCCAAAGCCAGGAAGAGGTCGTGGCGCCGGAACAGGACGAGGTATGGGTCGTGGCGCCGGAACAGGACGAGGATTAGGTCGAGGAAGAAGGTAGTATTTTTACATGACTAAAGCTGCTAATAAGTAGCGAATACGAAGGCCCTACGAAAGTAGGGTTCTTTGTTTATATAAACGAAACGGCATTTAATATCTCCAAACATAAATCTCTTGGAACTTTACCCCTCTCTGTTGCATTCTTTAATCCCTGCGTTCCTGTTCTTGAACCTCTTGGTGCTGATATATGGCAAGGTGAACCATTCTTACAAGGTGGTTTTGGATTCCATTTAAAACAATTTGTCCATATATCTGTTGGCTTCATTCTTGAATCACCATATTGACAATAAGTAACTGTCCTTCTAAAAAACCTTTGCATTATAGGCATCTTTCTTAACATACCTCTTGGATTTTCAATAAACCAATATTCAGGTTGTAATTCTTTTATTAACTTAATTGTTTTCTCTACCAAAAGGATTGATCCTTCAGCTTGTTTTGTTTTGGGTGTGTAATCTTTATTCCAATTTCTTCCTATTGTTGCAACGCTAAAACATTGACAAGGTGGTGAAGCCCATAAAATATCAGGTCTATATGGTAAGTCATTTATATTTAAGTCTAAAATATCTACAACTAAATCAGGCTCAAACACAGGGTTGTTGTCTGTTGTGAATGTCTGGTGTCCTAATTTTTCAGCTATATGGCTAAAACTTTTAGTGCCACAGAATAATTCTATTATCTTCATTTCATCATCCCATCCAACCAACGCATTATGATTGTAAGGATAATAATTAATAGAATTAGGCTCATATAAAAACCCTACCACACAACAACTTTATAGTCAAGCATAGAATTAACTCTTGACAAAACAGAAAAAAAGTGTTAGGTATAAGTGTATGAGTAATCAAAGCTATCTATTATGAAACAACACAACGACAATTCAGATAATCTTTTTGACGCCAAAGCGATTCGGGCAGCTTTAGAGAAGATATGTCAAGAAGCAGCGCCACAACCCCTAGCCGAAGAAATACAAGAAGAAGTATCTTTCCAGATCTTTCCGCAGTTATTATCAATAAAAGAATTAAGAATGCTTTTAAAAGTAGCTGAAAAGTATGGTTTAAACTTATTTGAGTTATCAAAGTCATATCAAACTTTAAGAGAGATATACTGGGAAAACGAATTACAATTTAAGCACGACAACAAAGACGACGATTTCCTTAAATCAATAGGAGTTAAATGGTAAGATGGGTAAAGGCGATAAAAACAGAACTAAAGATGTTAAACAGTACGAGAAAAACTATAGTATGATTGATTGGGGAAAAAAGAAGGAGAAAAAGAAATGAAATTGGATATAAATAAAACAATGGCAGATTTGCTTTCTAGTAACAAAAGAGCAGAAGACGACCCGGAGTATAAAACTGGCTATGTTGATGGAGTGTTAGATTTCTATAATATAATGAAGGCATTGTTGCCTACAATAATAAAAAAGGGGAAGAAGAAATGAATAGAATTACTTTTAAAGATTTAAGCGTACCTGTAAAGATTAGTATTATAGTAGGGTGGATTTATGGTGGTTGGTTAATAGCAGCATTTTTAGTAGGAGCAATCGGAGTTCTAATAGCTCTTTAAGGAGGTTTGAATGAAACATATAGGAATATTAACAAACTTCGTAAGCTACGACAAAGCATATTCATTATGCAACGTCGCATCAGCGCAGATAAGCACGCTAAAAAAACACAATTACCCTGTAACAGTTATAGTAAATGAAGGTTTCCCACCGGAAGAACCATATACAGAAGACATATTAAGGTTCTTACCAAATGTAAGATGCTACAACGAAATCAAAATAGATGATACATTTAAAAATGATGTAGAAGATATTTATAGAAGATTAAAAGTAATCATAGAAGAACGCGGTATTCAGACATTCATTACTCATGATTTAATTTATCAACCTTCTTATCTTAAAGTAAATCACGCAGCCAGGAAGATAGCAGAAGAATACCCTGCAATAACTTGGTTACATTGGATTCACTCAGCAACATCACCTACTATATTGAATGATATCACTTTAAAGAGTGATGATTATTTAAAGACTATGCAGACGCCGTTCCCTCATAGTTTTGTAGTATATCCTAATTCTTATGAAGTACCACGCGTTGCAAGAAATATGGGATATGAAGAAGATCAAATTAAAGTAGTAAACCACGCAACAGATATACCTCGCTTCTTTGATTTCCATCCATTGTCGCAAAAACTATGCAATACTTTCGACATAATGAGCGCAGACATTGTAGGGTGTTATCCTTTAAGATTAGATAGGGGTAAACAACCTGAGTATGTGATAAAGATATTCAAGGCCTTAAAAGATAATGGATGTAAAGTTCGTTTAGTTATTATAGACTTTCACTCTACTGGCGGGGATAAAGTTAAATACCGCGACGAGTTGTTGAGATTACGAGATAACTTAGGGTTATCGCCGAGTGAAGTAATATTCACCTCTCAGGTCGAAAAAGAATTACAAGTATCCTCGCCACAAAAAATAGTTAGAGATATAATGTTGATTTCTAACTTGTTTGTATTACCTTCAAAATCAGAGACATATTCACTTGTAGTTCAAGAAGCCGGACTATGCGGCAACTTGTTGGTGTTAAACCAAGACTTCCCTGCTATGCGTAGTATTTATGGCGATGATCCATTATATAGACAATTTTCATCTAATATAAATATAAATACAGGATTAGACGGACAGACAGATACAAAGTACGATGACGAGGAGGGGTATTGGTCAGGGCTTGCAAAGGCGATATGTTATTATATTCAAAATGAGAAAGGGCTAAAGATGAAAACATTTTTGCGTAAGCACAGGAACCCCGATGCTGTATTTAAAAAACAGATAGAACCTTTATTTTACGCGGATATAAAATAAGGAGGATATAATGGAAAAATGGACAAAAGAACAACTAGAACAACACCTTAGAGATAATGTAAAAGACTATAGTTCAATGGTAGTAGTAGCTGTATTGTATAAAAAGATATATGGAGAATACCCTAAATTTGGTATGTCAGGACAACAGGCAGAATTTGCTGATAGTATTGTAAATTTATTACCTTAATAAAATGATGTTGACAGAAATTGTAATTAAGGTTATTGGAGTAGTAATGATATTAGAGGGGATAATTCAGATGACAGTTAAAACAAATAATCATAATTACTATTTAGATTGTTTAAGATTATGTAGAATAGTTTTAGGTGGTGTGTTATTCTTTATATAAAAGGAGGCAATAGTGCCAGTTATTAAATGTCCCGACGGTAAATATAGAATAGGAACAGGGCCATGCGTTTTCGAAACAAAACAACTTGCTATGAAAGCGTATCGTGGTTATCTTTGGAAAAAGTATGGCACTAAAGCATCACAGATGGAATGGGTAGATGTACCTAATAATATAGATTTAAAAACGCTGGAAGATACAGCACATTTACTAGAATGAAGGGCGTAATACTAGCAGGCGGAATGGGGACGCGACTACTTCCACTTACAAAAGTTATAAATAAGTGTTTGTTGCCTATTTATGACAAGCCATTAATTTATTATCCAATACAGACATTAAAACAATTAGGCATTAGAGACATAATGATAATTCTCGGCGGGCAATATGTTGGTCAAGTAATGCATGTACTAGAAGACGGGAGGGAGTTTGGCGTTAACTTTACCTACAAGATTCAGAATCATCCAAATGGCATTGCACATGGATTTAGAATGGCTAAAGATTTTGTAGGTAGAGATAACGTAGCGTTGATATTAGGCGACAACATATTCTTTGATGATATGTCGACAAAGAAGTTCGACCATATTACACATACATATGAAGAAGATATTTCCACAGCCAAGCCGACAATATTTCTTAAAAAAGTTAAAGATCCACATAGATTCGGTTGTGTTAAATTTAAAAAAGAAAGCTATGAAATAGAAGCTATAATAGAAAAACCACTACAACCACCATCAGATATGATAGTAACAGGATTATATATTTATCCGCCTACTGTATTTAATGTAATAGCAAAATTAAAACCATCACATAGGGGTGAATATGAAATAGCTGAAGTAAACGACGTATATGCAAAACGTGGCGAACTGAATTATGTGACGTTACAAGATAAATGGATTGATGCAGGGACGTTTAAATCATTATTAGAAGCTAACAAGGAGGAAGGTAAATGAAAGTAGGCATCTTTGGCGGCGGAATCGTAGGTAGCGCATTAAGACATGGATTAGAAAGAGGTCACGAAGTAGTTGTTTATGATAAGTTTGTTCCACAAGAGAAGATTGAAGATGTATTGTCTTGTTCTATTATATTTTTCTGCCTTCCAACTCCTATGCTTAAAAGTGGTAAGATTGAATTGGGTTGTTTAGAAGAAATGATTGATATAACAAATATGAAAGCAAAGAAAGATACTATTTGCGTAATTAAATCTACAGCAGTAAGTGGCACTACAAGAAAGTTTCAAGAAAAGTATAGACATTTAAAATGGGCGTTTTGTCCTGAATTTTTAACTGATATAAATTCTAAAGATGATTTTATAAACACACAACGTATCATTGTTGGTACAGACGAAGGTAAAACATTTGAAGAATTAAAGAAGCTGTTTCAAGAAGCATTATTTACTTGTCCTATCAAATGGACTACACTAGAGACAGCAGAGTTTGTGAAATATTTCAGTAATGTATTATTGGCCACTAAAGTCTCGCTTGCTAATGAAATGTATCAGGTTGCTACAAGAGTGGGTGTAGACTACGATGAAGCAAAAGAATTATTATTAATGGATAATAGATTTGGAAAAACTCACTTAGAAGTTCCTGGATACGATGGTGATAAAGGCTTCGGCGGGAAGTGCTTTCCTAAAGATCTGAATGCTTTCATTTATCTTGCTAGAGAACTTGGGTACACACCTTATTTATTAGAGGAAGTATGGCGAACTAATTTAAGAGTTAGAAAAGATATTGACTGGTAAGGAGATAATATGAAAATATTAGTTACAGGTGCATTTGGTTTTATAGGCTCACAGTTTGTAAAGATGTTGATAGAAGATTATCCTGAAGTTGAAGTAAGGGCATTTGTGCGTAACTCTGACCAGAGGAAAAGTATAAGATTAGCGCCGTATCATAATCACCCAAGGTTAAGACTTATCATTGGAGATTTAACTGATATTAATTCTGTGTCGGGATTAGCAGAGGGCGTTGATGTAATTGTTAACTTTGCTGCAAAGACGTTTGTCGATCATTCAATTAAAGACGCATCAGCATTTGTTCAATCTAATGTTATCGGAACATACAACTTGTTAGAGGAAGCAAGAAAGAACAGAGTTAAGAAATATGTGCAAGTAAGTACTGATGAAGTCTATGGGTCGATTCTTGAAGGCGCATACAGCGAAGATGCTCCACTTAATCCTACTAATCCATATTCAGCAACAAAAGCAGCAGCGGATATGCTTGTTCAATCTTATGGAAGTACATATGGATTAAAGTATATAATAACAAGAACAGAAAATAATTACGGAAAATATCAACACCCACAGAAAGCAATGCCGGTTTTTGTCAAGTGCGCTTTAAATGATGTTAAAATACCTGTCTATGGTGACGGTAAGCATTGTCGTATGTGGCTTAGAGTTGAAGATCATTGCTTAGCTATTATGCATTTAATAAGTTTAGAGAAAGAAGGTATATATCACGTAGCAGGAGAACAAGAACTTGAAAATGTAGAATTAGCAAGAAGAATACTTTCTATATTAAAGAAACCTCAAAGCTTAATACAGTTCGTGCCTGATTTTGATATTAGACCGGGACATGATAGAAGATATGCTTTAGATGTAACTAAATTGAAGGCGTCGGGATGGCGGCCAAAGTGGGATTTGAAAGAAGGTTTAGAAGACGCAGTTCAATGGTATAAGGAGAATGATTGGTGGTTATATGGATAGTTTAAAAAACTTATTAGAAACAATAGTTGACACTAAATTAAAAACAAAGTTATTAAATGTATATGATAAAGTGTTCACTGAAATGAAGACTAAGCCCGCAGCAGTTAGGTTCCATCACGTAGAACCAGGTGGGTTATTAAGACATACAACGGAAGTAGCAAATATAGCTCTAGATATATACCTTACAAAACCGGATAGATATAAATGCTCTAGAGATGATGTGATACTTGTTTCATTTATACATGATTTTAATAAATTGGGGAAGTATTGCAACGAAACAGAGCAATGGAAAATTAAGAAAGGACAATTATTTACTTATACAAAGAATAGGGTAAGTATGGCAGAAACAGCAGAAACAGTTCTCCGTTGTTATAAAATGGGACTAGAGTTAACAGAATTACAAATCAACGCAGTGAGTTATCATCATGGTGGTTGGGCAGAAGGAGGTACTGTTAATAGTAGTATGATGACGCCCCTAGGTGTTATACTACATGCGGCTGATATGTTATCGGTAGTATGTTTTGGGAGTGATAAATGAATAATAAATTTTCAGTAATTATTCCATCGTTTCAAAGACCTGATAAGGCAGAGAGAGCAGTTAATTCAGTATTTCAACAAGGATATGAAGATGTAGAAGTAATTCTAGTTAATGATGGTAGTCATCCACAGTTTGATAGTGCATATGATAAATTCGTAGATGACTGGCAACGTAAAAGGAAAGATTTGATTTATATTAAACAACGCCGGCAACAAAGATTAATAGCAAGGAATCTTGGTATGCGAGCAATTAGGAATGATTGGATATGGCATTTAGATGATGACGATGAATTGATGCCTAATTCTATTAAAGCAATAGACGATTTAATTAATGGAGGATTAGTGTATCTTTTGTTTGCAGGATCAGCCCAATTCTATGCTAAAGAAGGACAAAAGTTAAGAGAACTTAAACCTCGTGTCCCTAAAATGTTGCCAGATGGGAGTTATGAGCATTTTAAATCTGGTAGTATTACTATGGGACAATTTGTATTCCATAAAGATTGTCTTAATAAAATAGGTTATTATCCGCATACGGCGTCGTATGGTGAATTTGCTAAATTAGCAGGAATAAAAGACTACGGAGAAAAGGAACCGGATGAAAGACATAAGGAGAAGTGGATTGAAGTTTTGGGCAACCCGTTTGGAGATGATTACTACATCTATTACAAACTTTCAAGGCATTACCAAGTTGTTACGACAGATCAAGTTGTACTTAAAAAGATTTGTCGCAACTAAAGAAGTAAAGTGCAGTTCTATTGAAAGCTTAGCAGTAGATGGAAGGAATTTAAAGAAGCGTAACCGTAATTTTTCGTGTTACGAAAATGCTAAAAGATACGCTAAACGAATTCTTTCTTCAGATGACTTCTGTGTCAAATGTCATTCTATTTTACATAAAAATAATAAAAACCAGATTCAGTATTATTGTACTGACATTTGTAGAGCAGGAAGGCATAATATAAATAGTAAAAAGGTAAGGAAATTCAACGCAAAGTTTATGAGAGCAATGAGGAAAAAAGTACGTAATGGAAATGAGATGTCCAGTGTGCGGTGAATATTATAAGATATGGCCACAATGTTTGTATGGTGGAGACCAGAGCGCTTGTCAAGAGTGTATTAGAAAAGAAAAGGAAAAACAAGAAATGGAAGTAAAAGAAGCTAGAAGGAAATATAAAAAATGAAAATGTTAACGTATTTAATGACAAGTAACGAAGAAGACATTATTAGGGATATATTAGAAGATAGAGTTATGTATTTTGATAAAGTAGCTGTTATTGAAAATCACTCCTTTGATAGAACTCCGCAGATTTGTAAAGAGTTTGCAGACAGATATCCTGACAAAATAATATATGAACGACGCGACGACCCATTCCTAGTAAAACCGTATAGAATGCAGATGATAAATGCGTTAATAGGTGCCGGAGCTACTGATGAAGATTGGCTATTTCAATTAGACGCTGATGAATTTATGGTAGATATTCCTTACAATGTAGCTCTTATGGCTAAAACAAAACAATGTAATTGCATTTATTCTAAAAGAGCACAGTTTTACTACACAGATTTAGATGTGATTAATAATACACATTGGAAAGATTTAAAGTACTATGCGATTAACTGGTCACTTAAATTAGCATATAATAATATATCGAAATTAGTGTTTAAAAATGATAGTCAAGAAACACCAACAGTATATAATGAAGTTAAATTAGATTTAAGACCTATCGTTAAGCACTATCAATATAGAAGCGTTGAGCAAATCAAAGATAAAGTAAGGCGCGATGTAGGACTTCCTGATCACTCTCATATGATAAGCAATAATTGGGAAGACTACATTATTCATCACTCACTATTAAATAAAATCAATGGGGGTTGGCGCGGCGGAGGTCATTCTTGGCGAGGATTGTTAGATAACACACGTAAATTAAAGGAGGAGGATAATGCAACTTTGGAGTCATGAAGAAAAAGAGATGGATAAAATCATTGAATTAATAAATGCTACAAAAAAGGTAAATATGCTTGAAATTGGTGCAAATAAGCTCACTTTTACCGAATTTTTGTTAAATAATGCTTCAAATAAGGTAATTACAATGGATTTGAAAGACAAAAGACCACAAAAAAGATTACTTTTAGAATTAAAATACCCTAATTTCAAGTTCGTGCTGGGGGATTGTAGGAGCCAAAAATGTTTCAATGAAGTAAGTAAGTTTTTAGAAAACGCAAATTATGTACCTGAAAAAATAGATGTATTTTTCGTTGATGGTAAACATGCTTATTCAGCAGCAAAACGTGATACTGAATTATATATGCCATTTGTAGCGGATGATGGAGTTGTAATATGGCACGACGCTATCAACACACACGACCAAGTCTATATGTATATTGATGAATTACAACAGCAAGGATTAGAAGTTGGCGTTATAGATACTATATTCCCAGGAAGACCGCAACATCCAGTCGGTTTAGCTTGGACTACAGACATAGTTGGATTGAAGGAGATAATTAAGAATGGAAATTAATATTCATAAATTAAAAAGTCATAGCAAAACAGAGATGGAATTGATAAATAAGTTAGTGTATGAAACTAATAGAAAGTTCTTTTTAGAAATAGGAGCTTACCATTTTGAATTGAGTGAATATTTTTTAGGCAGACTTTCTAATGTAGAGGGTAAAGTTATATCAGTTGATTGGAAAAATCAACTTGAAATAAAGAGTAATTTATTAAAACACAATAGGTGTTTTAGATTTATAGAAGGAAATAGCATGTCTCCTGGTATAATTAAACAAGTTGAAAATGAGTTAGGCGAAAATAAGTGTGATGTTGTTTTTATTGACGGTGGACATCAATATCCTATCGTAAAATCAGATACAGAAAATTATGCAGATTTGGTATCCGACGAAGGTTACATTTTTTGGCACGACGCCTGTAGTAGGGTAATTCCATTTATAGATGAATTAAGATCATTAAAATGTCCGTTTGGTTTGTTTGAAGACGATAGAGGATTAGCTTATATAAAAGGAGACAAGTGGAAAGAATGGAAAAAATCGATGTAGTAATGGTGACATACAATAGGTTAGATTTTACAAAGATTGCAATCGATAATATCTTAAAAAAAGGCGGTGTCCCTGTAAGGTTTATATTTACCGACGCAGGGTCTACCGACGGAACACCTAAATGGTTATTAGATAATTTTAAAGATAGTGTAATATTATTATCTGATAAGCAAACTCCGTTGGGTGACAATCTAACAAAAGCAGTTCCTTATATAAAATCTAATCCATTTATGACTACATCGGAAGATCAAGTTTCCCATCAAGATAATTTTATAGAGAAGTTAATAGATGTATTGATGAACTCTCCGTATTGGGCTATACGTCCTCGGTTATATAAAGAGAATCCAGATATTAATACTAAATTAAGAGATAGATTTGATGAAAAATATAGAATCGTAAAAACATCTGCTATGTTATGCAATTATAGATTAATGAAAAAAGAAGTACTGGAAGTACTTGGAAATGAGTTTCATGGCCACCAAAAAGAATCGCGTGCTTTTGCCGGTAAGTTAGGTAGAAAATTGCATGGGATTGCTAGAGATATAATAATGGTAGATTTAGGTGAATACCCTGGACGTGGTTATACTAAAAAAGATAAACCACTTAATCCATTGTATATCAAGTATATTAACCAGTACATAGAAACAGGACATTCAATATCATGGGAATCGGATTGGAGAAAGCGATATCTAACATCGTAACTTTTTATTATTACGAAAATAAAAAGACACCTAAATACGACTTATTAGATGATATTCTTTTATTTATGCATGAATTATTTGAAAACGCTATTGAAATTATGGAACCGGTGGATTTTCCTAGACGCGGAACTAAAAGAGTTGTAATGCATCAATTAAGGGAAGCTTTAATGCTTACTGCTGGTGCTATCGCAGATAAAGAAGTACAAAATAAAATCGTAGCTTTAGATACAGCTATACATTATGCCCACCGCGCTCACATCGTAGATAAGTATTATCCTGATTTCGAAAAGTTTAGAGTCGAAGTAAGAAAGCGTCATTGGATAGAAAAACTAAAAAAGGATAAAGTCAAATGAAGATATTGGTAGTTACAAGAATTACATCATTTATAACTGATATGATAGACGACTGGCGTGATAAGAAAGGATATGAAGTAAAGTTAATACCTGAATACAATGAAGAAGATGTATCGTGGGCAGATGTAATTATATGCGACTTCGTAGATAATCGATTACAAAGTGTAGCAGAGCATCCTATGGCGCATAAAAAGATTATTATAGGTCGTTTACATAGGATAGAATGGTATAAAGGACAACCTCGTGCCGGTATAAAATGGGAAAACGTTAATTATTTAATTTTCACAGGTAAGTACTTCTACGATATGTTTATGCAAGGGCCAAGAAAAGCATTAACAAAGGATTGTAAGGTAATTCATATACCTTATGGAATTGATTTAGATAGATTTACTTATAAAAAAAGAGATTTTGGTCTTAATATAGCTTGGGTTGCAAAGAGTTATTGGGCAAGAAAAGATCCCGCGCGCGCTATATCTCTTGTCTACGCACTTCGTAAACGTACAGGGAAAGACTTCCAACTACATATGGCAGGCGCCGGCGGCGATAGAGGAATGCAAGAATATGTTAATTACTTAAAAAGCGCAAGACCTGAATTAAAAGAATTTGTACACGAATGCGGATATCACGCAGATATAAATGGTTTTTTAGAAGACAAGGACTTTGCGTTAGTTACATCAATAAATGAAAGTTTTTGTTATGCAGTCGGCGAGCCAATGGCGAAGGGCATCAAAACAATATTGTGGGACTTCGAACCGGCTGATACAATATGGCCAAGAGAATACACAATATTCAGTGATGAGGAGTTTTTCGATTTGATATTGGGTGAGTATGAAAGCGAAAAGTACAGACAGTATATAAAGGACAACTATTCATTGGAGGCAGAAATTGAAGGATTCGAAAAACTATTCAGCAGCTAGAAAATTTAATCAACCAGCTAAAATGGATGCGCACTGGTTAAAACATTGTGGCACTAAATCAGCTAGAGAAGTGTTCTTTGGAAGATATAGGGTACGGTTTGAACCTGTAGCACGATTAATAGTTGGAAAGTCTGTGCTTGATGTAGGGTGTGGTGTTTCTATGATACCACAGTTTATAGATACAATAGAGACAAAATATTATGGTATTGACTTTTCAGAATCAGCATCAATTCTAATGAAAGGATTATATCCTAATATACAGTTCTCTGTAGTTAATTTAAGTGATGAATTACCATTTCATGATAACGCTTTTGATACAGTTTTATCACAAGAGTTTTTAGAACACTTAGAAGACTTTTACCCTATGGTTGAAGAAATTAAACGCGTTGCTAAAAGACGAGTTGTAATTACAGTTCCATCTGGACTTCAGCACCCGTCGCATTTCCATCCAGATTGGTCGATTGATTTATGTAAAAATTTATTTGAAGACCCTAAAAACACGAAAGTAAGTGGTGTAGGCAACAGATGGAGGTTAATTGTATGGAACAAAATTTAAAAATGCCTGTTGAAGTACGAGGAAATAGCATCGAAAACACGTTCATAATTCCTGTTATATTCAACTATAAAGGTGTTGACAAGTGTATCGAAACTATATATAATTACAATGAGAACTTTCGAATCTATTTAATAGATCAAACGGAAGGCGGCAAATGTGCGTATTTGCAAGACAAAGTACATTTATATATTAAGACGTGTCGGAACCTAGGTTTCGCTAAAGCGATGAATACTGGGATTGTAATTGCGATGAGAGAATCAGAATATATAACATTATGTAACGACGATGTTGAATTTGTACATAAAGATTGGTTTCCTAGAGTGAAAGAATATTTCAAAAAAAGACCAGAAGTATTAGGAATCAACCCTGCCTCAATTAAAGCATTCACTGACGATAGAACAAAAGACTGGATGCCTTATAAAGAAAAATACACAGAAGAAGATATTAAGTATCTATTCGAACCGAAGAAAGGCCCTAACTGCGAATTTACATATCACCCTGATTGGTTTTTTGAAGGTGCTATGATGTTTTGTACAGTGTTTCCATCGAAAGCGTTTGAGATCGTAGGATTACTTGATGAAGGTTTCTTCCCCGGGTCGAGCGAAGACTACGATTGGTGTCGTAGATGTTATGCGCTAGGTTATAGAATGGGACATTTCAATGGAGCATGGTTATACCATCATTGGCTTACATCAAAAGGACAGTTTGATTGGAGTAGTGGAGAAAAAGAAAAATATCGTGCTTATCCTGCATTCCCAGATAAATGGAAAACAGATGAAGAGCCTGAACCCGACATCTATGGAAAAAAGGGTGCAATGGATAAGCCTACATTAGTGGTGCCAATATGAAATTAGTTTGTTTTGTAAAAGTTTATAACGAGGAAAACACTTTAAGAGAATTCATTAAAGAAAATTCTTTCGTTGATGAGTTTGCGTTTGTTGATTTCAATTCAACTGATAAAACTGTCGACGTAATAAATGAATTTCCTAATACTCATGTCATACAAGGAAAGTGTATTAATGATTCTTTTGTAGATTACAATGCAGGATTAGCTGTAAATGAAGCATTAGCATTTGCTAAAACATTAAATCCTGATTGGTTGCTGTATTTAGATGCTGATGAAATATTTGAAGATAAGGCTAAAACAGAATTTAGAAAATTGTTAGAAGATAAAGATGCTGATTGTTTTGGTTTTAGACTATATACGTTTTGGAACGGCCGCACTCATTACAGAATCGATCATGCTTGGGGGAATTTCCCTGTAAATTATTTACCTAAACTTTTCCGTAATGAACCACAAATGTTTTTTACCGATCGTAAAGTTGCTCCTGGATTTATTCAAGGATATAAGAATTTCAAAGAATCTAATTTACGTATAAAACATTATAGTGTTGAAAATATGGATTTAGCGCGTAAAAAATATTTAAGATATACAAAATTTAATCCTGGTAAAGATTATTCTCATGTTATTTCTGAAGATGGAATGATATTAAAACAATGGAGTGAATATGGACAAAATTAATATTATTTTACTTACATGGAATCATTTAGAAGAAACAAAAAAATGCATTAATAGTGTCAAATTAAATACTACTATTCCATATCATTTAATTATTATAGATAATGCGTCTACTGATGGAACGCAAGAATATTTAAAACAATTAGAATCGATACCTCTTTCAAATGATAATTCTTTAGAAGTTATATATAATTCTGAAAATTTAGGATTTGCTAAAGCTAATAACATTGGTTTAAATAAAACAACATTGTGGGATAGACATGCTGTTTTAATAAATAATGACATTGAAGTACCATTAGGTTGGCTAAAATCACTTGTTGATACATTTGATAAAGATAGAAAAATAGGCATAGTAGGCCCTTTATCTACTGCTCCAACTCAAGAACAATTTGTTGAACGATTTAAAGATCATATGGGCGATATAGTTCAATCCCATAGAGTTGCTTTTTTCTGTACTTTAATTCATAAGCAAGTATTACAAGAGGTGGGATTGTTAGATGAACAATTTGAAGTCGGGACGTGTGAAGATGATGATTATTGTATTAGAGCAAAAAAGAACGATTGGTTAATTGTAATAAATACTCATGTTTTAGTTGATCATAAACATCATACATCTTTGAATGATACTGATATACCTGGATTTACAGAAATTCATAATGAGAATTTTAAAAAATTAACTGATAAGTATAAACAAAATGATAAACCAAAAGAGAAAGGCGGATTGTTTTTACAAGTTTTAAATCAAGGAAGGATTAATGTACAATTAGCTAACTATTTAATTCAAGTGCCTTATATGGCCGGAAAAACACCTTTAAAAATAAGTTATCCAAATGCTAGGCCTATTCAACATAATAGAAACAACATTGTGCTTAATTTTCTTAAAACTGATTATACGTATTTATGTATGATTGATAATGACATTGTTCCTCATGGTAACATATTCGATGTTTTACCTTTAGATTTAGACATTATTGGATTACCTTGTCCTCAATGGAAAGAAGATAATTTAATGTGGTTGGTAATGAAATACATCGAAGAAGAAAAAGGGTTCAAACAAATGGATGTAAATAATAAGCGTGGTATAATAGAAACAGACGCAGTAGGAACTGGTGCTATATTAATACATAGGCGTGTTCTTGAACACCCTGAAATGAAAGCGCCTTTTAATAGATCGTGGACAGAAGATGGATTACAAAACATAGGGCTAGATTTTCTTTTTTGCATGCGTGCAAAGAAATTAGGATTTAAAGTATTTGCACATTTAGATTTTGTATGTTCAAATTTTGTTACAGTAGATTTGCTAAAAATTAATAACTTGTTAGGTCAAGTAAAAAAGGAGGTAGTACAATGAAAATAGTAAAAGTAAAATTAGCACGTAACAGTAATCCTGGTGGAGGTACTCATTTAACTTATCCAGAACATTACCACTCTGATCAAATAGATATATTACGTTATGGTGGTAGTGAAGATTTTCCTAATAAGGACTTTGCGTATTGCATTGGCGTACTTAAAAAAGATGAGTACCTCGATGAATTCTTGAAAAGTCCTGAAATTGTAGAAATACAAGAAGCTCAAGCATGTGCAGATGGAGATAAATGGCAACCTCAAATAGAAATTGTTAAGGATTCTAATAAGGTTGTTTCTATTTTAGCTAAGAAAGCACGTGGGATTCAATTAGAACAAAAAGATTTAGATGCATTAGACCCTGATAAAGATGAAGCAGGTATCGGAAAGTCAAAATCTGTCTCCGATATGCTTCAAGCTTATAAAAAATAGTTCTTTATAAATCGAAATAAACATCGCTCGGTGTCGACGCCGTAAACACTCGGTTTGTTGACAGGCTCGCCGAGTGGGAGCCTGGAAGTAACGTATGTAAATACGTGCTTTCAGGCTTTTTTAATGGAAAAATAGATATAAGAAGGGGAACTATGGAGATTAAAATATAATGGCTGGTTATTTATATATAGCTAGTACTCCAGATAATAAGATATACCAACATTCAGGGTTTTCATCTACTAGTTTAGGGTTCATTGCAACACCATCAAGTAACATTTCAGGTATTTCTTCAAATGGCTCTTATATATATAGTTGTGATTCTGGTGAGAATAAGATATATAAACATTCAGGATATTCAACTACTATTTTAGATAGTTTTAGTAGTCCATCTTCAAACTCCTCTGGTGTTGCTTGGGATGGAACTAATATATTAAGTTCTAATCTTACTTCCCCAGCGTGTATATATAAACATTCAGGTTTTTCATCAACTATAGGTGATACATTTGGTCAGAGTTATTGTCTTGGTTTAGAGTGGGATGGTGAGAATACATTAAACATTGGTTTAGATCCAAGCTTCACAAAATATTGGGCATCTAAATTTTCAGGTTTTTCAGACACTATTCTTGATACTTTTCTTTGTGCTGGTACATTCCCTGAAGATGTTGCTTGGGATGGAACTAATTCGTTAATTACTAGTCTTAATCCAATTATAATTTATAAATATTCAGGTTTTTCTAGTACTATTTTGGATACATTTCTGAATGACAGACAGGCAAATAGAATAACTTGGGAAGAAATTACTACGACTTCGACTACATCGACTTCTACGACTTCTACGACTACGTCTACAACAACAACATTAGATCCTAACGGCCACGCACTAATATTTGGCGAAGAAAATCCTACCGAAGGTGAAACAAAAGTAGCATGGCCTACTTTCGACGACGGTGCTACCGGAGCTGTTACAGTAATAGGCGACGCTAACTGGGGTAAGTTGCAATTAAGCGGAAATGATGAAGCGCGTAGTGCTGTATATGATTTTAGCAATGCTAATAATAGGGGGTATAGACTAACTGAGAACGAATATGGATCAGGGCAAGGCGACGCAACACTTCAAATACGTGGTAGCGCTGATTCGTTTGAACAAGATGATGGTGAAGTAGGCCCTGCAAGTCTTATAAGTGCAGATTCTACTTCTGATAAAGTATACAAATATAATGGTTTTTCTGATGAAGTAACAGATAGTTTTGCTATATCAGATTCAGATGTGAGAGGATTAGACAATGATAGTGGAAATGTATTAATAGCAGGATCAGGTGAACAATGGATTTATAAACAATCTGGTTTTTCTGCGACTATTAGTGATACTTTTTCAACTAAAAGTTTTGGCGTAGGTGGTGTAACTATAGATAATAATAACGATATTATATATCAATGTTATTTAGGTATAAATCCATGGATATATAAATGTGACGGGTTTTCTGCTGTTATAACTGATTCTTTTGATTGCGTAGAAACTAATGCTGCGCTGTCGTGGTATGATGGATGTTTATACATGGCTGATAATACTAATAATGTAATATATAAACATTCAGGTTTTTCAACGACTATTGTAGATAGTATAGCAGTTGATAGCGATAAAGGCGTTAAAGTGCTTGCAGATTATACATATGGAGTTTCTTCAAGTAAGGCTTATCAATATTCTGGTTTTTCTACAACAGTATTAGACAGTTTTACTACTCCAGGTAGTAATAATTTCGGCGCTTCATGGATACCAGGTGGTGCTCCTGCTTGGGAAAACTACACTACTGAAATATTCAGAGAATGGAGATATGTTCAAATTAGGGAGACTAAGACATAATGGCTGGATACTTATATAGTTCAGATCAAGATTCAGATAAAATATATAAACATAGTGGATTTTCAAGCACTATATTAAATAGTATTAGTTCTAATACTAGCTGGCCTAGAGATATTGCGTGGGATGGAATTAATATATTACAGAGTAGTAATACAACAATATATAAAAATTCTGGATTCAGTATAACTGTTATAGATTCTTTTGTTATAAGTGATTCTCAAGGATTAACATGGCACGATAACAACTTATATATATCAGGACTTGTCGGTGTTGTTCCTAATCTTTATTGTAAAAATTCTGGATTTTCATCTACGATATTAGATACATTTAGCGATGCATCTAAAGGGCCAGCACCAGGGATGGCGTTTGAAAATGATGATTTGTTGTGTGCTATCGAAGGTGCAGTTGATAAAATTTATAAACGTTCTGGTTTTACTGTAACTATTATAGATTCTTTTGTTACTCCTAGTGATCGCCCTCAAGGTGTGGCTTTCGATGGAAGCGATGTTTTGATTTGTGATCGTAATTCAGATAAAATTTATAAGCAAGATGGATTTTCATCAACAGTAATTGATAGTTTTAGCAGTCCAGCAACTTGTCCTTTAGGTCTTGATTGGGAAGAAATTACAACTACAACATCGACAACATCTACCTCAACGACGACATCGACAAGCACAACATCAACTACTACAACTACGCTACCTTTCCAAGTAGATGATATTTTATTAGAAGCATTTACTACAACGTCTACCACGTCTACAACATCATCATCTACTACATCGACAAGTACAACAAGTACAACGACTTCTACTTCTACAACTAGTACAACTACATCTACCAGTACTACGAGTACAACGACTTCTACATCTACGACATCGACTACTACTTCTACATCTACGACTAGTACAACGACTTCAACATCGACTACGAGTACAACGACTTCAACATCGACTACGAGTACTTCTACTACATCGACTACGACATCAACAAGTACAACAAGTACAACTACATCTACCAGTACTACGAGTACTACGACTTCAACATCGACTACGAGTACTTCTACGACGAGTACTTCAACAACAAGTACAACTACATCAACGAGCACAACGAGCACTACTACTTCTACTTCTACGACGAGTACTACGACTTCAACATCGACTACGAGTACTTCTACGACATCGACTACGACATCAACTTCTACGACAAGTACAACGACTTCTACTTCTACGACGAGTACAACGACTTCTACTTCAACAACAAGTACTTCTACTACATCGACTACGAGTACTTCTACTACATCGACTACGAGTACTTCTACGACATCGACTACGACATCAACTTCTACGACAAGTACAACGACTTCTACTTCAACATCGACTACGAGTACTTCTACTACATCGACTACGAGTACTTCTACTACATCGACTACGACATCGACTTCTACGACAAGTACAACGACTTCTACTTCTACGACGAGTACAACGACTTCTACTTCAACAACAAGTACTTCTACAACATCTACGACGACTTCTACATCGACTACATCAACTACGACAAGTACATCTACTACAAGTACGACTACTTCTACATCGACGACATCGACTACAACATCTACGTCTACAACAAGCACTACAACATCAACCAGTACAACAAGCACTACTACTTCAACTACATCTACTTCTACGACATCTACTACAACATCTACATCAACGACAAGTACATCAACTACATCAACTACAACATCTACGAGCACAACTACTACAACGCCACCTCAAAGATACTATGGTGGGTGTTGGCAAAGAAAAACATGGCACGATCATAATAGTGCACATTATTGGAAAGCGTTTTATGAGCCCGCCAATGATAGATTTGAATTCTGGTATATTGCAGACGCAGATGTTCAAGGTGATAATTGGGTTGAAAATATAAATGCACGAATAGATTGTTCAGGATTTGACGCTAGCGCATATCAGGCTGATTTCACAGTTCGTGAACAATCAGAAGATAATATTCCTAAAACTATACACTATTCTGATGGCGTAGATACATATGTAGCAGAAAGTGATGAAACATCGGAAACTGCATGGTCTTGGACTAATTTAACAAAAGTATTTGACGGCGTCGCAGACGGCGGAGTATATCAGAAAGTCAATTTAGCAGGTGATAGGAATTCAGCTGGAACTTCATTGTGGGCAACAGCAGTTTTTGATGATGATACAAATTTATGGGTTAAAGCAAAATTACAGAGTACAAGCGGTGATATAACAGGTTGGGACGCATCTGTCGATGTAAGTGACACTAGTAATACAGCAACAATATATGGCCAATCTGTTCGTTCTATCGGTGATTCAGGCCTATCGAAACGGGATATGCTTTTTGCGTGGAAACAAGATGATGATTTATACTCAAGATTTTGGGATGCTACATCATTTGAGGCCATACAAACAATAGAATTAAATGTGTGTTCTGATGCAGCTCATTTTGATTTTGAACATGGTATAGAGTCTGGGACAGACGATTTATTTATATTATATTTAGGGTCTTCTCATGAAGTATTATTTAGGAAACGTACCGCAGGCGACACAGACGCGTGGGGCGCCGCAGTAACATTAGAAGCAGGAAATCCAAATCATAGAGGTCTATTAATATGTGAGCACGGTGATTCTACTTTGTTTCTTGTTTGGCTACATAACCAAATAACGGAACGTAGAATGTATGATATTAATTTAGACACATATAGTCCTATATTAACTGAAGACCCGGAAGAATGGGATCCGTCTACTCAAGCTATCGTTAATACAGATACAATTTATCAACCTCAAGGCTCTGACGATATAGATGGTGAACATGACCTTATA
>Ga0272441_10003026_pt1 | contig 32962 bp, 42 predicted proteins | sample SSMProp6N_FD_193582 | JGI IMG/M metagenome (GOLD analysis project Ga0272441, IMG submission 193582) | Marine sediment archaeal communities from Little Sippewissett salt marsh, Falmouth, MA, United States - SSM-Prop-6N | ecosystem: Environmental > Aquatic > Marine > Wetlands > Sediment ... | reverse complement strand
TGCCTTTTTCATTTAATTCTCCCCAAGATTGACCTATAACTATTATTGTCACCCGTATATTCTATTTATGATTTGCTCTGCTTGGGTTTGGGGATTAAAATTTTCACTCGGAAAAAAAGGAATTTGCGGATATACCCGAACCGTTGTTCAACCGATTTCTCTGCTTCTTCAACAGTTACTGGATGCCTTTTTCTAGTAAAGAATTCTTGACCAACTTTAGTCAAACTTTCTTGACAAAAACGCTTTTCTTTTCCCATCAAGCAGAAGAAGCATGCTGAAACGGCTCCGCACAGGAAATGAAACTCACAACGAGCGTGTTTTGTTCAAGTTTCATTTTTTTATTCCCCAAACCCCTGTGTAGGAGCCTCAGTAACCCTTGCTTGTCCAGTTTTCTGAACATGTGTTGAATCAGCTAATTTTTTCTATGACAATTTTTGTTCCGCTTTTGACTTGCGCGAACAGTTCCAGATTTTTGGTTACTTTGCCGATTATGTTGACTGGGCTGTATGGTTGGGTTTCGTCGTAGAAGATGCAGAATGCGCTTCCCATAGGCCAGTAGGCGAGGGCGCCATTCTCTACGGTTGGCTTAGCCTTTTCTCCGCCCATTTTCACGGGAATCTCGAAGTAAACTTCCTGTTGCCACACAGCTGCTCGTCCCTCAATTGGAAGCTGCTTGATTATTGCGTCTGCTGTCCGCGGAGAGCTGATGCGAACAAGTTCTCCTTCTGCTTCTCCAACGTTTTCGATGATGAATCTGATGGGTATGCGAGAAACACTCATGCTTTAAACACTCACCGACTTAATTTTGTAGGCTCCTATTATCTTTTATTGCACAAATAGGCTGTTACGCACTATATTTTCGCCGTTTTTTAACATAGAATTCCGGAAATGAAATGAGTTAGTAAACTTTATATTCGAGTTGAAAGTTGCAGTAGCTAGAATTCAGCTGGAGAAATAGGAAGGATTTGTATGGCATATTTAACTTCACAGGGCGGACAACCTGTTCTTATCCTTAAGGAAGGAACATCACGTAAACGTGGAAAAGATGCCCAGAAAAATAACATAATGGCTGCCAAGATCATCGCCGAAGTTTTAAGGAGCACCCTTGGTCCCCGAGGAATGGACAAAATGCTCATCGATGGCCTAGGCGACATAACGATAACCAATGACGGCGCAGCGATACTGGACGAGATAGATGTTCAGCATCCCGCCGCGAAGATGATGGTTGAAGTAGCCAAGACCCAGGATGACATGGTGGGTGACGGAACCACCACATCAGTGATATTGGCTGGAGAGCTTTTGCAGAAAGCCGAGGATTTGCTGGAACAGAATATTCACCCAACAATTATTGTGCAGGGATACAGAAAAGCCGTTGAAAAAGCTATCGAAGCCTTAGCTAAACTGGCTATAAAAATTGACATCGATGACCGCGAAGCCCTGAAGAAAGTTTCCATGACTTCTATGGGAAGCAAAGCGGTGGGCGACGCTCGCAGCCACCTGTCCGACATAACCATTGACGCCGTTAAACTGATTGCTGAGAAGCGGGGCGACAAAACGATAGCGGACATCGATAACATTCAGAGAGTTAAGAAAGAGGGAAAAAGCCTCCACGACACGGAACTCATCAGAGGCATAATCATCGACAAAGAGATTGTTCACGCGGGCATGCCCAAACGGGTTGAAAAAGCGAAAATCGCGCTTCTCGACTCTCCTCTAGAAGTGGAGAAAACCGAGTTCTCGTCAGAAATCAGGATAAGAGACCCCACTCAGATGCAGGCGTTTCTGGACAAAGAGACAACCATGCTCAAGGATATGGTTCAGAAAATCAGCGCCTCAGGTGCAACAGTTATATTCTGCCAGAAAGGCATCGGCGACATGGCTCAGCACTTCCTAGCGAAGAACGGAATCATGGCTACACGCCGAGTTAAACAGTCAGACATGGAGAAGCTGGCACGAGCAACCGGAGGAAAAGTCATCACCAAACTGGACGACCTGAACAGCGAAGACTTGGGAGCGGCAGGGCTCGTAGAGGAGCGCAAGGTCGGGGATGACAAGATGGTTTTTGTGGAGAAATGCAAGGAACCCCGGTCAGTTGCGATTCTGATTCGTGCTGGTCTGGAGCGAATGGTGGATGAAGCGGACAGGGCAATGAATGATGCTCTGTCAGTGGTTGCTGATGTGGTTGAAGATAACAAGATTGTGGCTGGCGGAGGGGCAACAGAAGCTGAAATCGCGAAGGTTCTCCGAGGCTACGCTACAAAGGTTGGCGGCAGAGAACAGCTTGCTATTGAAGCATTCGCTGATTCGCTGGAGATAGTGCCGAAGACGCTGGCTGAAAACGCTGGTCTAGAGTCCATAGACATTCTTGTCGGGTTGAGGGCAGCTCACGAAAAGAAGAATGGAAGCCGTATGGGCGTCGACGTTTTCGAGGGCAAGATAGTTGACAGCTACAAGAAAGGAGTTGTTGAGCCCCTGAAAGTCAAGGAGCAGGCAATGAAGTCAGCCGCGGAAGTTGCATCCATGATTTTGAGAATCGACGATGTGATTGCATCGACGAAACCAAAAGAAGGCGCTGCTCCGGGCGGAATGCCCCCAATGTAACTTGGGCCACACCCAAACCTTTCCTTTTTTCTTCATTTTTTGTTCACATTCTAGTTGTGTACGTTTGTTGTTCGTTTGTTTTGCGAAAAGTTAATTTGTTTTTTGTGCTAACATTCATTAGCTTAACGGAAACTGAAGTTGAGTTAGGCAGTTACGCAGTTCAACTCTTGTAAGATAAGGGTGGTGTGGGTGGATAAAGTGGCTGTGCAGAATGTGGATAAGCCTGTTATGTTGGGGGTTGACCTCGGAGGCACCAAAGTCAATGTGGGGCTAGTAGACCGTGGTGGTCGCGTTTTGTTTTCCCACAAATCATTGATTCACGCCTCAAAGAAGCCGGAGAAGGTCCTCGTCGATGTTCATAGAGCCATAGACAGTTGTTGTAGCAGAGCAGGTCAGGAAGCAGAAGCAGTTGGAGTCGGCGTAGCCGGACAAGTGGACCAGAGAGGGTTTGTTCGTGGTTCCCAGAATTTGGGTTGGCAGAACGTTCCCATAAAGAGGAAACTTGAGAAAATGGTTGGGCTGCCTGTGGCTGTGACCAACGATGTTAACGCGGCTACGCTGGGTGAATGGCGATATGGTTCGGGAAGGGGCGTGGATGATTTGGCTGTTCTTTTTGTGGGCACAGGTATAGGCGGGGGAATAATAACTGGAGGAAAACTGTTGACTGGCTGCAGCAACAGCGGCGGAGAACTGGGGCACATCACCATCGTCTATGATGGACGCCAGTGCCACTGCCCAAACAGGGGCTGCCTAGAAGCATATGCAGGTGGATGGGCAATCGCTGAACTTGCCCAACAGGCGGTTAGAGCTGCGCCGAAGAGGGGACAGCGTCTGGTGTCTTTGGCGGGCACTGTTGAGGAGATAACGGCGGCTACTGTCTGCAGAGCCTACCGTGAAGGCGACATGCTGGCTCAAAGATTGGTGGAGGAGACTGGGCGATACTTGGCTGCTGGGGTGGTCAGCATCGTTAACGCCTTTAATCCCTGTGTCATGGTTCTCGGAGGCGGCGTTATCGAGGGAATCCCTGAGCTGATTCAGACCGTGAGTGATGTTGTTCCAGCTATGGCTTTGGAAGCTTCTGTTGAAGAACTGAAGATTGTGAAGGCATCTTTGGGTTCTGATGCAGGGGTAATTGGGGCAGCAGTTTTGGCTCAAGATTTGCTGAAGTGAGCCCGGTGAGCAGCTGTAAACTGTGGTGCGGTGACTGCGCTGTCTGCGTTTCTGGTTGGCGAGCAAAAGGTTAAAGTTCTTCGGTGCGGAAGTGTGTTAAACGGGGAAATCAGATGGCGGTCTCAGCTTACGTGTTGGTTACGTTGAATCCGGGCACCGAGAAGAATATACTCGAAAAAGTTGCGCATTTTGACGAAGTTAAGAGGGTAAGTATGATGTACGGCGAATACGACGCCATCGTTAAAGTGTGCACCGAAAACCTAGACCAGCTGAACGAGTTTCTGACAGACAAACTGAGAGTGCTACCCGACATCTTCCAAACAGCCACCCTAATAATAGCCAAAACACACAAAAACAAACACTAACCAGAAAAAAGTTGGCAACTAAAAGATGGAAAATCCATTCTTCGGATTTTTGTGATTAGAAAAATATCTACGATGGATTAACTATATCCGCAAGCCAATCTTCAAGAGACGCCAAAGTTAAGGGTTGGCCATAAATTGTAGTTTGGCTTAATGGTGCAGTCTGTGGGCATAGCGATGGGACACTACCGTTGAGGTTCTCACTCATCACCAGTTCACCAGTTTTCGCAGAATATACACTCACATTCATGAAATATTGATAACGTGTTATGGGCGGACCCATATTATAGTGACAGGTTTGGATGGCAATTTCCTCTTGGTCTTCAACAATAGCAACCAACTCAAGGTCACTCACTGATTCAGGGCACCAATCGCTCGGCAACTGAAATGCCCAATCATGTGCATTACAAGAAGCATCCAACAGCACGATCGGGTGGGTGCCTGGTCCGTCAATGTAAGGTGAGGCACTTGGAATACCGCTCTCTAACCACTCGGCACTCACTGCGTCTTGGATGAAAGCATACTGTCCAAAATATAAGAAGACAACAAGGACAGATACTATGATAACTGTTACTAGAGCAGCGTAGCTTCTTGAAGACCGATTTTTAAAGATAAAGTATATTCCCAGAAATACCCAGAGCACTCCAAAAAATGTGAGTGCTACGCCTGCCATAAATACCACTGACCCCAGCAAAGGGGCCATGTAATATCCATAATATCCGAAGACCAGGGCGACAATCGCTGAAATAAAGAATTTGAGGCCTATATTTTTTTCTTCTTTTCCAGTACCTGGACTACACAATAACAAAAGTGCTCCAAAAAACATAATTGCAATCCCCACGAGGGTTTCCATGAGGTCTACCCGAGGAAACAGATAATATCCAATCGCCAACAAAGCAATTCCTGTAACCAAAAATGCGGCAAATTGTCTCCAGAAACCTGATTGCTCGTTCTCCGAATTCATAATACAACTTCGCTATAAATTCAACAGAAGTGCATATTAAATTTGCGTATTTTTCACCTCATCCAACATTTTGTTCAGCAGATTTTTGAATTTTCAGCCCGTTCAACAATTTGATTCATTACTTTGACAATAAAATATAGACTGGTGAAAAGTTTACAGGAAATCAGTTTTTCTGAGCGACAACCATGGCGTGTGCTTTGTCGTAGGGTTCAAGGTCGACAACCGCGTTGATGTGGAATCCTCTAGCCTCCAAGACAGCTATTTCTTTCTTGTAGACCACAGACGGCTCCTTTGTCACGTCTATGCTTTGAGACTTAATCGCCAGCATAACCCCGCCGCCCTCAGCCAAAAACACATCAGCGTTGTCCGCCAAAAGCCGAGCCTGCTCAGGCTGAGCCACATCACAGTAAACACTGTCCACCCGCCCCACCATCCGCGAATACGACCCGGGCAGCCGAGCGTCAGCCAACATTGGCAACATGTTATAGCGGAAAACGCAGACGCTGTTCACCAGCTCCCTCAAGGAACGTGAAGCAAACTCCACACAATACACCTGACCCCCCTCGCCAACGATGTCGGAAACGTGGCTCGCCGTAGTTCCTGAAGCCGCCCCCAAATACAGCACCTTTTGGTTCGGATAGATGGGCACGATGTCTAAACCCTTGAGTATGGCGGCTGCAAGCTTGCTTCTGTATGGGTCCCACAGCCGGTACTCGTCGCCCTTGAAGCTGATGAGGCGCTCCCCATAAACCGATTTTCCGGCAGCCAAGTTTTTTGTGGCTAGCCGTCGGGCTCCATCCTCCAATGTAGCCCAGTAAATTTCGGGAAAACTGGGGTGAGGCTTAACGTTTACTGCCACGTTTCTTTCTCCGAGGCCCCTTTCTGGATGCAAACTTCTTGGGTGATGGAGGCGGAGGCTTCGCGTACCTCTCTTTAATCTCCTCAATCCTCTTCTCAAGGTCCGCTTTCAATCCGTCTCCAGCATACTTTCCGCCGAAGGCATCAACCCGAGCAGCTATACTCAATTTTCCAGCCAAAGCCCGCGCAATCTTTCCACGCTGCCAACGCTTCGCATCATGAATAAGGGGATGCTGAAAGATTATTCCATGCTTAGGCGGACGCGCCTTGGTCTTCAACGACCTGAACAGAGCCTTCTCTGCACCCAAAATCTGGATTGTGCTTGCCGGCAGCTTAGCCAAGTTCATCAGTCCCCCGGCAAGGGCTAACAGCCGAGCACCCAAAAGCGAACCCCCTATCTCCTTGAGGTTCGGTGCAACCTCACCCATAACCGCGTCCACATACTTCTCCAGCGACTGCCGCACACCATAAAGCTCAATAACGCTTCTGCACATGCCCTGAATCTGAGCTAAATCCTCATCGCCTAGGTCCGCGCCCATAGAAGCCGCAGCAACCTTAGCTAATGAACCAGACTTCACCTTCGGCAGCCCCTCCTTCTCCAGGTTGTCGGCAGTGAAGTTTTCTCTTGTCCCCAAATTGACCACGAGACGCGCGTAGGTTTCATGCTTGTCCAGCATCCGGTCCAACTCCGGATAGTGGAGCCCAAACCACTCCCGCACCCGACTCATGAAAACATTCAACGACTTATCCAAGTCATCGACTGACTGGACTGCCTGAGCCGCCAGCAAATCCCGCCTTTCAACGGTTGTCTTCACCTTCAGTTTCGCAAGCTCGACCGAGACATTGTGAACAAGTGCACGAAGCTGCTCCGGCTTCTCCACAAACTCTAGGTCTAGGGCAAACTTTTCCAAGTTTTCGCGGAGCCGTTTACCATCCTCTGTAGACGCTTCTGAGGCTACTTCGATGTTCAGTTTTTTTTGGGCGTTTCTAGCCATTTCCTGATTCTCAAAAACGAAACGCGTGTAGCCTTTAGCCCGCAGCTTATCAACCAAAACTGAGATTTCATCTATTACTGTTCCATTCTCCATCTTTTGTAGCTGCTTCGCCGTTTTCTGCGGGTCCTTTGGGAAGAACACTTTTTCGGCAAGCTTGTTGTCTTCGCCGAAACCAAAAACGCCAATCACAGATTCCACTATCGTTGCTTTCACAGGTTTCCCATCCAATTTTTAGCCAACTTTAAAGTTACGTGTCCTAACCTTTATCTTGGCAATGGATAACTTTTACTACACAGAGGGAACCAAAAAATGGATAATCGCCTCTCCACCGAGATAGCGGGATTGAAGCTTGCTAACCCCACCATGCTCGCCTCGGGAATACTGGGGTACACAGGATTATCGTTAAAGAGTGTATTAGAGGCGGGAGCAGGGGCAGTGGTGACAAAATCGATGGGACTGGAACCGAGAACAGGCTACCCCAACCCCACCGTCGTCCAAGTCGACTGCGGCTTACTCAACGCCATGGGGCTGCCGAACCCGGGAATCAGCCACTTCAAAGAAGAAATGAAGCAGCTAAAAACAGCCGGAGCCCCCACCATCGTAAGCATTTACGGCTACACGCCAGAAGAGTTCGCCAAAGTCGCCAAAACCGCGGCAGAAATGGGTGCAGACGCCATGGAATTGAATGTATCATGCCCACACATCAAAAAGGCGGGGGCAGAGATCGGATGTGACCCCAGGCTACTGGCGGAAGTTGTGGAGGCAGTAAAGAAGGCGGTGGACAAGCCAGTGATTGTGAAGTTGACGCCCAACGTAGCAAATATACGCGAAACCGCAGAAGCAGCCGAAAAAGCTGGGGCAGACGCAATCACCGCCATAAACACGGTTAAGGCTATGAGCATCGAGGTTGAAACGGGCAGACCCCTATTAGCCAACAAGTTCGGCGGCCTGTCAGGACCAGCCATAAAGCCCATCGCCGTCAGATGCGTATATGATGTCTACAGGTCGGTTGATGTTCCTGTTATAGGCTGCGGCGGAATAACAGGTTGGCAGGACGCCATAGAATTTATGTTGGCTGGAGCATCCGCGGTTCAGATAGGAACAGCTGTTGCATTCAAAGACGTAAGCGTCTTCAGCTCCATAACAGAAGGCATAGACAGTTACCTTCAGAGAAAGGGCTTCAAGAACGTGAAAGAACTGGTGGGTCATGCACACAAATTTTAGGCTTTCAGTCTGTTTTTGATGCCTTTTATGATGAAGTACAGGGGAACTATTGTCATGGGCACGTCCAGAATCATGTCTGAGATGAACCAGCCCCATGTGTCCCAGAAGTCGTTGGAATATATGAAGTAGCTCTGGAAAGTGGGAGGTCCCTTCATTGTCCACTGGATTCCTAAGGCTTGAGCGGTCAGCATCACTGTCTGTAGAGTCCAGAAAACGGCGAGGAAGGCCATGAAGTACCATAGGGGCTCTACAGATTCCAGTTTGTAGAAAGCAAAGAGTGAGCCATAGGCTAGGGCGTACCAGAAGGTTTCGGATAGCGCCAGGAAACCAGAAACGCCGTCAGCGTGCAGAGAAGTAACTACCGCGGTGGTTGCCACAAAACATATCATAAACAGCGAGTAAGGCGTCCAAAAGGGGTGGATTCTGCGTTCCAGCTTGTTTTTGAAGGTTAAGATTACCCACCCAAACAGTATAGGGATGTGCATTGAACTGTTGGCGAAATAGAAGATGGGGGATCGTTCTGTGTTGGTGAAGAAGAACAGTCCGAGGAACCCCATGAAAACCGATAAGGTCATCAGGATTAATGGAATTCTGCTCCTCAAAGAACCGTAATTAGCGCCGAATCGCTGACTCGCCATGCCAATAAGGTCGTCGCTACGGAGAAAAAGCTTTGTGAATTCAACATTCATGCACTCAAACAGTAAGACTGCCTGAAAGCGGTAAACTTGCTTGCTCATGCTACAGAATTGAATTGCACCAATCGGTTAACACTGAAGAGTCGTTTTGTCACGGGAATATTCCATTTTTTGTAATAATGCTGCAGTCTGAACATTGCTTTTTATCTTCTTGGTTTATGGATAGATTGGTTCTTCAGATGTTTGAATGTAACGGCATTGCGGACACTATGGTAATTATCGCCACCTTGAATGAAGAAGCTGGTTTAGGTCCAACTTTAACAGACATTGAGAACTCGTTAGATAATCCTCATTGTTTGGTGGTTGATGGTCGAAGCACGGACCGCACAGTTGAAGTTGCCAAAGAATTTGGAGCTAAAACTCTCTTCCAGAAAGGTCTGGGAAAAGGTGATGCAATAGCAACTGCGATTGGGCATATTAACTGGCAGAAAGTGAAGTATGTGGTGCTAATTGACGCTGATTACACCTACCCAGCCAAGTACATATCATCGATGATTGAAATTCTTGAAGAGAACCCTGAAATTGGCATGGTCTGCGGAAACAGATTCACCAACGGATTGAAGTTTGATGCAATGCCTAACGTGTTCAACATAGGAAACAAGCTCCTATCTTTTACGCACAGCCTTTTGAATGGCGTTGACATGGATGACCCGCTTACTGGATTGAGGGTAATCCGCAAAGAAGTTATGCAGAATTGGCGCCCAAAATCTAAGGGTTTCGACATCGAAGTTGAAATGAATAGCCTAGTTGAAAGCAGCGGCTACCGTATATTCGAAATTCCAATCACTTACAGAGCTAGACTTGGAGAAAAGAAGTTAGCGCCCAAACATGGTTTCACCATTTTCAAGAGGATACTAGCAGAGTGCATGTAGAGCCCTGCTCACTGACCCGTTTTCTATACGCGTCTACAGGCTAGACAGAATAGGATGAGCTAGAAAGCCGCCGTGATGCATGTGTCATGATATATTTAATATGCATCAACAGGTTAAGAGAATACACGCCAGAAAGGAAGGATACGAACAAAATTGCATGCTCATTCACGAAAACGTTCCCCAGTGCCTCCAGATTTCGACTCCGTTAACCGAATGAGAATGGCAGAAGTTGTGGAGACAAAAAAGGAGAACCCAGCCGTCAAAACAGTCACTTTTGTGGATAAGCTGTGCGGAAAGGCTGAGCCGGGCCAGTTTGTTATGGTTTGGATACCAGGAGTTGACGAGATTCCCATGAGCCTTTCAGGCATAAACCCTGAGGGACTCACATCGATAACCGTGCATGGGGTTGGAGAAGCCAGCAGGGCACTCAACAAAAAAGAAAAGGGCGACCAGATTGGAGTACGAGGACCATTCGGCAACGGTTTCGTTCCAGCAGGCGGAAACGTGATGGTTGTTGGAGGCGGAACCGGGCTGGCGCCGTTGATGCCTTTAACTGAAAAACTTGTGAACGTCGCCGACAAAATAACCCTACTGTGTGGCGCTCAATCCCAAGATAATCTACTGTTTCTTGACCGCGCAAACAGCATTCTTTCGAAACTGGATTCGGAAAATGTTGTCACTACAGATGATGGAAGCTACGGAATAGAATGCTTGGTCACTGAGCAGGTGAAACAGAAGTTGAAGCAGGAAAATTTTGACATGATTTACACTTGTGGTCCAGAACAGATGATGTACAGCATGTTTTTTCTAGCAGAACAACATGATGTCCCTCTTCAAGCTAGTCTGGAGCGGATAATGCGCTGTGCAATCGGCTTGTGCGGCAGCTGCCAAATAGGCAAGCTGAGAGTCTGCAAGGACGGACCCGTTCTAACTTCTGAGCAGCTGAGAAGCGTCAAAGAGGATTTCGGCAAATTTCGGCTGGACTACACAGGAAAAAGTATCAAACAGTAAGCAAATATGCATGCAGGAAGTTGCTGATGGTTTACCCAAAAAAGGCACACTTCGGAGACCACGTTTTCCTAGTTGATGAGCACGTTTACGAGCCTGCCGAGGACACTTTTCTGATTGCCGAAAACCTGGGTGTTATCGAAGATGACACGGTTTTGGATATGGGAACTGGCTGCGGGATTCTGGCTGTGTTGGTTGCGGAAAAGGCAGAAAGCGTCGTGGCTGTCGACGTGAACCCGTATGCCATCCAATGTGCAGACAGAAACGCGGAAAACAGTGGCGTTAAGGATAAGATAGAGTTTCGGCGTGGAAACCTGTTTCAGACCATCAAACAGAATGAGCGGTTCAGCCTGATACTTTTCAACGCTCCATACCTGCCTTCTGAGCCAGACGAAGAAAAAACTTGGATAGGAAAAGCTTGGGCGGGGGGGCGAAATGGAAGAAAAACCGTTGACAGATTCATAAGGGATGCCCCAAAATTCTTGGCTAGGGGAGGCAGAATCCAGCTTGTTCAATCTTCCCTTTCCGACGTAAACAGAACAACAGAAATGTTCGAAGAATCGGGTTTGCGGGCATCTGTTGCTGCTCAGGTTAAGGTTGCCTTCGAGAGCATAGTTTTGGTTGAAGCAAAACGCTAGATGTTGCGGCTGTGAATCAGCATTCAAAGTCGTTGCTTTTCGCTAGAGACGAAAGCGCCACAACCCCGGTGAACCAGGCAATAAACGTGGCGTACCACACTGGGAAAGCCGTTTCGTAATGGCAGATGAAACAATGGTAAACGGAAACAAGCAACAGCGATATCCAGCAGCCTAGGGTCCAAAACATCTTTACGTGCTTCATGACCCATACAAAGCTTCCCTGACCGTAAAAGAGTTAAGAATCACAAATAAAGCTCAAAACTACTGATTCAAAATTAAGCTTCCAAATCAGACAGGTTTAGGTGCGCGACTACTTTTTGTTGCTTGTTTTTCTTTCAGACAGCCACGTTCTGAAGTGGAACATAATCACATCTTTCGTGCAGGCGTTAGATGTAAGGTAATCTTCGAAGGATAAGCCTTTGTCTCTAAGAAACTCCCGAAAAAGCGCCTCTTCTTCAACGGTGGCGACGGAAAATTTGTCTTTAACGTCGTATCGCACCCTGAAAGTCTGTGTACCCGATGCTTCAGTCGCTTTCACCTCCACACTGAAGTCTCTGCTGATGTCCTCTAGCTCGTGGATGAAGTCTTTGAAGTAATCGTTTACTCCGCAGCTCTGACAGAATGAGCCCTTAAACTCGATGATGAAGCAATCCTTTTTTATTCCAATAAGTTTTGCTGTTGCTTCAGGGCTCCGATATCTGTTGTAAACTTCTATGGTTCTTAAAACCACATCATCCAAGTGGGCGTCCACTACACCATTCATTGAGGCTCCCCTGTAACCTCCAAAACTTTTCACATATTTCAGCTTTTCTGGTCTTTCCGTTTTTTGGATAAAAAATAGTGCAGAAACATGAACAAGCGCCGCTAAATCGCCTCAAATTTAACTCTTCTTCTGTGATCAATCCGTCTAACCAATTCCATGGACTCCAGTTGACACAGCCTCATATGAACGTAGGCTCTCGCATACCCCAACTTTTTGGCTATTTCCTTTGGAGTTGTGGGTTCCCCGAAAAAGTGCAGAGTTAAGTAAATCTTTTTTAGCGGATCGTTTAGTTTAACTGCGTTCTCCAAAACCTTTCTAGGCAGTTTCTCAACGTTTACATTCAGCGTCATTTTAGTTCACACGGATTATCGGCGTCGACACCGCTGCGGGTTTGTTTACGTCTCAATTTCTTCATCCTGTTTTCGTGTGTTGTTGGATAGTATTATTATGTGGGATTAAAAGATTTTCTATCTACGTCACCGTGACGGTAGACCGTTAGCGGGTGCACAGTTGTTAGGTATAATTTTTTTAAGAGAGAACAGAGAGTTGTTAGCTCTTGAGGGATACAATTGCCCTACTACGTTTACATTCTTCGCTGCAAGGATGGCAGCTACTACACTGGACACGCAAAAGACGTGGAAAAACGGTTTGAAATGCACAAGAAAGGACGAGGCGCAAAATACACTCGAGTGCATAAACCCGAAAAACTGGTTTACACTGAAAAGTTTGAAAGCCGAGGCGATGCTATGAGGCGAGAGCGGCGAATCAAAACGCTCAGCCACAACAAAAAATATCAACTAATAAAGGACAACAGCAAATCAGCTGCCACTTAACCAAAGCAGCATGAACGAGTAAGCAGTGAAACCGTTCAGATGGGAAAAAATAAAAGCTGAGAAACTGTGAGGGCTACGAGAATCATGGTGCTATATGTGGTGTACAGGGCTCCTACAGAGTCTAAGCGCAGAAGTACCATTCCCAGTCGCTTAAAGGCGCTTGGCTGTCATCAACTGCACAGAGCATTCTGGAAAATCGAAGAAAAAAATGCCCACAGAATTCTAAAAGTATTGGAGAATAATCAGCCTGTACTCCTTAAGCGGCTCAGGGAAATCAAGAACCCACAGTTGGCTAAGAAGAAGGAATTCAAAGGATTCGGAAGCCTAGTGTTAGTGATGTTTAAGCTTCCCAAAGAAGCAAACAGGGAAAAAGTGAAAAACTTTCTTAGAAGAGCACCATGCATACGTTTACGCCGCTCGGTCTACGCTTTTTGCCAGAAACATCGCCGCTATGACAAAGAACAGAAACTTGTTGGCGCCTTGGAATTCGCTGACTTCATCAGAGCACTAGGGGGAGAGGTTAAAATTATTTCGCGATTAGTGATCGTGAACAGAGAATCCGCAAGAAGGCTTCTGCAAGAAACCAGAGAACACGTCGAAGAAGAGGCCATCAAGATTGTCAGGTCATGCAAGGAACTTCACATGAACGCCCGCAATGGAGGCGATTTAGGGCTGTTACGTGACCGTTTTGCTAGAATCAGAAGGCGATTCTCAACTTTGAAGAAGGTCGCCGCCTTTTATGAAACGTGGCTTAAGATAGACTTTTCGAAAAAACTGATGACTGCATACCACGCTTTAAGAAAGGTTAACTCCTTTATTCAACAGAAACAAAGCTGAAGAATAATCGTTGGCGCCTCAAACCATTTTGACAACCGTTAAATTCAATGATGCCCATATTATACATAGAATCCTCAGAAACGTCGGGAACACCACGCCTTTTAGACTTCCGAGGAAATAAACGCCTGTGCATGATAAAAATGAGTAAGCTGTCAAGCAAAATTAGAGTGGTTTCAAACCCCAAAAAAATGGAGAGCTGCCCAGAAAAGGGTTTACAGTTTTACAAAACTTATGCTTTAGTAGTTTCTGAGACTCTCCAGAAACCGATGTTCCAGAGGTTCATCGACTGGATACTCAAGAGAGAAAAAATTGAGAAAAACGCTGTCAGGGATATTCAAGTCAGGGTTTTTCCGTTCCAAAAGGAAAATGGCAACTCAGTTGCCGGAAGATGTAACAACAAGGGTGTAATCCTGATTTTTCCAAGGAAACGGAGTTTTCTCCAGAAAAAGATGCAGGAACACAAAAAGGAGAATGTTCGTTTTTATCTCAAAAGTAGGGCTATGGCTTCTTTGATACATGAGCTTCTCCACGTGAAGTATGAAAGTGATGAAGGCATGGTTAGGAAGCTTACGAAGAAATACTTCGGCATCTTTATTCGCCACCAAAACACGGACACCCAGAAGGTGCATAGCATCCAGAAGATGCTGTTTTCAGTTTAGGTTGCATTTTCATTCGTTAATCCCTTAAGCACATCATTATTGGGTGATTAAAAGCGCCTGATTGTGTGAATCCATCCTAAATTCAAAAGTAATTCGGTCAATAAGCCGAAAATGGCTTTTTAAATACAAATAATGGGTTAAAAATGGTTTATTTGCTGTTAAAGCTGTGAATGTGCTGTTTTTTTCGATTATAGGCTAAAATCTTTGATTATGGGGCAAAAAACCGTTTTTTTCTCCCGTTTTTCAGGTGCACAAATCTTATTTGATTTTGGTGTGGTCGCTCTTTCATGGACCTCTAAAGGAGGTGAAACGTGATGGTGTTTGAAGAAGAAAATTGGGAAGACTGGGACGAAGACGACGAGGAAGAGGAAGACTGGTAAGCGCACCGCAACTAGCCACTAACTTGGGGAGGTGAGCTGGATGGGCAAAAAGGGGAAGAAAGGAAAGAAAAAGAGTAAAGCAACATAGAACCATAAACTAACATAAGCGGGTTTTTTTAATCTCGTTTTTTATGAATCTGCCTTGAACAGGCAACACAAAAAAAGAGAGTGCTCACCAGCATCTTTTGTATAGTCCTTTGATTTCAGCTTTTTCGATGCTGTGCCCCTCAACTATGTCGAAGAAGTTGCGCTTGCTGACGCCCTCTAAGTGCTCAATGTCAAGGGCATAGACCGTGAAGAAGTACCTGTGAGTCCCTGAAGGTGGACAAGGTCCACCATAGGATTTTCTGCCGAAGTCGTTCTCCACTTCTTTGGCTCCCTTAGGTAGAGTTGCTTGCTTAATTTCTCTTAATTCCTTAGAGATGTCGTAGACGAGCCAGTGAATCCACGTTCCTCCCGGCGCATCCGGGTCGGTGACAGCTAACGCAAAACTTTTTGTTTCCTCGGGAACGTCTTCCCATGAAAGCTGAGGAGAGATGTTTCTTCCGTCGCATGTGAATTCTGGGGGGATGCTGCTGTTATCTAAGAAATCTTTGCTCTTCAATTTCATCTAGAATCCCCAAATTCAGTTTCGTGGCGTCTCATAAAAAACTTGTTAGGGCGAACAGCGTCAAAATCTTTGCTGTGACAAATTATATCTAGGCAAACTGCGCTAGTATTAGCTATCTGGGTGTTGGGGGTAGATTTTGATGGAAGAGCTTCGAGAAGTTGGAAAAGTGGCGCATTTCTTCACCAAAATAGACGTTGCGGTTATAGATTTAACGGGCAGTATTTCAGTTGGGGACCAGATTTTCATTAAGGGACCAACCACAGACATTGAACAGACCGTAGACTCCATGGAGATAGAGCACGAGAAGGTTAAGCAGGCAGCGGCGGGCCAAAGCGTCGGAATGAAAATGAAGGGCAGAGTAAGAGAGAACGACGTAGTCTACAAGACAGCATAGAATACACTGCACATTCTGAGTTCGCAACACATATCTTCATAGTTGCCGTAGTTGATTAAAGGAAGGTGACTTCATGTTAGAAACCATGCCCGACACAAGCCTCCGAAACATCATCAAATTCTTGGAGATAACAGGACTCCTGAAGCAGACAGAAAGAACAGGATGGGTCGAAGTTGGAGTGTACGAACCCGAATCCGTTGCAGACCACACCTTCAGAACAACACTCCTCTGCATGCTCTACGCCGACATGGAAGCCTTAGACCCGCTAAAGCTGGCGAGAATGGCACTGATTCACGACATCCCAGAAGCCATAATCGGAGACTTGACGCCCACACAGAAGACAACGGAAACAGAAGATGAAGAGGAAAACGCAATAAACCACATTCTAGGTCTTCTGCCCAAGAAGCAGAGGGAAAACTACTTAGCAGATTGGAGAGAATACAAAGAAGGAAAAACGAAAGAGGCTAAAGCCGTGCGGCAGCTAGAAAAGATTGAGATGGCTCTACAAGCCAAAGAATACGAAAAAATGGGAACAAACAGCGAAAGCTTAGAGCGATTCATCAAATCCGCAGAAGAAGCCACCGTGTGGCCTGAATTGAAACGGCTTCTTTCCACTGTTTTGGAGGCGAGGTAACATGGGTTTCAGGGAAAGATGGACAAAAGAGTTCGCCAAAATGCTTACAGAAGAAGAAAGAAAGGCTTTCAGTTTGTGGCAGGAATTCTCTCAGGGAAAAATCTCGGAATCCGAATTCCAGTCTAAGATAAACATCAAAGTCATGCCCAAGGTGCTCGGTAAGATGAGCGCAGCCCGCATGAATGCACTAGAGGCCGAGGTTGACCGCCTGAGAAAAAGAGTAGCCAGCCTAGAAGACAGGTTAAACAAAAAGTCTTGAAGTAACTCGCCCACAGAATCATCTGCGCGTGGGCTTGCGAGGTTTTCTGTTTCTGCCCTGTAAGCTGCGTGAACGTTGCTGCCGTTTGGGTTGCCGTTTTTCTCTTCTCAGAAAGTCGCCTATGTCCAGAATGTTCTTCACAGCAACCTTGTTTGCGTCAGCCTCTCCGCGGAGATTGTACACTATTTTGCCGAATCCCAAACATTCGTTACGTTCGTTCAGAATCAGCGTGTAGTCGCCTTTTTTCAGCCTGTTTCCCTTGAGTATTCCCTTCTTGAATATGTCCCGTCCGCAGATGAAAAGCCAAGCCGTCTTCTCGTCAACCACCAGCTTGTTCGCTTTGGCATCCGCAATCATTGACAACAAGATGAAGCTTGGAAAGAAGCTTGCGCCCTTCACTGCCCCAAGATAAGCTCCAGCATAGAAGAAGCCCTCTGGAATCTGCTGTTTCAGCTGTTTAGACTTGAGATAGTATCGGTTTCTGTTTCTGACAACACAGCTCTCATCCAAAACTATGCTTGAATCGAATTGCGCCACAAACTCTCTGATTTCAGTCATTGCCGTCACGCTTGCCTCCTGAGTTTGCAGACAAAGAAACCCTGAGTTGGTTCAGGCCAGATTCTTCGGCACTTTTCTATGGAGCGGTCAAGCCTTCTGCCGAAAACGTTCGTTAATCCCTTGTCTCCATGACAGCTGATTGATTCAACTTCGACATTCAGGTTGTTTATCGCCCAGTTAATGTTCAATTCGTTCTCTTCAGGTTCCAGCGAGCAGGTGGCATAAACCAGTTCTCCATCCTTTTTTGTGACTTCTACTGCCTCAGCCAAGATTTGCCTCTGACGCCTAGCGTTTCTCTCCACATCTTTGAGGCTTCTCTTGTTGAACCATTCTTTATCGGTTACATAGTTGCCGGAGCAGGGGACATCCAAAAGAACACAATCAAACGTCATGCCCAATTTTGAGGCTTCTCTTGCATCCATAGTGTAGGCTGCCGCGTTTGTCACCCTGCTGCGTTCCAGCTGATTTGCCAAAGCAAACATTTTCCGCTTTTTAAGTTCAAGCGCCACGATTACGCCGCTGTTCTTCATGATGTCCGCTAACTGAACAGTTTTTCCGCCCGGCGATGCACAGGCATCCAGAACCGTTTTGTTTTCCAGTTCATCGAACAGCGTGGCTGGGATTTGGGCGGCTGCCTCCTGAATCGAGTATAAGCCCAGAAGGTATTCTGCTGTTGCGCCCACAGAAAACTTGCTTCTGCGTATCCAGTAGCCGTCTTCGAGAAACGGAATCTTTTCCAGAGATATTCCCCGAGATTCAAGTCGGCTTACAACATCTTCTCTGTCTGAGTTCATGGCGTTTACTCTGATTGCCTGCCTAGGCTTAACCTGCCTGTAGCTCCACCCTAGTTTTCTGTAGCGGTTAACAAAGAATTCTTTGTCGGACATCAAAGCAATAGAACACGGTTGAGCTAATAAAATGTTGGCTTGCGCATGTTTTGAGGCAAAAAATAAGTTCTGATAGCCCAAAATAGTTGTGGACCGGTTAGGCGATGTATAAACTCGAGAGAACTGACGCACTCATAGTCGTGGATGTCCAAAACTGTTTCTGCCCAGGCGGTGAACTGCCAGTCGAGGAAGGCGACAAAGTTGTTCCCATCATAAACCAATACATCAGCAAGTTTCAGAAGGCTAGAGCAAAAATATATGCAACAAGAGACTGGCATCCACAAGACCACCAATCTTTCAAAGAATACGGCGGAATATGGCCACCCCATTGCCTGAAAGAAAGCAAAGGGGCAGAATTTCGTTCCGACTTGAAGCTCCCCAAAGGAACCACCATAATCTCGACAGGAGACAAACCTCATGTGGATGGATACTCAGGCTTCGATCACACCAACCTAGAACGCAAACTAAACGAGGATGGAGTGGACAGAGTTTTCGTTGGCGGGTTGGCAACAGATTACTGCGTGAAATACACTGTTCTGGATGCTGTGGAGAAAGATTTTGAAACCGTGCTGTTGATTGACGCCGTCAAAGGGGTGAACAGGAAGTCTGGCGACGCAGAAAGGGCTATCGACGAGATGATGAAGACGGGAGCCAAAAAGGCGACACTGCACGAGATTACTTAGGTTCACCTAAATTAATGCAATTGCAGCTTCTGCTTCACACACTACTCTCGCCTTCTTTTAACTCTGCTGCCTGGGCTTCGTGCAGCGATTAAACCAACTTTTCTGCCTGGCGGAGCATTCCTTGAAACTGTTGTACATTTACGCCCACCCTTCCTGCCGCTACCGAACGGGTGACAAGCAGCTATCATGGCTCTAGCACTAGTACGAGGATACATGTGCCCCTTAGCTTTCATAAGATGATGCTTGCTTCCAGCTTTGAGGAAGGGTTTCTCGGTTCGTCCTGCTCCCGAGATTACGCCGATTGTTGCTCGGCAATGATTACTCACACTTTTGGTTCTTTTGGATGGAAGTTTCAGGATTGTTCCGTCAGGGGTGTGAGACACAACGGTTGCGTATGATCCGGAGGACCGTGCCATTTTGCCGCCGTCTCCGGGGGAGAGTTCAATGTTGCAGACCATTGTGCCTTCGGGAATCTTGCTCAAGGGAAGAACGTTTCCTATTTCCACGGTGGCTTCGTTGCCGATTTGGGTGGGTTGTCCCTCGTAGACGCCCTCTGGAACCACTGAGTAGTAGGTTTCGCCGGTTTCAAGCTTCACGGCGACCAGGGGTGCGCCTCTTCCTGGGTCGTGGACTATGTTTTTAACTTGACCGTTGATGACTCCTTCCTGCTGTTTGGCGGACATTGAAGGATACTTAGCTGGGGCTACCCTCTTGTGGGTTGAAGCCCTGAAAGTTGAGCTTCCTCTTCCGCGTCTTTGAACTCGAATACGTTTACCCAAGATACTGCATCTTCCTTTGGAACATTCAGGTTCTACAGATGGAACTCCGTTTTAAATACTTTTAGTTTTCCTTCTCGCCTGAGTACCTTCGGGTCACAAGCCAGTATGCCACAAAAATCACTGCTACCACCGCAACCACCGCCAGCAACACGTAATTGAATTGAGTAACCATTCCCTGAAGTTCAGCGGGTATCTCCCCCGTAGCCTGGTAGGACTCTAGGAGTTGGTCGAATGACATATTGAAAAGCATCCCCAAAGTGGTGTAAAATAGTGTCCGCGGCAACGTGCCGATTATCGTTGGAATCATGAAATCCTTCAACTTCATCGAAGTTAAACCTGCACTGTAGGATATGGCATCAAAAGGTATGAAGGGCGCAAATCTTCCCAACAGAACTGCCCAAACTCCCCAGCGGTTAAACCAGTTATCCGCAAAACTGATTGCCTTTTCGCCGACCAATCTGATGGCAAGTGATCTGCCGCCCTTTCGCGCGATGTAGAAGCCTAGCACAGCGGCAGCTATTGATCCTAATGCGCCGACAATCCATCCGAGCGGGAATCCGAACGCTATTCCTCCAGCAATCAGAACAAGCTCAGAGGGTATGGGGATTGCTATTGCCTGTATAATCATCATGCCAAACAAGAAGGCGGGTCCTCCAGCTTGGAGAGAGCATATCACCCAGATTAGAATATCATATATGAGTTCTGGATAGATGAAAAGAGTCAGAGAAACCGCAATAATTAACAGGAATACTATGGCGGGAAAAATTTTTGAGGAGCGTGGCATTTTGAGAACCAAAGCTCCAAGGGTTTAAATGATGCCTAACTTGATGGCAACGTCAACCGCTTTGTAGTCTGGGTGAAGTCTCACAAAAGCCTTCTTTTCCCCTTCAGGAGTAATGGCAGAGGTGACCTTATCCACAACCACATCGTAAAGCTCCTCAACCGCCATCTTGATGTCACGTTTAGTAGCCTTCTTGTTGACGACAAAAACGAGCTTGTTTTCCGCTTCAAGTATGCGGCTCGTAACCTCTGTCATAACCGGATACTGGATAGTTTTGTACGGATCCAACCTATTTTCCTCCAAACACCGTCTCTACTTTCTCAAAAGCTGAAGTCGTCCAAACAGTCAATCTTCCCGGATGCGTTCCAGGCGCCAACAGTTCAGCGTTCAAGTTCTCAACCGAGGCAACTTCTAGTCCAGGAAGGTTTCGGGCTGCCTCAGCCACGCCATCGTTTTTGGTTATGACCAGCAGAGGACCAACCGCCTGTTTCATCTTTCGTCCCCGCATCTTTCCTTTGCCCGCTCGGACCTTACGGCTTTCTTTGACGCGGAAGATGTCTGACCAGACTCCAAGGTTGATGAGAGCTTCCTCAACTTCCTTGGTTTTTTTCAATGCTTGAATCTCATCCACGACAACCAGCGGAATATCGGGAACATCCTCCACCATGTGACCCCTTAAAGCCACAGTCTCTTTGGATCCTGTTGCCGCGATTGCCGAACGCAAGGCTAAGTGCATCTCCTTTTTTGGAATATTCTTTCGGATCTTCTTTTCAACAGTAGGAGGATGAGCAGACCTGCCTCCGACAGTGCCCGGGGCGAATGCGGCTCGTTGTCCCCTTTCTTTCATTCGTGGTACACGTGAGATTCCCAAACCCGCATGCCGGGACTCTGCTGTTGTTCGCTTTCCAGCCATGGGGTCTCTGCCTTGCGGTTGAAACCTGTGAGACTGGATGGCGACCACCGCCCGCTTTATCACATCTGGTCTGAGGGGGGTATGAAATATGTGAGGAAGATTGAGTGTGGACACTTCTTCGCCGCTCAAATCAAAAACTTTAGCTGAAATCTTACCCATGTTTTATCACCATTCTATTTTTGCATGGACTCCAAGGATATGTAATTGATGTTTGGCGGAGAGCTAGCTAACTTTTTGGGAGGACGTGCTGGATACCGCAGCCGCACAAGCCGCTTGGCGGGACCTGGAAGGCTTCCATCCACAAGGAGATATGTTCCTTTTACCTCTCCATAGTTCAGGAATCCGCCCTTTGGGGTAACGGTTTTGCCGTCTATGCCAATTTTTAGGATGCGTTTATTGTATTCGGTTCGTTGGTGGTAGCCCATCTGCCCAGCCCGGGGAACAGTGTATAGAACCCTTGCAGGTTTCCACGGTCCTATGGCGGCTACTCCCCTCTTGGTCTTTCTGGATTTGCGGGGCAAGATTTTGATTCCCCACCGTTTCACTGGACCTTGGAAGCCTTTTCCTTTAGTTATCGCCACCACATCCATGAAGTGCCCTTCCTTGAAAACGTCTGTAACCGAAACAGTTTTTCCAAGCAAGCTCTTCGCATACTCAAACTGCTCCGAGATTGTGCCTCCATCCACCTTGATTTCTGTGATGTCCGGCTTCTTCTTCGGAACCGCTGCAAGCCTCGGCTGTGTTGCAGCCATTATGCGTATCTCCGCTATGTCCTCTATGTTCTCCTCAATCTTCTTCAACTTCTCTTCAGTATCGAATTTTTCAGGTAGAACAAGAGCGCGGTCGAAATCCTTTGGTGGAGTTTTCATCCAAGCTTCAGTGAAAGTGTGCAAGCCATACTGGTCTCTTATGTAGGCTCGAATGGCGAAAACGATTATTGGGGGAACATCCAACACTGTCGCCGGATGCGACGCTTCTTTGCCAAAGCTTAGGGAGTCTGGTTTATCTTCAACCATGATGATGTGAGTCATCCCGGCTTTGTAGCCCATGAATCCAAGAAGGGTTGGTCCCTCTTCCACTTTTGGCCAGAAACGGATTCTTCCCGCCGTTCGTTTGGCGCGTCCTCTAGGTAAATATGCTAATGAACCATGTTTAGGAGCATGCTTTTTTCTGTGACCCATGCTTAATATCCTTCTGTTGTGTTATTTCCAGTTCGTCTTTTTCAATAAGAATGTCAAGTTATAAATATTGCTCCTAGGCAAACCAAATCTCATATGGTGGCACTTAAAGTTTCAGGTTAGCATGTAGGCGGACCGCGTCTAGAAGCACACAACAAAGAACAACACCAAAAACGTCCAGATGTTTGTGGCGTATTTTTAGATTGTGAGTAATCGGAATGCTATTCCGCCTACAAGCAGTGCGAATGCGATCTCGAAAACGGTAATCAGCAACGCCTTCTTCCAGCCGAACTCCTTGACCAATGCGCCTATAGTCGCTACACATGGAATGTATAGCATAGCCACTAAAGTGAAGACTATCATCTGAACTGGAGTCATAACTTGGGCAAAGTTTGCGGTTCCAAATAGGGTTGCAAGCATAATCAACGTTAACTCCTTCCTCAGCACACCGAAAATTAGCGCTATCCCTGTGACTGCAGGCAATCCCAGCCAAACGACAGTCACTGGACTGATTATGTCTGTTATTGGCTCCAGCAGGTTTGCGACTTCTACGAGTTTGATTACGAAGCTGCCTGCTATTATGAGGGGAAACGCCATCACTATGAATTCTCGCAGCCTGAACCATGTTTGCTTGGCAACTGTTTTTATGTGCGGCATTCGGTAGTCGCTCATCTCCATTATCAGCTCGGTTGGCTCACCCGGCAATGCCTTAAATGCTATTCTTCCAAGCGCAAAGATGATGATTAGGTTGATGATGTACAGAGCCAGCGCCCACTCGATGCCCACGTGGGCTCCGACCAGTCCAAGGATTATGACTGATGTTGCGGCGCAGGGGACAAGAGTGACAACGAATGCGGTCAGCAGCCTTTCTCTTGTGGTCTCCATTATTCTGCATCCTAGGCACCCTGGAACGTTGCAGCCGAAGCTGAGCATGACCGGGATGAAGGCTTTTCCATGCAAGCCCATTTTATGCATCAGGTTGTCCATCAGAAATGCAACGCGGCTTAGGTATCCTGAATCTTCGAACAGATACAGGATGAAGTAGAACGGAAGAATATATGGCAATGCAACTGTGAGTCCGCCGATGATGCCTTCTATGACTCCACCCCAAATCAGTTCTCCAATTGTTCCGGTTCCGAAAACTGTGTCGAATGCTGGTTTCAAGCCGAAAAGCAGGTCACCTAAAAGTGCAGATGTGAAGTCTCCGAAACTGAATATGGCTACGAAAACTGCGAGAACTGTCGCTAACATGATTGGGAAACCGAAGATTCTGTGGGTTGTTACTTTGTGTAGTCTTTCTCGTAGAGGAGGCGTCAGGGGTTCAGTTATTGCTTGGATTTCGGATGCAAGTTTGCCTGCAACATGGTATCTTTCGCAGCTAACAACAGTTGGGCAAGAGTGCCCGTGAAGCTGTTCTAGTTCGTTCCTAAATTGTTCTGCGGTTGCCACAATTTCGGGGTTTACTTCAAGAACTTCTTTCTCTACTTCCTTATCGTCCTCTAGAAGCTTTATTGCAACCCATCTAGCAGGGTACCTCAACTGGATTTTGCTGAGAAGTATGACGAGGTCTTCGATTCTTTCTTCGATTTCTTGTCCGTATCGTGGCTTCAGAGGCTCCATTTTCGTTGTTTTCTCGATAACTTCGATTGCCTTTTCCAGCATACGGTAGATGCCTTTTCCGCTCACCGCAACGGTGGGAACAACTGGTACCCCTAAAATCTTCTCTGCCTGTTCATAATCAACTATAATCCCCTTTTTCTTAGCCATGTCCACCTGGTTTACGGCTATGAGCAGGGGGGTTTCCAGTTCAAGAAGCTGCAGAGTGAAGAACAGGTTTCTTTCGAGAAGGGAAGCATCTACAACGTTTATCACCAGATCAGGCTTTTCGGTGGCGATGTACTCCCTTGAGACCAACTCCTCTATGGAGAACGTTGACAAAGAATAGATTCCCGGCAGGTCAATGATGTCTATGGTGTAACCCTTGAAGTGGAGGGTTCCCTCAGCTTTCTCAACTGTTTTCCCTGGCCAATTTCCAATATGCTGATGTAAGCCTGTCAGCTGATTGAATATAACTGATTTTCCTACGTTAGCATTTCCCGCCAACGCAATTCTAAAATGCTTGCTGCTCATCTTTCTACATCTACCAGAATTCTGCTAGCCATTCCTCTGCCTATAGCCAACCTTGAACCCCTAACAGAAACTTCTAAGGGTCCATTGAAAGGTGCTGACTTCACCACAGTTACCTTGGTGCCTGGAGTTAAACCTAAGTCGCTGAGTCTTTTGGAGAAACGAGCGACCATGAAATGCCTTCCCCGATGTCGTTTTCTCGCTTTGTGCCCGCACATTCCTATGTGTTCTGAATTGAGGTCTGTAGAGGTTATGACCCCAGTTTCGCCGTTCTTCAACGCAGTTAATGGTATGTTCATCAATTCCTCAAGTCTCCATTTGTCTTAACGTAAATTATCGACGCCATTTCAGGGTCAATTGTGCAGCATTCCCCCTCAACGATAACCCTCAAATAACCGTCAGCAACGCCCCTATCTTCGATTTGCACACGTTTCCCCGGTGTAAGATTTAGTCCAGCAAGCTGTTGCAGCGTCTCGGTTTTTTCTTCAACTATCTTGACGATAACGCCACACATTTGGGCGCCGAGTTCGCTGAGAGCCACTGTTTCTTCTTCAAAGATTCCTCCGCAATTTGTCGGTATCGGGTTTCCGTGGGGACATCTTTTCGGGTGCCCTAAGGCTTTCTCCAGTGGCTTAACAACTTCTGGTGAGAGGGCGTGTTCTAGCTTGCAGGCTTGGTCGTGAACTTCGCTCCAATCCAAGTGTAGTATGTCTGTCAGCAGCCGTTCTGCGAGGCGGTGTCTCCTCAGGACGCTTGAAGCGATTTTTCGTCCGTTATCGGTTAGTTTTACTCCTTTGTACGGCTTGTGAGTGACCAGCCCTTTCCGCTTCAGGTTCTCTATCGTGTTTGTAACCGAACCTGGAACAACGTTCAGGTTTCTGGCAAGCTCCATGGTTCTGGCGAAGCCTCCCTTCTGTTCTAAACGGTAGATTGCTTCAAGGTATTCCTCGGCTTGCTGTGTGACCTCTGTTTCTTTTGTGTTCATGTGTTAACCTGCCCGAAATTACGACCTCTCGTAGTTTTACTACAAGCAGCACCATCACAGATAAACTTTACTCCCCAAACAACAATAAACCACCCAAAAACCGCTCACTCAAACGCTAGACAAACAGTCTTTCAAGTTTTTGCGTCACAACTCTTCTGATTTGAAGTACTTCTGAAAGACCTCACTGATTTCTTCGGGCTTCTCGAGCACAGCTATGCCATCCATGGCGACTAGCTTTTTGGTGTTCTCAACGTCTTCCTTTCTCACGCGTATTCTCATTTCGCTGCCGTCTGGAAGCTGCGTGACCGTTGTTCCCTCCTTGTAATCGCAGGGCATCACGTAGACGGGTACAAAGCTTTTCAGAGCCATTATCGCCGCGTTACACAGTAGTGTGTCCGCTATTCCTGTTACGAGCTTCGCCACCGTGTTCGCCGTTGTTGGGGCAATAAGCAAAAACTCGATTTTTCCGCTCTGCAGCTGAACCGCGAGAGTGGGTACATTCGAGTTGACTTCAACCCGGACTTTATCAAAGTTTTCATTCAAATCCTTAGTCAAACCGTAAAAATGTATTATCTGATTTCCTGCCTCCGAAAGATACACCGTTATTCTGATGTCATCTTGATACTGCTTCTTGATCTGCTTCATAGCCTCGACTGTTTCAACAAGCCGGTCTCCGCTGCCTGTGATTCCCCAAGCAACCCGCTTCGCTTTTTTCTGTTTCTTCTCCGTTTCTGCAGTAGCATCAGCCATCTTTCATCACTTCAACTCTTGCTTTTTAATTTCAATTCTGTTCATGGCTTCGGCGAATCGTTTAACCGTCTTTTTTAAGCTTCTGAAGCCTTCCTTGTCTTCTTTCACGCCTTCCAAAGTATCTTTTGACCAGAAGTTTGCTCCCAGATTTGCCCCGAAGGGACCGCCGCTTACGGGTATGGCGCCGTTTAGGATGTAGAATGTGTGGATTTGCTGTATTACCAGTTCCTGTCCTCCAATTCGGTCTCCCCCAACCGCTATAGCCATGCCGATTTTGTATTTGAAAACCTTGGGGTTTGCAGCTAACAGGGCTCTGCATCGGTCCAACACTGCCTTTGTTTGGGCGCTGACTCCCCCATTATAGACTGGAGTAGCGATTACGATTCCTTCAGCCTTCTTCAGTAGACTGTACACGATTTTCATGTCATCTTGTAGTATGCACTCTTTATGTTTCAGGCAGTGGTCGCAATGTTTACAGAATCCGATGTTTTTGCCTCTGACTGTGAAAAGCACGGAGGTGAAGCCCATCTTTTCCAGCATGCTTAGAGCTTCTCTTAAAACGTGCTCTGTTGCACAGTTTCTAGGGCTCCCGCATATGCCGACAATCATGCTGCGTCATCAATGTTCTATATCGGTCTAACTCAATAAATGTTACTAAGTCTCAAAATGGGGCAACACCTAAAAGCAGAGGGAACCGAACATGCCCATATGAAAAAGAGGCAAGCCGCACTTCTAGCACTTGTTTGTGGAATTGCCATCTTTGGCATGAAACTCATAGCCTATTTTGTTTCCGATTCTGTGGCTCTGCTTTCTGACGCCCTTGAATCAATCGTTAACATAGCAGCTTCGGCTCTGATGCTTGTCTCGGTTTGCATTTCAGAAAGAGCCCCAGACAGCAGCCACAAGTATGGACACGAAAAAATCGAGGATATATCAAGCCTCATGGAGGGCATATTCATAATCATAGCCGCACTTTTAATTATCTACGCTGCAGCGGGGCGCCTATTCGAACCCGCTGAACTGTTAGAATTAGACATAGCCATTGGAATCTCGATGTTTGCTACCGCCCTAAACGCGGGGCTATCTTTGATGTTAATCAAAACAGCCAAGAGTTGGGGCTCAACGGCTCTTGAGGGCGACGCGAAGCACCTGCTCTCGGATGTGGTCTCAACTGTGGGCGTGTGGATTGGTCTCTTTGTTGCCCAGTTAACGGGGTGGAGCTTCCTAGATTCGGTCATGGCTTTTGTGGTTGCAGCTTTGGTTATGAGGATGGGCGCTGGGCTTGTTTTGAAGTGCTCAAATCGCCTGATGGATCAGTCGTGCATAGAGGAAGAGAAGAAGATAAAAGAAATACTTGGCAGACACGCCTTCCAGTTTATCGACTTCCATGACTTGAAAACCCGGAGACACGGAAACCAAGTTTTTGCGGAGCTGCATCTTTCGGTTGACGGCTCCCTGAGCGTTAAGGAGGCTCATGACCTCACGGATCAGCTAGAAAAGGAATTGAAGGAAGAACAGCCAAACATAAACCTGACAATTCACGTTGAGCCGCCCGAGTAACCTATCGGACAGAAAAAGGGTTTCAGCGCTTGAAACGCCTTTACCCTAACATCACAGAAGGTCTGCCAGCGTCTTTTTGCTGACCGTCTCAGCTGCCTGTTTCCCCGCCAATATTTCTGCCAGTTTAAGGGCAAACTGAAGAGCGGTTGCGGGTCCTCTGCTTGTTATGATGTTGCCGTCAACCACAACATTGTCGTGTGTGGGTTTGCCTCCGCCCGCTTCCAGTTCTTGGTCCATTCCCGGATAAATGGTGCATTCTTTTCCTTCAAGGATGCCCGCGTCTGAGAGAACTGTTGGACCTGCGCAGATTGCGGCTACTATTTTGTTGGAGTTGAACGCCTTTTTAACCATAGCAATCACTCGTTGGTCCGTTCTGAGGTTCTTGTAGCCCGGATTTCCTCCCGGAACCACAACTGCATCAAAATCGTCTACATTCACCTCGTCGATGAACTTGTCTGGAATAACTTTCACTCCATGTTTGCCTTCGGTCACGTTGGGCGTCAAGCCAGCAACTGTTACGTCTACGCCGGCTCTTCTGAGGATGTCCACAACGGTTAATGCTTCAATTTCTTCGAATCCGGTTGCAAGAAAGACTAACGCTTTGGTCATAGTTTTTTCCCGTTTATAGAATTCGTTCTTTTCTTTTTTAAACTTCTCTTTTGGATGAAAAAGTGGGTGGGAATAACTGTTGGTGCTCAAACTTTTTGGGAGCACAGTCCCTCATAGCCAGAGCACGTGTTACAGTTGTTGAACATTTTTTTGTTACCTGTTTTACGTGTTGGGTTGTTGCGTGGTTATTCTCTGCTTTCTTCGAAGTATGCGCCTGCTAGAACAACAAGAACGAATCCCACTGCCAGTTTGAATTGGTCAAGCGTGAACAATGTTGTCTCAGCTATGGATGTAAGGACTCCGTCAGCAAGCATTAGAGCAGCCAGCACGAGCACGATTAAGCCAACAACAAATTTTGTTATTTTCATGGCACCGAAGTTATATCTAACAATATATAACATTTGGCGTAGTAGGTGTCATTGTTGCCAGATACGCCGTGAATTCTTTTTAGTATCCAAAAACTGGTTACTGCTCCAGTTTTTTGACCAGCTTCACTATCTGCTCTATTACGTACTCGTTTATTTTTTGTCCCTTCTCAGCAGACGCTATTGTGGGGTCGCCCATAACTCCGCTCGGGAAGTATCGTTCAGGGTCTGGGACAACCTCGAATCGGGGCAAATCCGGATAATTACAGACTCCTTTCCCCTTCATCAGGTCTGGGCGGATAGCCATCACCCTTGAGGTTTCGATTGCGCCCGCGTGGGAGTCCCTGTCATCAAAGTCTTTGTCTCTGAGGTCGAAGGCGAAGTCGTAGTCTGAGCAGACCATAATTCTGGGTTTATCCTCCTCGTTCATGTGGTTGGTTACAGCTGTTTTTGCTGCAAGCTTAAGCGCCGTCATATGCGAGCCGCCAGCATGACCCGTTATGATTAGTAATCTTTTGAAGCCGTTGCGGATGAAGTCTTCCAGAATGTCAGCCATTATGCTGCGCAGCGAATCGAAAGATATCGTGATTGTGCCCGGGAAGTTTCTTGTGGAATTGCAGAGACCATACCGCAGGGGCGGTGCAACCAAGCAGCCAGTTTTCTGGGCAACACCCAAAGCCACATACTCCGCTTGAATGCTGTCTGTGCAGAGCGGCAGATGAGTCCCATGCTCTTCTATGCTTCCGCACGGGATTATCACGACTTTTCCGTCTTTAGCTGCCTGTTCCGCTTCAGGCATACTCAACTCATCGAACACCAAGATTCTTTCTTTGCTCAACTCCAATACCTCGCTATCTCTTTTGTCTGTAACAGAAGCTACGTACACTATTTCAATCCTTGATGACCTTTAAGGTTTGTTCATAGTATCGTGGACCGTAGCTTAGGGTAATCTGATGGGTTACGTCGGTTCCAGTCACTACTTGTTCAAGGTTTCCTTCAACCAGCACCTTTTCGCCCTGTTTCGCTTGCATTCTATACTCCTCCATGTAAGAAAATATCCTTGTGATGTCTTCAACTTCTGGTCCATCTAAAATCTTCTTCACCTCAATCTGGTAGATGGATGGGATAAATGGTGCATCAGTGTCGTCTGTTATTTCGGCTACTGCCTTAATCCAGCCCAGACTAGATGTTCGCGTGTGCGGGTTGTATGTGTTGACGTTTTCTGTCCAAGGTTTCACTGGCTCAAACTCTGCCTTAACAACTCTCCCCGCATCCGGAGAATCAAAGTAGGCGTAAATCAGTTTTCTCCGCTGATGCCAAACATACTCCTCTAGACTGTAATTCAGGAACTTCCAATCTTTTGATTCCACAGCCTTCATGCTGTCAAACTCGTTCCGCAAACATGGGTCTTCCCTGTAACGAGTCTCCAGCGCCCCACAGAGCCTGTCCAAGTTTTCCCTGCCGTAAACAACAAAATCCAAGTCCGAAAAGTCTGGATGATAAAAGTCGTGCAGAAGAGAGCCGAACACCCCAAAAACTTCTTTCGATAAGCCAGACTGGGAAGAAACCCGCGAAAACAAGTCATGTAATGCCTCCAGTAGCGCATCATCAGGGTCTTCTGCAAGCAGCCGCTTTAGCCTAAGGTCTGGTTTTCGCACTTCGTTTATGTCGTCTTCTTTTACGCCCACCAGACGCTTCTGAAGTGGTTCATGGAAAACGGTGTACTGCGGAAACCTGTTCAGGATAAGCTTCATTCCTTCATCCGCAAAAAACTTGTAGTAAACAGGCTCAGGTTCGCCTCTCCGTGCCCTAGGGTTAGTGGACCTGAAGACAGTTGGCTGCGCATACTCTGGGTCACAAACGTACGCGCCAGAAGGATGAATGAAACCGTAAACCCTGAAGAGCATTCCGTCCTCTGTGAGTATGGCGTCACGGTCTCGCAGCTTCAGCAACCAAACATCCTCCAACCCAGCAAACATATTAGGAGTCTAATAACAGTGCATTGTTGAAAACAGTCTTTTTTCTGTTTTGCAGGAAACCTGATTAACAGCTCACCAAGATTGCCAACCAAATCAAACAGGCTCAATATACTCTTTCTCTCTTGTAGCCGTGCCCACAACAACATGATAGCTGACCGCGCCCGTTTCAACGTTTTCCACCCGCTCCAGCGTCCCCGAAACCTTGACCCTATCTCCCTTTCGAGCCACGTTCCGGTAGTAGCCAATCATCGATGACACCTTCGATGGAACCTGCTCTTCGGACAGCTCTGACGCCGAATCGTCTGGCTGATAGTCTCTAATCGTGTAGACTGCGGGTCTGAACATGTTTTCGCTGTCATCGACAACCACACAAGTGAAGCTGACATTCTTGACTGGCGTGTACTTCAGTTTTCCGTGCTGAGCACATATCTCCTCACACGTTTTCACCGCATTGTACACGAAGCGCCTATCATTGTAGCGCCCCCTATGCTTTCTTGCGTAGTCGATCTTTTTGGTGCAAACATACGAGAACACGCCCTCATCAGCAAGCCTGTTAACCGCAGCCTCCAACTTCTTGAAGTTCTCGGAGCCATACACCACAAGGTCGATGTCCGAATACTCAGAATGCATATCCAAGCCCACAGAGCCGTGGATACCAAAATCCTGAACAGACACCTCAGACTCTTTGGAGAGAAGCGAAACCAGTTCCACAGTCTCCTCCTGCAAAGCGTCTTTCTCATCTTTTTTGAATATCGCCCTTAGGCACTCGCCCGGCAGATAAACCCGTTCTATGTGGTCCAGCGGAACGCTCAGAACATCTTTACCCCTGAAGGGACAGCAATACAGGTAATGAGGAAATTTGCTTCGAAGAGTCGCCACAAACTTCTGGTAATTCTGGGATGTGTACAGCTTTTGAGGTCTGGAGAGTTCTATGTCTCCGAGCCTCCACTTCTGCTTGAGAAAACGTATCGGAAAATGATGCGCCAAACTGGAGGGAATGTACTTCAGGAAGGCAAAAACACGATTGCCCGGGTGCTCATACCCAAAAACGTAGAAAACGAAGCCCTCTTTGGTGAGGAGAGTCTCCCCGTCTCTGGGAATCCAATCTTTTGCTGCCAAACCGCTCATCCTCAGGTTTATGTTTGGCAACTTTGCAGCCCATCATCGCCTTTAAACATTTCCTGAAATGCAGTCAACAAAAAAGAAGAATGTGGAGTAAACCACATGTTTTGTGGCTCATCAAGAAGCTGGAGCCACAGGTCTACTGGTCGACATAAGTGGTTTCGGAGGTTACCGAGGTTCCGTTTGCGGTGATTGGGTACGCTCCACAGGTTTTGCATACTGTTGCGTTCTCGGGAACGTTAGAGTGGCATTGCGGACAGGTTCGGGCATCAGGGTCTTCAGGGTGGGGTACACCCACAACTTCTTTGTAGGCTTCATAGTAAAACAGCTGCTCCTTATCCCTGATGGTGACGTTGTCTCTTTCCAGAATCTTCTTCTTTTTCGCTGCAAACTCTGAATCAGAAATCTTCTTCGCCAAATATTGGGGAAGAATCGTGGTGCCGGAGCCAACCTCAATCGGGTTCTTGTCTCTCCATCTGACCTCAGGCGGAAGCACATCCTCGTAAGCTTTGCGGAGAATCCATTTGCCCCAAACTTCCCCCCTCTCCTCCTGAACATTATATCGGGGGTCAATGTTCATGGCAAATTTCTGGACTTCAGGGTCCAAGAATGGCTGTCTAACTTCGATTCCCAAAGATTCGCCAAGAGGAACCGTGGAAAACGCCATTATGTCCCACATTCTCTTCAACTTTTCGGTTAGCTTCTCTTTGTTTCCCACATACCTGTAATACATGTGATACCCCGCGAACAGCTCATCTGCTCCGTCTCCAGTGATCAGCTTGGTTGCACCGTAAGATTTGGCGAACTTCAGCCCGATTGTGATTGTGATGCTGTTGCGGACTTCCATGGGGTCAAATGATTTCAAAACTTTGACGACATCTGGGATTACGTCGAATATTTCTTTTTCATCGAAGGGATTAATGTAATGTT
>Ga0272441_10003025_pt1 | contig 32982 bp, 27 predicted proteins | sample SSMProp6N_FD_193582 | JGI IMG/M metagenome (GOLD analysis project Ga0272441, IMG submission 193582) | Marine sediment archaeal communities from Little Sippewissett salt marsh, Falmouth, MA, United States - SSM-Prop-6N | ecosystem: Environmental > Aquatic > Marine > Wetlands > Sediment ... | reverse complement strand
AGCTTCCCGCGCCGCCGGTGCTGGACGGCATGGCATTCACCGATTCGGGTGTCTTTCTCTCCACCATAGACTGCTCCGTGGTGTGCCTGCGGGCGAAGCCGGGCGAGTAAGCGGCCGGAGCGCCGGGCCTCGGGAGGCCTGGAGCTCGACATGGCGTGGTTCAACAGGCATCTGAAGCGGTAGAGGGAGCGAGCGGCCTATGCACAAGGCAAGACGACGCGACGTCCTGAAAGCCGGCCTTGGGGTGGCTGTCGCCATGGCATCACCATGGCCTCGCGCGGTGTGCCGAGGATTTGCCAAGGAGACGCCCCCGAAGTCCAGCTCGAAGGTGGCTGCCATTCGCGGCCACAATTTGGCGTCGATGACCCGGGATGCCATCGACGCGTTGGGAGGCATCCGCACGGTCGTCAACAAGGGCGAGACGGTTTTCATCAAGCCGAACTTCGTCTCCTTCCCGTGGGCGCAGCATAACAAGTGCTTCCATGTCGGCGAATGCACCAAGCCTGAGATTCTCATCGCGGTTACGGAAGAGTGCCTGAAGGCAGGCGCGGCGGAGGTCGTCATCGGCGAAGGCTCGCAGCTGCCGAAGTTCGACTGGAAGCACGCCGTCACGCTGGACGGCAGGACGAACCTGGTCAACGAAGCGGCGCGGCTGAGTTCCAGATACAAGGGTAAGGTCACGTTCGCGTGCCTGGAAACCGACTCGCCGGGTTGGGTCGACGTTCCCTCCAGGACGCCGCTGGGCAAGATCGCCGTTTCGAGCTTGGTCACCAAGGCGGACAAGGTGATCTCGGTTCCCGTGGCGAAGACCCACGCGTGGGCGCAGCTGACGCTGGCGCTGAAGAACTTCATCGGCGTCACGCCGCTCTCGCGCTATGCGCAATTGATTGACAACACGTGGTGGAACCGCGGGACCTTCGACCACAGCAGCCCGCAGGCCATTGCGCAGGTGTATCTTGACATCGTCAAGCACATCACGCCCCATCTGTCGATCATCGACTTCTCCATCGGCATGGAGGCCGACGGCCCGTCGAAGGGGCAGGGCGGGGTGACCGTGGACATGAAGAAACGCCTCGGCGCCTGGGCCATTCTGGCCAGCACGGACATCATGGCTGCGGACGCGACCGCCGCGCGCGTGATGAGCCACGACGTTGCGAAGGTGAAGCAACTCACCATGGGCTTCGAAATGGGACTGGGTGAGATCCGGGAACGGTCGATTGAGGTGGTGGGTGAGAAACTCGACAATCTGCGCGTGGCATGGAAGCCGGCGAGGCTGAAGGGCCACAAGGCGAACGCGTAACATCAAAGACACCTTCGCAGCCGGGCCGTGGCTGCACCAGCCACGTGCTGGCGATGGACTTGCCTTCGTACGTGGCCACGTTCACTTGGGCGATGCGGGCGTGGCCTGGGCGGCGGTCGTCCGCCCAACAAGCCGGTGGTCTGGTATCACGACTTCCGCTACCAGGTGGGCAGTTGGGATAAACCCCGTCGGGTGGTGGCGAAGATCGAGCATCACAAGGGCGAGTTGTGCCCGCGTGTGGGCCTCATCGTCACGAATCTGTGCCGCCCTTCCTGGGGTGTGGTGAAGTTCTACAACGGCCGAGGCACGGCGGAGCAGTAAATCAAGGAAGGCAAGAACGCGGTGAAGTGGACGATGCTGCGGGAGAAACTCATCGAGATCGGCGCGAAGGTGGTGACCCATGCCCGGTACGTCATCTTCGAGATGGCCGGGGTGGCCGTGCCCAAGCGCCTGTTCCGGGCGATTCTGGAGCGGATGCGACGACTGCGGTTGCTCCCGGTACTGGCGAGAGCGGGATGAACAGAGGCCACCACGCCAACTTGGCAGACCGCGAGAGGCCACGGAACCGTATGGAGCGGGAGGGGCAAGCTTGGCCATGTTGGCCCCAGCGCGAGCCATTTGGCAGTCGTGCATCGGCTCCGTGGTGCCTTGCGGGCCCAGGCCGAATCTTCTCGCTTGCATTCTATGGGGGGCTAGAATCACCTTCGAAAGGGCTGGCCAGCGGGGCCGCACAGGAGTCAAATGGGAAATCTCGGGTTAGACACGAGGGAGTATTCCGTGTTCGCGCGCGCATGCCTGGCGCCTAACGGGGTTCTGCCCCGGCTGTTCGATGCTCAACAGGCTTATCCCGGCTTGACGATGCTCGAAGACGCGATACAATCCGTGAAGAGGTCCGCGACGGTCCCGGGCAGGAATCCATATAGGAAACCCCGGAGAAAGGCAGTACGATGGCAAGAGAAGAGATGACGCGGCGCCGGTTCATGCGGCAGGCGGGCGCTGTGGGGGCGGCCCTTGCCGTCGCCGGGCGGGGTGAGCGAAAGGCTCTCGCTGCGGCAACGCTGGCGGCCGAGACGCCCGATCGCAAGCCCAACGTCCTGTTCATCATGTCCGACGACCATACCACGCAGGCCATCGGCGTGTACGGCAGTCGGCTGGCCAAGCTCAACCCCACGCCGAACATCGACGCCCTGGGCAAGGAGGGCATGCGGCTGGACCGGGTGTTCTGCACCAACTCCATCTGCGTCCCCAGCCGGGCGAGCATCATCACGGGCCAATACCCGCAGACCAATGGCATCACCGTGCTGGCCGGCGCGATCCCGCCGGCGCGACAGTACCTGGCGATCGAGATGAAGAAGGCGGGATACTCTACGGCGATGGTGGGCAAGTGGCACCTTTCCGCCGAGCCTGCCGCCTTCGACTACTACTGCGTGCTGCCGGGGCAGGGAAGCTACTTCAATCCTCAATTCAGGGTTCGCGGAGAGAAGCCGTGGCCCCAGTCAACGATTCGCAAGATGAAGCAGCATTCAAGTGATGCCGTTACCGATATAGGCCTTGAGTGGCTCAAGAACGGCCGCGACAAGACCAAGCCTTTCTTCCTGATGCACCACTTCAAGGCGCCGCACGACATGTTCCAGAACGCCAAACGGTACGATAAGTATCTGGAAGATGTGGAGATTCCTGAGCCGGACAACCTTTTCAACCCGCCGGCCGGCTCGCAAGGGTCGCGTGGCCTGGGATCGGGCGTGGGCAAGAGAAAGCACGCGCCATGGCAGTTGGGGAGAAGGATTGGGATCTCACCGGATCTCAATGAACGTGAATACGCCAAAGCCTGTTACCAGAGGTACCTCAAGCGCTACCTTCGCTGCGTAAAGGGCGTTGACGACAACGTCAAGCGGCTGATCGATTACCTCAGGGAAGCCGGCGAACTCGACAACACGGTTATCATGTACACCGGCGACCAGGGCTTCTTCCTCGGCGAGCACGACCTGATGGACAAGCGGTGGATGTACGAGGAGGCCTTCCGCATGCCCTTCATCGTCCGCTACCCCAAGATGGTCAAGCCCGGCTCGACCAACGGCTGGTTGATCAACAACACCGACTTCGCCCCGACCATCCTGGACCTCGCCGGCGTCAAGACGCCCGACTACATGCAGGGCCGCTCATTCGCAGCCGCACTCAAGGGCCATGCCAAGCCCAAGACTTGGCGAACCGTCACCTACTATCGGTATTGGATGCACATGGCGCACTGGCTCGCGGTGCCGGCCCACTTCGGCGTCCGCAGCGAGCGATACAAACTGATCTTCTTCTACGGCTGCAGCCAGAACGGACGAGGCGAGCCCACGCCCGCCGCCTGGGAATTCTACGACCTCGAAAATGACCCGACGGAGATGAAGAACGGGTACGACAATCCGAAGTACGCGGAGATCATCGCGGAGATGAAAAAGCAACTGAAGCAGACCCGCGAGCGGCTCAACGAGACCGATAACAATCCAGAAATCCAGGCGATCATCGAGAAGCATTGGAACGATTAGAGTCCGTAGGCCGCAAAGCTCGCCGTAGCGCGGCCAAACTCGGTGAAAAGGTATGTACTTGAATGTGTGGGGGGTAGTTTATGACGAAAGGCAGTTGAAACTTGGGATCGGTCCAGGCTCGCCCAAATGGGAACTATCAGTTAACACGAATTCGCGGGGAAGCGATGAGCATAACGCGAAGTAAGTTCGGTGTTTGCGTGTTACTGATCATAATCCTATTCGCCGCGATCACTCGTGCGGCCGACTGGCCCATGTACCGATGTGACCCGGGCCGAACGGGATATACCCAGGCGTCGTTGCCTGGCGAGTTTGTGTGTCGCTGGTCGTTTCGATTGCCCGGCGGACTACAACCGGCGTGGCCTGAGAACCATCAGGAAGCCATTCGGCTGCTGGATGACCGGGCCGCTCAAACGGTGGTTGCCGATGGCAGCGTGTTCTTCGGCAGTTCGACGGACGGCAAGGTCTATGCACTCAATGAGGCAACGGGTCGACTGAAGTGGACTCGCGCAACCGACGGGCCAATTCGCTTCGCGCCGGCCGTTTGGAAAGACCGGCTTTTTGTGGCCAGCGATGACGGGAATCTCTACGCCCTTTCGACCCGGAACGGGGCTTTGCTATGGAAGCGGCGCGGTGGCCCGGATGTTCGGTCTATACTCGGTAACGAGCGAATCATCTCGCGTTGGCCCGCCCGTGGTGGACCAGTCGTGGTGGACGACCGCGTCTATTTCGCCGCCGGCATGTGGCCTTCGGAAGGAATCTATTTGTATGCCCTGAACCCCACCGATGGGAACGTGTTGTGGGTCAACGACAACTCGGGCGACATGTGGATGCCTCAGCCGCACCGAGGAGCCATGGCCAACAGCGGCGTGTCGGCTCAAGGTTATCTTGTGACAGAAGGTGATCGACTCCTGATGCCGACAGGCCGCGCCGTACCGGCTTGCTTCGACCGTGCCGATGGGAAATTCCAGTATTTTCATCTACAGCAATACGGGAAATACGGCGGATCAGCAACTATGGCTGTGGGCGCCAACTTCCTCAATGCCGGGGTCGCTTACTCGTTGGTCGATGGACAGAAGGCTTTTTCCTTCGGCCTCTCTCGTGTTCTGGCCTCTGCTCCTGATACGTTTGTCCAGTCGTCCCGTAACACGGATATTATCGCCTCCACGTTGAAGTCCGTCGAGGTACGAGATGGTCGCGGAGTTGCCAGGTCAAAGGTCATAGCCGAGAAGCGTTGGTCCAAAGATATCGGCTTTTCCTGCACGTCATTGATCGTAGCCGGCAACCAAGTGATTGCGGGTGGCGAGGGAAGCGTGGCCGTGCTCGATCTGGAAACGGGCGAAATAGATTGGACGACCGAGTTGCAAGGCACCGTTTACGGCCTGGCGGCGACCGACCGAGGGCTTCTGGTCAGCACCGACGAAGGCGTGATTCATTGCTTCGGTCAAGCGTTGCCTGCAACTGATGCAACGGTCAAGGATGCACCGGCTCAGTCGCCCTATCCAGAGAAATCGCCGGCTGCTTTGGCCGCCGAGGAAATCGCAAAACGAAGCGGGATCACGAGAGGCTACTGCGTCGATCTCGGATGCGGTGATGGCGAGTTGGCTTACCACTTGGCCCGCCGCACGGAGCTCTTCATCTATGCCGTGGATGACGACCCTGCTCGTGTGAAGATGGCCCGGGCGAAACTAACCCAAGCCGGTTTGTACGGCACTCGCGTGATGGTCCATCATCGCGATTTGGCGAAGACCGGCTATCCGGACTATTTTGCGAATCTGGTCGTTTCCGGTCAGTCGGTCCGCCAAGGCGCGGTAGGTTTTGCATCACCAGAAGCAGAACGTCTTCAGCGGCCTTGTGGTGGCGTGATCTGTATGGGCAAGCCGGGCTCGCTCACTCAAAAAGAACGAGGTCCGCTTCCGGGAGCGGGCAGTTGGACTCACCAGTACGGCGATGCGGCCAACACGGTTTGCAGCAACGATCAGCTCGTGCGCGGGCGTCTCGGGATGCTCTGGTTTCGCGATGTGGTGTTCGATCTGTCCAATCGTCATGGTCGCCCTCCGGCTCCCTTGTGTCAGGGCGGACGATTGATCCACGCCGGACTCAACGGCCTGATCGCTCTCGATGCGTACAATGGGCATGAACTGTGGAGATATGCAATCCCTGGCCTTCTGTCCGCTTATGATGGCGACGAACTGATGGGAACCGCCGGTACGGGAAGCAATCTTTGCATGGCGGATGGCGCTGTTTATGTTCGCCACGAGAATCGGTGCTTTCGCTTGGACGCCGCGACGGGGGAGTTGCTGGCCGAGTATAGGGTGCCCGACGATGCTGAGGGCAAGCCGGGGGTTTGGGGTTACATCGCCTGTGAAAACGGCATTCTCTACGGATCGGTCGCCAACCAAGCGCACGTGGTAACCTACCGCTACCAGAATCGCGGAGGAGACATGACGCGGTTGCTAACCGAATCGCGTTCTCTATTTGCTATGGATGCCAAAACGGGAAAACTGCTGTGGAGCTATCAGGCGACCGACTCACTGCGACACAATGCGATCGCGCTGGCCGACGGCAAGGTGTTCGTGATCGACAGGCCACTTGCCTTGTTCGATCGAGAGAAGAAACCTAAGGCGAAAGAACACTCAGAAGGGGTTCTTTTGTCGCTCGACGCCAAGACAGGCAACGTCCTATGGAAGCAAAACAAGGAGATTGACGGAACGACACTGGCTGTTGGAAAGAAGCATGACGTGCTGCTCATGTCCTACCAACCGTCGTATTTCCAACTCGATTCGGAGCGGGGTGGGCGATTGACCGGGTTCAATACCGAGACGGGCGAAAGACTGTGGTCCGCGAACGCCTCCTACAAGTCGCGATCGGTGATCATCGGCTCAACGATTTACGCCCAAGGCGGCGCATGGGACCTGCTGACCGGCGAGCCGGTCGTGTTCAAGCTCCGGCGCTACTACGGTTGCGGCATTTTGTCGAGCGGCGCTCACATGCTACTGTTTCGCAGCGGCACGCTAGGCTACTACGACCTTTCAGGAAAGCGAGAAACAAAGAACTATGGAGGAATTCGCCCCGGCTGTTGGATCAACACGATTGCAGCCGACGGCCTGGTTCTTGCACCCGATGCGACCGCCCGTTGCAGCTGCAGCTATCTGACTCGCGCATGGTTTGCACTTAAACCAATAACACCGCAAGAAGAATCATTAACGCCTTGACCTTACGTCTTGCCCCATACCACACGGACCAAGCCCGGATATCCCGTTTTCGACAAAGTAGAGGAGAGTAGCGTGAGTTGGAAGAGCCCCCGGGAACCGCGATTGCGGTGGTTGGTCTTGGCGTTGCGCAAAGACTTCAATGCACCCAATGCGAGATTCGTCTGTGCCACCGTCGGACACACTGAAAAAGGCGCCAATGGCAACGAAGGGCTCATTCTCAATGCCCAGCTCGCGGTAGACGGCAAGACGAGCAAGCACCCCGAGTTCAAGGGCAACGTCGCCACCGTTTACACCAATCCTATCAGCATGGGCGGTGCCTCCAACGGTCATTACGGCGGCAACACCGAGACCTACATGAACGTCGGCGAAGCGATGGGCCGGGCCATGGTTGAACTGATGAAGGACGAGTAGATTCAAAGGCACGAGTGTCTCTCGCCACTGGCGCCCGATCTTGGATGCGTTCGGTGATGGCGAGTCCAATTTCGGCATGCGGATTCAAGCGAAGAAGCGACAAGAGAAAAGGGCACAACGTTATGAGAACGAATTCGATGACAGGTATCTGTGGGGCACTGATCGCCCTGGCGATTGGGACCTCAAGCGTTTGGGCAGCCGAGCAAAAGACGGAGTCGCAAACGCCGCTCACCGAGGCGGGTCAGAAACTCCAGACGCGATATGCCGATCAGCTCAAGAGACTGCGTACCGAACTCACCGCCGAGATACCGCGGAACGATCAGGCAAAGGCCGATACGCTGACTAAGTTCCTTGCCAGCGACGAGCTGGACGCCAAGTTCGCAAAATACGTTGTCCTGTTCGAAGCCACGCCTGGGGGCCTGGCAGAGTTTGCCCAGCAGGGGAAAGAGCAGGCGGCGCTGGTTGAGAAGATGCTCTCCGACGCCGACCTCATGAAGCAGATGCTGGTGGCGGACGGCGCCAACGCCAAACGAGAGGGGCGCGGCTATGGCCCGGCACAGTACGGCCAGGCCATGAAGATCTACACCGATATCCAGAAGGCGAGCACGAAAGCCGCCGCCGGTGTCCTCCAGCGGCTGGCGCTCGCGATCAGCCTGGAACACGCGGTGCCGATTGGGCAGGCGAACCCCAAGGCCCAGGCCGACGCCCCTGACACAATCGACCCGGTGAAGCGCTACCTTCACTACGAGAAGGCGTACCTGGACGGGGAACTGGATCCGGCGTTCGATCGCCTCAGCGTCTGGGAACTCCGCATGGTCGTCAACGGGGACGAGCCGGACGAGACCCTCGCCTGGGGGCGTGAGATGCTCCGGAACTACCGGCCCGACCACATTTACAACTCGAACGCCGGCTGGCGCTACGTGAGTATCGTCAGTACCGACGTCAAGTACGGGTCCGGGGACACGAAATACGACAGGCCCGAGCTTCAGCGCTATCAGAACATTCTCATGAACGGCGGGGTGTGCGGCCGGCGTGCGTTCATCGGGCGCTTCATCCTTCGCGCCTTCGGGATTCCGACCGTTGCTCGCCCCAGTCGCGGTCACGGCGCCCTGGCGCACTGGACGCCCAAGGGCTGGGTCGTCAATCTGGGCGGAGGCTGGGGCGCCGGCTGGACCAACACACGCTACAGGAAGGACCTCGATTTCCTCGCAACGTCGCAGGCACGCAACAACAGGAAGGCATTCCTGAAGGTCAAGCGGGCCCAGTGGGCCGGCGACGTCCGGGGAGAAAAGCGGACCTACGGGGAACACGACGGCACCCCGGCCTTCTGGAACGGCGTGGCACTCCGCACGCAGCGGGCCATCATCGAAAAGGCCAAGGCCGTGACGCTCGACGCACTCGGCGAGGACCTCGGCGAGGCCAACGAGCCCACGGTAGCAGAGAAGGTCATGGCCTCGCCGGTCACGCCCGACGATAAGAAGATCACCTACGGCCAGGACGGCGTCATATCGATACCGGCCGCCGCATACAGTAAGCCGTCCGGCAACACGCGGGAGGTCGTTGCCATGAAGAGCTTCGGCGGCGGTCTGCAGATCTTCCTCCCGCGTTTTTCCCCTCAGGGCCAAACGGTTCTGCGCGGCGGCACGTGGAAGGGCGACCCGAAGGACAACGCCGATGCATGCACATCCGGGAAGCGCCTCCTCAGCGGCGGCTATGGCAGATACGAGAACTGGGGGCTCCGGGCGGCCGTGACGCCTTCCGGCAACGAGACGCCGCGCGAACTGACGCTCGACCTGGGTGACGGCGTCACTATGGAGCTCGTCTACATCAAGCCCGGGACGTTCGTGATGGGAGGCGAAAGCAAAACCGATGGCAGGTTCCAGTGCGTCGAGGTGCCGAAGCACGAGGTCACACTCACCCGTGGTTTCTATCTGGGCAAGCACGAAGTGACGCAGGCGCAGTACGAGGCCATCATGGGCTCGAACCCCAGCAAATCGAGCAAGGCGCCGGACTGCCCGGTCGACAATGTCGGTGAGTCTGACGCGTTGGAATTCTGTGCGAAGCTCGCCGAAAAGACCGGGCAGGAGGCGCGGCTACCTACCGAGGCCGAGTGGGAATACGCCTCTCGCGCGGGCCGTGATACAAAGTGGTTCTTCGGCAACGATCCCTCGCGGCTCGGGGAGTATGCCTGGTTCAAGGGCAACGCGGACGCCAAGTCGCATCCGGTTGGCCAGAAGAAGCCCAATCCGTGGGGTCTCTACGACATCTACGGCAACGTCTGCGAGCGAATTTCGGACAAGTATTCGCGAAACTACTACTCGATCAGCCCCAAGGTGGACCCGACCGGGCCGAGCCAGGGCACGAAATCGCACTTCGAGTACAAGGTCACCGCCCCACGATCGGGCATGTACTCATTGACCGCGCGGGTGGTCACGGCCAATTACGATCAGCGACTGAACGTCTCCGTAGGCGACGCCGATTCCGAGCACGTCATGGAGATGCCCTTCACGGTCGGGAAGTGGCAGGACTGCAAACCGGTCACGCTCACCCTCGAGGACGGCGAGAACACCCTGCGGTTCTGGCGCGACCGGCCTCCGCAGAAGGGGCTGGCCATCAAGAACTTCACGCTCGCGCCAGTGAAGTAAGAACATTGCGTAGCAGAATGTCAGGATGGCCAAGAGCGGCTTGGAGAATCTCCAGTCCGCTCTTGGCCACTTGGCGTCTGCCTCCGGCTCGGAACGCCGGCGTGCGCCCTGCTCCGAGGGTTATAACACCCCGGGCAACGTTTTCGTGACCGACGACACGGTCTGGGACGGCGATCTGCGGGGCCTGAGGCAGGGAAGGGGGGCCGCGTGGTTCGGCAAAACGCGTTTGCCAAGTGGCGTGAGGCGTGCGAGAATCCACCCCTGAAGGCGCTGCTCGTGGTGGCGACCCGGCAGGGTCTTAAGTGGTGGCAGCGCATTGATCTGCAATGGGACGTCGGAAGATGGCGTACGTGCTTGCAATCGGGCCGTTTGGGCGAGTGGCGGAATGGCAGACGCTGGGGACTTAAAATCCCCTCGGGCATAGCCCGGTGAGGGTTCGACTCCCTCCTCGCCCACCAGCGGCCCACCCTCGGTCGGTGGAAAGTAACATGCCGCGCGAAACGGCCTTACGGGGCCGTCGTGGCGGCTTTTGGCGTACGCATGCGTCAGGATTTGCGTACCGCCACGTCGCACCCTTCCGGCGGAACCGCGGGGGAGGCCACCGCGTCCAACACCCAGGGGGCCGGCCGACCGGGCTTGCAAATGGCGGGTTGGCCGGTACAATGCAGCAGCCGGAATCGTACGATTCCCATGCAAGGAGGCCAAGCGGCATGTTACGTAGGAATGCACTGGCGATTCTTATCGTTCTGGTGATGGGCGGGTGGCTGGTGTGGGCGTTCGGGGCGTCGAGCCCGAAGGCCGTGAACAACGAGGAGTTGTTCCGCGAGGCCGACCGGTTCATTGAGATTCTCCGCCTGGTCCAGAAGCAGTACGTTGATGACGTGGACACGAAGCAACTGTTCCGCGACGCCATCGCTGGCATGCTGGCCGGGCTGGACCCGTTTTCCAACTACATTCCCCCGGATGAGTTGGCCGAGTTCAACAAGGCGACGCGTGGCAAGTTCGGCGGCATCGGCATTCAGGTTGGCATGCGCAAGGGTATGCTGAGCGTGATCAGTCCCCTCGAAGGCACCCCGGCGTACCGGGCGGGTGTGCTGGCCGGCGACATCATCATGGAGATCGAGGGTAAATCCACCGACGGCATCCGCCTGGATGAGGCCGTCAAGATTCTCACCGGCGACGCCGGCACCACCGTGACCATCACGGTCCGCCACATGACCGGCGATAAGGAGACGATTACCATTACGCGGGCGATCATCGAGGTGCCCACTGTCAAAGGCCTTCGCCGCGACGAGAATAACGAGTGGGTCTACATGATCGACGAGGACAAGAAGATCGGGTACGTGCGCGTAGCCAGTTTCGTGGAGAACTCGGTCCCCGACCTCCGCAAGGCCATCGAAACCATGCGGGCCGGCGGCATGAAGGCCATGATCATGGACCTCCGGTTCGACCCCGGCGGTATCCTCAAGACTGCCGTCGAGATGACCGACCTGTTCATCACGGATGGCGTCATCGTCAAGACCAAGGGCCGCACCACGCCTTACTGGGAAGCGACGGCCAGCAAGGAAGGCACGGTGCCATACTTCCCCATGGTGGTCCTGGTGAACCAGTACAGCGCCAGCGCCAGCGAAATCGTGTCCGGCGCGCTCCAGGACCATGGGCGGGCCATCATCATCGGCGAGAGGACCTTCGGCAAGGGCAGCGTTCAGAACGTGATTCCGCTCAAGGGCGAGGAATCGGCCCTCAAACTTACCACCAGCAAGTACTACCTGCCGAGCGGCCGGTGCATCCACCGCCAGGAGGACATGACCGAGGAGGATGAATGGGGTGTCGTGCCGGACATCGGCGTACCCATGACCCCCCAGGAATACGTCGGCCTCATCCGCGCACGCCAGGAGGGCGAGGTTATCCATAACGGGGTCGAGGGCGAAGACGGCAAGACAAACCCCGACGACACGGATGACCCCAAACCCAAACCTAAGACCAAGACGCCCGTCCCCGAGGCGTTGGACCCGGAGGCTGGCGGCGAGGACCCCGACGCCGAACCGGCCGAGCCGTTCGTCGACAAGCAACTCCAGCGGGCCCTCGACGTCCTCCGCAGCATCGAGGTCGTCGAGAAGTACCTGAAGGCGGCATAAGCGTTTCAGAAGATGCACTTGGCGGCGCGCCGTACACACGGGCGCCCAAGACGCCGGCCGGCCTCGGCCCCAGCCGGCCCCGTGGCACGACGGGGCTTGGCATGCCGGCGGCACGTGCCTCATCCCTACACCAGCCAACCATGGTTATTCTCGGCATCGAAACCTCCTGCGACGAGACGTGCGCGGCTGTGGTCGAAGACGGCCGGCGTGTCCGGTCCAACGTCGTCGCCTCGCAGGTGGACCTCCACCGCAAGTATGGCGGCGTGGTGCCGGAGATTGCTTCGCGGGCCCATCTGGAGGCTCTGGTTCCGGTCGTCGAGGAGTCCCTCGCCGGCGCCGGCGTGGCCTGTGCGGACCTCGACGCCGTAGCCGTCGTCAACCGGCCGGGGCTCATCGGGTCGTTACTGCTTGGGGTGACGGCGGCCAAGACGCTGGCCTGGTTGCACGCCAAGCCGCTGCTGGGAATTGACCACGTGGAGGGGCACATCTACGCAGCCTGCCTCGAACGCGAGACGCTCCCGTTCCCGTGTGTGGCGCTGATTGTGTCGGGAGGCCACACGAGCCTGTACCGCTGCGACGGCCCAAGCCGGCAAACCCTGCTGGGCGCAACGACCGACGATGCCGCAGGCGAGGCGTTCGACAAGGTGGCCAGCATCCTGGGCCTGCCGTACCCGGGCGGGCCCAGCATCGACGCGGCGGCGGAGCGTGGGTCGCCGCGGGCCGTGGCCTTCTCGCGGCCGTGGCTGGGGCGCGAGTCCTTCGACTTCAGTTTCAGCGGCGTCAAGACGGCTGTCCTGTACCACGTGCGGGGGCAGGGGGCCCAGGCCAAGCAACGCAAGACCGACCTCTCGGAACAGGGAATTGCCGACGTCGCCGCCAGTTTTCAGGAATGCGTCGTGGACGTCCTCGTGGGCAAGACGATCCGCGCCGCCGATGCCTGCGGTCTGGACCGCGTGGTGGTGGGCGGAGGCGTGGCGGCAAACCGGCGGCTCCGGGCGCGCCTTCAGGCAGAGGCCGAGGCGGTTGGCCTCGGCCTCGTCCTGCCCGAGATGCGGTTCTGCACCGATAACGCCGCCATGGTCGCGGGGCTGGCGGACCATCACCTGCGGGCTGGCCGCGTGGACGACCTGGACCTCGTGGCCCGGGCGTAGGCCGGCCCGTTTCATGCGTTTCCGGTCGTTGCCCAATTCGGATAATGCTTGTCGGATGGGTGCGCGCCGGTATAATCCGCGCCCGACGCTCTGTTACCGCGACCTGAGCACGATACGCTATGCACGGTTCCGACCGCGACATGACCATGCTGCCCGGCACGCGGGTTTCCGGTCCTCATCCTCAGTGGAAGATCGCGCTGAAGGTTTTGGCGGTCGTGTTGCTCCTGTATGTTTTTCTGGGCGGCATGACGATGATGGGCCATGGCCTGAAGGGGCTTGGCCGAAATCCCGAATTCGACCCGTCGGCCGCGGTCTCGGATGCCAACCGACCCTACCGCGGTATCGTGTACGACATCTTCGCGCATGCCGACAATCCCCTGGTAGGCCTGTTCGTGGGCATTCTGGCCACGAGCATCTTTCAGAGTTCCTCGTTCACCACGTCGTTCGCGGTGGCCCTGGTGGTGACGACGCCACTGCAGTTGCATCAGGCGATCTTCGTCATCATGGGGGCGAACATCGGGACCAGCGTTACGAACATGGGGGTTTCGTTTGCCCATGTTCGCCGCCGGGAGGAATTCGAGCGGGCGTATGGCGCAGCCATCGTCCATGACTTTTTCAACGTGTTGTCGGTGTCGGTGTTTCTGCCCCTGGAATGGATCGTGCATCGCCTGGCCGGTCGGGGGTTGTTCGAATGGCTGGCCAGCGTACTGGCCGGTGCGCTGTACGCCGGAGCCCCGGCTGGCCAGAAGCCCACCAACTTCCTGAAGGAGGCCGTTAAGCCGTTCGTCCATGGCGTGGAATGGGTGTTGACCGACGGCCTGGGCCTGGGGCACGTGGCTGCCTGGGGCACGATGGTGGTGCTCGGCGTCATCTTCCTGTTTGCGGCGCTGTTGTTGCTGACCAAGACGCTGCGCAGCCTGATGTTGGAGCGCGTTGAGCAGTTCTTCGACAAGGTCCTGTTCCGCAACGCCGTAACGGCTTACGTGGTGGGGCTGGTGCTGACGGCCATCGTGCAATCGTCCAGCATCACGACGTCGCTGGCCGTACCCCTTGCCGGGGCAGGGTTGCTGACGCTCAGGCAGTTGTTTCCCTACACGCTTGGCGCGAACCTGGGGACCACCTTCACGGCGCTGCTGGCGAGTTTCGCGACCACGGCCGACACCCCGGAGCAGGCCGCCGTGGGGGTGGCCCTGGCGTTCAGTCATATGCTCTTTAACATCTCTGGGGCGGCGCTCTGGTATCCGTTGAAGCGGGTGCCCCTTGGCATGGCGGTCTGGTATGCCAGACTGGCCGCCAGATCGAAACGATGGGCCGTCCTCTACCTGGTGGGCGTGTTTTTTGCGTTGCCCGTTTTGGTGATTGTGCTAGAGTGGGTTCGGCGGTAACGCTTTGGCGTGGAAGGATAAGGACGATGCTGAAAGAGTTGCTTGATGCGTGGCGAGGCCGGGACGCCTTGACCGAGATGTTCGCCGATTTCGACCAGATGCTCGATTCGACCGACTGGATGTTTGAGCGGGCCGTCGAGGTCTTCTTCAGCCGGGTCGATTGGCAACCCGTCCAGGACCCCCTGTACGAACGCGACAAAAAGGTTAACAAGGCCGAACGCCGCATCCGCGCACGCATCGTCAAGCATCTGACCGTGCAGCCCGGGGCCGACGTCCCCGCGTGCCTGGTGCTGATGAGCGTGGTCAAGGATGCCGAACGCATCGGCGATTACTGCAAGAACATCTTCGAGGTCGGCAAGTTCTACACGCGCGAGTTCACCACCGCACGCTACATTGAACCCCTCGAAAAGATGCGCGCTGGCGTCGAGGAGCTCTTTGCCCAGACCAGGCGGGCGTTCAGCACCAGCGACGTTGAGGCGGCCCGGGGTGTCCTGGAAGCGTTCGGCGTTTTCAGCAAGCAGTGCGACGGCCTGATCCAGAACCTGCTTCAGGAGCGGGACCACGTTCCCCCTGACGAGGGGGTGGCGTACTCGCTGCTCGCGCGGCACATGAAACGCATCGGGGCCCACCTGTCGAACATTGCCACCGCCGTCGTCGCGCCGGTCCACCGGCTGGACTACATGGACGAGTCCGGACCCGGCGGCATGTCCTGACGCCTTCCGGTGCGGCGCCTCGGACCGCCGGTACCCGGAGCCGTGTCCTTGGCTCGCGTTCGCCCGCCATGCCCGTGTAGGGAAGGGCCGGGTCACTCCATCCCCAACGTTGTCCTGAAAAGGCTTGCCAGGGACAATCGCTGCCGGTACGCTCCGTCCTTAACGAAAGGTTAACGGCGCCTTAATGGAATCTGAGCGCCGACGGAGCGGCCCTGAGCATGGTCGTAGAGATCAAGCGGACAGACCCCGGCGTTCCGCGATGGCGAACGGTCCTGAAATGCTTGCTGGTGATTGTTGTGTTGTACGTGTTTCTTGGCGGGATGGCCATGATGGGCGATGGCCTGAAGGCCCTCGGCAAGAACCCGGACTATGAGCCGAGCGGGGTGGTCGCGGCGGACAACCGGCCGTATCGCGATGTGGTCTACGACATCTTCACCTACGCCGACGATCCCGTCGTCGGCTTCTTTGTCGGCATCCTCGTGACGGCCGTTTTCCAGAGTTCGTCGTTCACGACGTCGTTTGTGGTGTCGCTGGTCGTCACGACGCCTCTGACACTGCACCAGGCCATTTTCATTGTCATGGGCGCCAATATCGGCACGAGCATCACGGCGGTGGGCGTCTCGTTTACGCACGTCCGGCGGCAGCAGGAGTTTGCGCGGGCCTACGGCGCCGCCACCGTCCACGAGTTCTTCAAGATGCTCACGGTCCTGGTCTTTTTTCCATTGGAGTGGGTGGTATGGCGGCTGACCGGAACCGGCGTCCTCGAGCGCGCCAGTTCGAAACTGGCTGTTCTTCTCTGCACGGGTAGGGTGGCGGACCAATCGCCTACGAATCCCATTAAGGAAGCCGTCAGGCCGATGGCAGACGGCCTGGAGTGGCTGCTCGACAGCGGGTTCGGCCTGTCGCACGAGGTCGCCAGCGTCGTCATCAGCATCCTGGGTATCGTGCTCCTGCTTGTGGCCCTGATTCTGATGACCATGATCCTGCGGAGCCTCGTCGTGCACCGCGTCGAACGGTTTTTCGACAAGGTTCTCTTCCGCAACGCGGGGGCCGCCTTCGTGGTTGGGCTGATCCTGACGGCCATCGTCCAGTCGTCGAGCGTCACGACGTCCCTTGTGGTGCCTCTGGCGGGCACGGGACTGCTCACCATCGGCCAAGTGCTGCCCTATACGCTGGGGGCGGCCATCGGAACGACGGTCACGGCGATGCTGGCCAGCGTGGCCACCAGTGCCGACACGCCCGAGCAGGCTCAGGTGGGTGTGGCGCTGGCGTGCAGCCACCTCCTGTTCAACGTCTTTGGGAGCATGGTCTGGTACCCGTTTCGCCGGGTGCCGATTACGATTGCGCAGTGGTTTGGCGGCATGGCCTCCAGAAGCCGTCGCTTGGCCCTGATGTTGGTTCTGGGTGTTTTCTTCGGCCTGCCCATCCTGGCCATTCTGGTGTCTTGGCTCTTGGGGTAAACGAGACGGAGGGTTTGGTTATGTTACGGGAACTGTTGTCCGCTTGGCGTGGTCGCGACGCCCTGTCGCAGATGTTCGAGGACTTCGACGCCATGCTGGGCGAGACCCACTGGATGTTCGAGCAGGCCGTCGAGGTCTTCTTCAGCCGCGCGGATTGGCAGGCCATCGAGACGTCCTTGTACGAGCGCGACAGGAAGGTCAATAAGACCGAACGCCGCATCCGCGCTCAGATTGTGAAACACCTGACACTCCAGCAGCAGGCCAACCTGGCGGCCTGCCTGGTGCTGATGAGCGTGGTCAAGGATGCCGAACGCATCGGCGATTACTGCAAGAACATCTTCGAGGTCGGCAAGTTCTACACACGCGAATTCACGGCCGAGCAGTACCTGAAGCCGCTCGAGAGTATCCGGACCCAGGTCCAAGACTTGTTCACCGTAACCATGGACGGGTTTAGTCACAGCGACGTAGAGAAGGCGCGGCAGGTGCTGCGGGCCTTCGACGCCTTGAGCAAGGCGTGCGACCAGCTCGTCCTGCACCTGCTTCGGCAGCGGGGCGACCTTCCCACAGACGAGGGGGTGGCCTACTCGTTACTGGCGCGGCACATGAAACGGATCGGGGCCCACCTCTCGAACATTGCCACCGCCGTTGTCTCGCCCGTCCACCGGCTCGACTACACGGACGAAACCGGGCCCGGAGGCATGTCGTAGTACGTCACGGGGTACCTGTCGGTCGTGGCGTGTAAGGAGTCCGAGCGGCACGTCAGGACCGGCGCCACGCTCGGGTGTGGAAATCCCGCGCCCGTTCCCTATACTTGTTTGCAGTGTCGACCCACGGGTGGCACGTTTTCGGTGTGAATCCGAGGCGCCTGGCGAGTCAGAGGACGCCCGTGTCGGGCAACGCCGTATCGTGCCACGGAAGGGATGCGGGAGCACCTGCTCCCGGGAAAGCGAGGGGCCATGGACAGCCGCCGACTTGTCGAACTCCTCGATGCCGTTCGGGCGGGTGATATCTCGCCACGCGCCGCCGCCCACCGCCTGCGCCACCTCCCGTTCGAAGACCTCGGCTTTGCCAAGATCGATCATCACCGGGCCCTGCGGTGCGGATTCCCCGAGGTCGTCTTTTGCGAGGGGAAGACCGTTGCCCAGATCGTGGGCATTGTTGAGCGGCTCGCCGAACGCGAAGGGCCCGTCCTGGCTACCCGCGCCGGACCCGAGGTGTACGAGGCCGTCAAGGCCAACCATGCCGGTGCGGTATACCACGAGGCTGCCCGGGCCATCGTCGTGCCGGGCGAGGAGGGGCCCGCGCCAGTCGGCGGCACCGTCGCCCTCGTCTCGGCCGGCACCAGCGACCAACCCGTGGCCGAGGAAGCCCGCGTTACCGCCGAGGTCATGGGGTGCTGCGTCGAAACGTTTTACGACGTGGGGGTGGCGGGGCTGCACCGGCTTCTCGCGCACAGCGAGGCCATTTCCCGGGCCGCCGTCGTCGTCGTCGTGGCCGGCATGGAGGGCGCCCTGGCGAGCGTGGTGGGCGGCATGGTCGATGCCCCCGTCATCGCCGTCCCGACGAGCGTCGGGTACGGCGCGAGTTTTGGCGGCATCGCGCCCTTGCTGACGATGCTGAACTCGTGCGCGGCGGGCGTGGGCGTCGTGAACATCGACAACGGCTTTGGAGGCGGGTACCTGGCGGCCCTCATCGCCAAGACCCCGGAACCCTGCTAGCCGCCGGACGTGCCCGGCGGGTTGCTTACGGAGAAAGCGATGCCCACAATGGACAGACGGCAGTTTCTGACGGCCGTGGCGGCTGGGGCGGCCGGCCACGTGGCTGCTCGGCACACGCTGGGCGCCGGGCCCAAAGCCGGCTTGCCCGACACCTCGCGCATGAACATCCTGTTCATCGACAACGAGGATTTCACGGCTGAGGCGATTGGGTGCTATGGCAACCCGGTCGTCAAGACACCCAACCTCGACCGCTTGGCCGGCACCGGTATCCGATTTGACCGGGCCTACATCCAGGCCCCGTGCTGCAACCCGTCGCGCACGTCGTTCTGCACCGGCCTGAGGCCCGAAACGACCGGCGTCTACGGTAACGGCGACGCCATGAACGAGCACCTGCCCGACTGGGCCGTCAGCATTGCCGAGCTGCTCGAGACGAAGGACGTCTACACCGCCAACGTCGGCAAGTTGTACCACCGCACCTCGTGGGCCGAAAAGCAGCTGGGGGCCTTTGACCGGCTTGAGTTTTGCCAGCGACCGAGCGGGTACAAGGGCGTGACCAAGGGATACCCTACGTCGCCCGACACGCCGCCGAACCCCGGCAAATTCACGTACTCGCCGGACGCCGAGGCCGAGAAGGAACTCCAGGCCCTCCGCAAGGAACTTGCCGAAAAGGCCAAGGGCCTGCCGGCCCTCGAACGCTGGAAGGTGATGCGCCGGCTCGGATGGACGATCAGCAAACGGCTCGTTGGCGACTCCGGCAAGGTGGAAGAACGCGAGGGCGACGGCCGCAAGGCCCGGCTCGCCGTCCAGATGCTCCACGAGTTTGCCAAGGCCGGCAAGCAGTTCTTCCTGTCCTTGGGGTTCTCGCGTCCGCACACGCCGCTCATTGCACCGAAGCAGTACGTCGATATGTACGACCCCGCCGACATGCCGTCGCCGAAGGCGCCGGCCGAGAACGACCGCGACATCCCGAAGTTCGCCAAGGGTGTGGCCGACGTTGACGCTAAACACGGGGCAGCGAAACTGGTGGCGTCCTACTACGCCTGCGCCTCGTTCATCGACGCCCAGGTTGGCTTGGTGCTCGATGCCCTGGAGAAAACCGGCCTCGCGAGGAACACGATCGTCATCTTCTTCGGCGACCACGGGTTTCACCTGGGCGAGCACGGTTGCTGGAGCAAGTACACGCTGTTCGAACAGGTTACGCGCGTGCCGCTCATGGTCCGCGTGCCGGGCGCGAAAGCCAATGGAACGGTGTGCCGCCGCATCGTGGAGCTCGTGGATTTTCTGCCAACGCTGGCCGACCTCTGGAACATCCCCATCCCGCCGCGCGTGGAGAGCACGAGTTTCGTTCCGCTTCTGGCGGCGCCCGACCGCCCATGGAAGAAGGCCGCTTTCACCGCCCACCACTCGGGCAAGGCACGCTCGGTCCGGACCGATCGGTATCGCTACACCGAGTGGCAGCGCGACAACGCCGTGGAACTGTACGACCTCCAGGAGGACCCGCTGGAGCAGGTCAACCGGGCAAAGGATCCGGAGTACGCCGACGTGCGGAAGCAACACGCCCGTCTGCTGAAGCAAGGGTGGCGCGGCGCGTTACCGCCGTCGAGCTGACCCGGAACGCCGGGGCGTGGCCCGCGGTTTCCAGGGTCGGTCACCTCATAAGGGAAGCCCTCGATGGAACGAATTGACGAGGTTCCGAAGCCGCCGTCACGCCCGGCCGATGCCCACAAGGGGACGGCCGGCCTCGTACTGGTTGTGGCGGGTAGCCGCGGCATGGCGGGGGCGGCCGCGCTGGTCGGCAGCGCGGCGCTGCGGAGCGGGGCGGGCCTGGTGAAGATTGCTACCGCCGATGCCGCCCTCGATACGGTCGCGGGCCTCGCGCCCTGCTGCACGACAGCGCCGTTGCCGGACGACGGCGCCTGCCTGACGGCCGCCGCCTCCGCTACGGTTATTGACCTGGCCGACGAGCAGGACGCCTTGGCCATGGGCCCCGGCCTGGGCCGGACCGAGGGCGTGGGCCAGGCGGTCCGGGCGGTCCTGGCCGGGGTGTCGATTCCCGTGGTCCTCGACGCCGACGGTCTGAACGTTGTGGCTTCGGATGGGCGGACCGGGCTTGCACGGGCACAAACGCCCGTCATCCTGACGCCGCACCCTGGCGAGGCGGCTCGCCTGCTCGGCTCAAGCGTGATGGCGGTCCAAGCCGACCGCGAGGCCGCCGCCGCCGCTTTGGGCGACATGGCCGAGGTGGCCATCCTCAAAGGGGCCGGCACGGTCGTGACCGATGGCTCACGCCTGTACGTAAACGAGACGGGCAACGCCGGCATGGCCACCGCGGGGGCAGGCGACGTGCTGACCGGCATGCTGGTAGCGCTGGTGGCCGCGGGGATGGAGCCGTTCGACGCCGCGGTCCTCGCCGTTTGGGCGCACGGACGGGCAGGGGATCTTGCGGCCGAACGCCAGGGCGTGCTGGGCCTGACCGCGTCGGACGTGCTGGGTTGCGTGCCGCAGGCGTTGCGAGTATAATGCTCGGACTTTTGACGCCCGGTGGCGGGCGGTAGACACGCGTTGTTCTCGGGAGGTCGGTATGGCCAAGACCCAGCGAACAAAGAAGAAGGTGGCCAAGAAGCCTGCCAGGGCGAAGGCCCCGAAGAAGGCCACGAAGAAGGCCACGAGAAAACCCGCCGGCAAGAAGGCCTCCGCCAAGCCGAGGAAGCCTGCTCCTGCCAAGACGGCGCCCAAGCAGGCGACCAAGAAGGCCGGGAAGGGCGCAAAAGTGCGGCTCACGAAGGCCGATAAGATTGGCCTCCTGAAACGGATGATGGAGATCCGCGGCTTCGAGGACAAGGTCTTCGAACTCCTCGGACGCAACGTCCTCAAGGGCGCCAGCCACGTATACGCCGGCCAGGAGGCCGTGGCCGTCGGTGCGTGCTCCGCCATGACCAAACGCGATTACGCCACCAGCGCCCACCGGGGGCACGGGCATTGCCTGGCCCTGGGCGGCGACCTGAAACTTATGATGGCCGAACTCTGCGGCAAAGCCACAGGCTACTGCAAGGGCCGCGGAGGGTCCATGCACATCGCCGATGTCTCCAACCGAAACCTGGGCGCCACCGGTATCGTGGGAGGCAACCTTCCGGTGGCCACGGGGGCGGGCCTGGCCCTCCAGATGCAGGGCACGGACTCCGTGTGCCTCTGCTTTTTCGGCGACGGGGCCTCCAACGAAGGCGCCTTCCACGAATCGCTCAACATGGCCGGCAAGTGGCAGTTGCCCGTCGTCTACATTTGCGAGAACAATCAGTACGGCATGAGCGTGGCCTTTACCCGCGCCTGTGCGGTGACCGACGTGTGCGGCCGGGCGCACAGCTACAACATGCCGGGCGCCAAGGTGGACGGCCAGAACGTCCTGGAAGTCCGCCAGGCCGTCCTGGAAGCCATTGAACGGGCCCGCCGCGGCGACGGGCCAAGCCTCATCGAGGCCATGACGTATCGGTACCGCGGCCACAGCCGCAGCGACCCCCGCGCGTACCGCACGCGGGAAGAAGAGAGCCGCTGGCAGAAGCGGGACCCCATCATCCTGTTCAAGCAGACCCTTGTGGACGGGGGCATGCTGACTGAGGACGCCTTCACGAAACTCCAGGCGACCGTCGATCAGGAAATCGCCGACGCCGAAACCTACGCCGTTGAGGAAAGCCCGTATCCGGACCCGTCCGAGGTGCTCGACGACGTGTACTGCGGCTGGATCGAGACCAAGAAGGGCCTCGTCCGGACCGAGACGAAAGGGTAGCCAACCATGCCCGAGATTATGTACCGCGAAGCCGTGCGCGACGCCATTGCCGAGGAGATGCGGCGTGACGATAGCGTGTTTGTCATGGGCGAGGACGTAGCCATCTACGGCGGCGCCTACGGCGCCACCCAGGGCCTGGTGGACGAGTTCGGCGAGGCCCGCGTCCGCGACACGGCGATTAGCGAGTTGGCCATTGCCGGCGCTGCCACCGGGGCCGCCATGTGCGGGATGCGGCCGGTGGCCGAGATCATGTACGTCGACTTCATGACCCTCGCCATGGACCAGTTCGTGAACCAGGCCGCCAAGAACCGGTACATGTTCGGCGGGAAAACGACCGTGCCGATGGTGCTCCGGACCGAAGGCGGGGCCGGTCGCTGCATCGCCGCCCACCATAGCCAGAGCCTGGAAGCCTGGTTCTGCCACACCCCGGGATGTTTCGTGGTCATGCCGGCCACGCCGTACGATGTTAAGGGGCTTCTGAAGACCTGTATCCGCGACGATAACCCCGTGCTCTTCATCGAGCACAAGATGCTCTACAAAGAGAAGGGCGAGGTGCCGAAGGAGGAATACCTCATTCCGCTCGGCCAGGCCGCCGTCCGGCGCCAGGGCGACGACGTGACGATTATCGGGTACTCGCGGATGGCCCTCCGTGCCGAAGAGGCCGGCCAGCAACTGGCGGGCGAGGGCGTTGAGGCCGACGTCATTGACCTGAGATGCCTCAAACCGCTCGACATCGACTGCATCCTGGATTCGGTTCGTAAGACCGGCCGCCTCGTCCTTTGTTCGGAGGGGTACCAGGAGGCCAACTTCGTGTGCGAGATCATCGCCAAAGTGCAGGAACTGGCGTTCGATTACCTCGATGCGCCCGTCGAGCGGGTGTGCGCGGCCAACTGCCCTGTGCCCATGAGCCCCGTTCTGGAAAACGAGGCCATCCCGGCGACCGAGAAGATTGTGGCTGCGGCGAAGCGGACGCTGGCGCGGCAGTCGTAGCACCGTGAGCCGCCGCCTTAGCGCAGCGGGCGGGGCCGGCCAGGTAGCCGCCGGGTTTACCCGGCGGGGCGTTGCTAGCGGCGGGGACTCGAGCCCCGCCGCGCAGGATGCGGAAACCCTCATGATCCAGAAAGTAACACTCCCCGCCCTCGGCGAAACCGTCGACACGTCCACCATCGAGCGATGGGTCAAGCAGGAGGGCGACACGGTCGCCAAGGGCGACGTGCTGTGCGAGATCACGACCGACAAGGCCACCCTGGAGGTCGAGAGTTACCACGCGGGCACGCTCCTGAAGATCGTCGCTCCGGTCGGGGCGGAATTGCCCGTGGGTGCCCTGATTGCCATCATCGGCAAGGCGGGCGACGCGATCCCGGCCGACCTTCTGGCCGAGGCGCCCAAGGCCGCGAGCCGGCCGGCCGCCGCCCCCGAACGCCCTGCCGCCAAGGCGCCGGCCAAGCCGGCGGCCAAACCGCCGACGAAGGCAGCCGGGCCCGGGCCGGCGGCCGCGGAGGGGTTCCAGCGAGTCCTGTTGCCGGCCCTCGGCGAAACCGTCGACACGTCCACCATCGAGCGATGGGTCAAGCAGGAGGGCGACACGGTCGCCAAGGGCGACGTGCTGTGCGAGATCACGACCGACAAGGCCACCCTGGAGGTCGAGAGTTACCACGCGGGCACGCTCCTGAAGATCGTCGCTCCGGTCGGGGCGGAATTGCCCGTGGGTGCCCTGATTGCCATCATCGGCAAGGCGGGCGACGCGATCCCGGCCGACCTTCTGGCCGAGGCGCCCAAGGCCGCGAGCCGGCCGGCCGCCGCCCCCGAACGCCCTGCCGCCAAGGCGCCGGCCAAGCCGGCGGCCAAACCGCCGACGAAGGCAGCCGGGCCCGGGCCGGCGGCCGCGGAGGGGTTCCAGCGAGTCCTGTTGCCGGCCCTCGGCGAAACCGTCGACACGTCCACCATCGAGCGATGGGTCAAGCAGGAGGGCGACACGGTCGCCAAGGGCGACGTGCTGTGCGAGATCACGACCGACAAGGCCACCCTGGAGGTCGAGAGTTACCACGCGGGCACGCTCCTGAAGATCGTGGCTCCGGTCGGGGCGGAATTGCCCGTGGGCGCCCTGATTGCCATCATCGGCAAGGCGGGCACGACGGTGCCCGATGGGGTGGCGGCTGAGGCGGGGCAGCCGGCGGCCGTGCCGGAGGCCGCAGCGGAGCCGACAGCCGCGCCGGCCGTAGCGGCGGCCCCGACGAGTTTGGCGCAAGCGCCGGTGGCCGGGGCGGGTGGACGACGATTCGTATCGCCCCGCGCGCGGCGCCGGGCACGCGAACTCGGCGTGCCGTTGGAGCAGGTGCGCGGCACGGGTCCGGGCGGTCGCATCGTCGAGGCCGACGTCGTGGGCGCCGCGGATGCCGTCAAGGCCAGCCCGCTTGCCCGCAAGGTCGCCAAGCAGGCGGGCGTGGATCTGGCGAGCGTGGCCGGGACGGGCCCGGGCGGCAAGGTGATGAAGGCCGATGTCCAAGCCGCGCCGCCACCCAGCAGGGACGTCGAGTTCATCGAAGTGCTTCCCCTGACGAAGATGCGTCGCATCGTGGCGGACCGGATGCTTCTCTCGAAGCAGACCATCCCCTGCTACTACCTCACGATGGACGCGGATATGACCGAGACGGCGGCTTTGCGGGCGAAACTGAATCAGAAGGTCAACGGGCAACCCCGCGTGTCGTTCAACGATTTTGTGATCAAAGCCTGCGGCAAGGCGCTGCGGAGTTTTCCCTCCGTCAACAGCCGGTGGAGCGAGAACGGCATCGAGCGCCGCGGGGCGGCCAATGTGGGGTTGGCTGTCGGCCTGGATGAGGGGCTCATCGTGCCGGTTGTCCGCAACGCTGACCGCAAGGACCTGCGCGAGATCGCACGCGAGACGGTCGACCTTGCCCAGCGGGCCCGCAGCAAACGCCTCATCCCGGACGAGTACCAGGACGGGTGCATCACCGTGACGAACTTGGGGATGTTCGGCATCCGGAGTTTTATTCCGGTCGTCAACCCCGGCGAAAGTTGCATCCTGGGCCTCGGTGTCATCCAGGAGCAGGCGGTGGTTCAGCAGGGCAAGATCCAGGTCCGGCAGATGATGACGATGACGCTTTCGGTGGACCACCGGATGGTCGACGGCGCCGTCGGAGCCCAGTTCCTGGAAGCGGTCCGCGACCTGCTTGAAGCCCCAAAGAAACTGGCGGCGGAAGTAACGCTTGACCAGTAGGCCACACATGCTCGCGCGGCGGCCTTTCACGGTCGCCGCGCCTTTAGGCGCCGAGCAAGTGGTTCGACGGACACCCATGGGGGAGTGGCCGTAACCCGTCAAACGCACGCCCCCGCCTCGGGGGCGGGGGCGGTGTCGCATGTGGCGCGCGGCGACCTGAGCGCGCCAGCGGAATAAGTTCGGCGATGCCGGGCGGTACGCGGGACCCCAAGCATCCCGTCCGGCCTTATCCCGCAGAGAGAACCAAGTAGGTCACATAGGCGGCTCCGGCCATACCCAGCGATGCCACAACGGTTGCCAGCGCGGCAAGGCGGCCTACACGGCGGTGCGAGTCGAGCAGCATCTTCTGGTATCCCAGCAGCACGTGCCGGTGCGCGCTTTCGAGTTGGTTGATGGCCAGCAGGTGCCGCCGTGCACTCTCGTCCATCGTTTGCATGGAGGCCCGCAGGGCGCCGACGCCGTCGCACACACATCCGAGGAGCGTGTTCTGGCGTTGCAGCAGGCGATTCGTTTGGGCGATGCGGTCATTCTGGTCGGCGGTGAGTTCCGGCAATTGCCGGACCGATTCCAGAAGGGCCTGGCCCGTTTCGTGGGTGTGCTGGAGTTCGCGGCCAACGTCTTCGAGCGAATCGATTTGCGTAATCCAGGCCGGATCGATGGGGTCGATGCGCGGCCGTTTCCCGTTGCCATTACCGCCCGGTGCGGCGGCGGGTTCGCGAGGCGACTTGGGCGTGGGCGACGAGGGGACGTACGCCTGACGCGGAAGGCCGCTACCGGTGTTGCCGGTCGAGGCGTCTTGGGCCACCGAGGCGCCGACGAGTGCCAGCGTACGGCCGCCCGCGGGCCACACGCCCTCCGGCACAATGGCGTCCGGCACGTCGGTGTGTTTTCCGCCGAAGAAGGCGCGAACGCGCGTCATGAAAGTCAGCGTAGACATAGTGGCGTCTCTTTTCCTGGACCAGGTGTGAGGGATCTGGACGCAGCGCACACGCGCCATATCCCCTCGCTCACCCATTTATCGGACGGTGGCAGGGCAGGCTTGAGAAAAAGCGCGTCGGGAAGGACACACGGGGCCGGGCAGGGTGCTCCGGCAAAAACATCGTTGGGGCCGAAACCGAGCCCCGCGGTGTGGCGGCCGATTCGTCAGGCCAGGCCTAGACCTGCATAATCTCGTCGGTCTTATGGGCAACGACTTCGTCCACCTGTTGTTCGTAGGTGTGGACGAGGTTGGTGGCGTCGTCTCGGGCCTTTCGGGCGTCATCTTCGCCGAGGTCCTTGTCCTTTTCCTTGGCGTCGATGTGCTTGATGGCGTCGCGGCGGATGTTACGTAGCGCGATCTTGGCCTCTTCGGCCTGCTCCTTGATTTGGTGGACGATCTGGTGGCGGCGTTCCTCCGAGAGGGGGGGCACCTGGAGCCGAATGATCTTGCCGTCCACGGCCGGCGTAATGCCCAGGTCCGATGCCTGGATGCTCTTGGCGATATCGCCCGCGCTGGCGGGGTCGAACGGCTTGATGACCAGCATGAGCGGGTCGGGCACGGTGATGGTGGCCAGTTGCCTGAGTTCCGTCGGGCTACCGTAGTAGTCGACCTTGAGATGTTCGACGAGGCCGGCCGATGCGCGGCCGGTGCGGAGCGTCCGGAAGGCGATCTTCAGGTGCTCGACGGCCTTCTGCATCTTGTCTTCGGCTTCAATGTGAATGGCGTCAGCGGGCACGGTTAGGTCTCCCCAATGCGGGTCCCGATGGGCTGACCGGCGATGACTTTTCGAATGTTCCCATCTCGTTTAAGGTTAAAGACGATGATGGGGATGTGGCTGTCCTTGCAGAGGCTGATGGCGGCGACGTCGATGATGGTCAGCCCTTTCCTGAGGACGTCGTCGTACGCAAGATGGTCGTAACGCTTGGCGCCGGCGTTGACGTTCGGGTCCTCGGAGTACACGCCGTCGACCTTGGTGGCTTTCAGAAGGACCTCGGCCTCGAGTTCGCTGGCACGCAGGGCGGCCGAGGTGTCCGTGGTAAAGAACGGGTTGCCCGTCCCGGCGCAGAGGATGACGATTCGGCCTTTTTCAAGGTGGCGGATGCAGCGCCGGCGAATGAACGGCTCGGCCACGTTGTGCATCTCGATGGCGCTCAGGACCCGGGTGTCGACGCCGAGCGATTCCAGGCAGTCCTGCAGGGCCAGGGCGTTCAGGACGGTGGCGACCATTCCCATGTAATCGGCCGTGGCGCGCTTGACGTTGGCCTTCTGCGAAAAGTGGGCGCCGCGCAGGAAGTTTCCCCCGCCCACGACGACGGCGAGTTGGCAGCCGGCGTCGGCGACTTCCTTGATCTGGCGGGCCACCGTCCGGACTTCCTCGGAGTCCAACCCCGGGTTGCCGGGCTTGCAAAAGCCCTCACCGCTGACCTTGAGCAGGACGCGTTTGTAGGCACAGCCGGTCATGAGGCCCCCGCCAGGCGGTCTAGTCGGTGTCGGTTTCGCCGACCTCAAAACGGACGAACCGCTTGATGACGATGTTCTCGCCGATCTGGACGATCGTGTCCTTGAGGAGGTCTTGGATCGTCCGGTCCTCGTCTTTGACGAACGGCTGTTCGAGCAGCACGATGTGGCTGTACCACTTATTGAGTTTGCCCTCGACGATCTTGTCGATGATGTTGTCGGGCTTCTTCTGGTCGGCCATCTGTTCGCGGGCGATGCGCCGTTCCGTCTCGACGAGGTCTTGGGCCACGTCTTCGCGGGTGACGGCCGTCGGGCTGGCGGCACAAATGTGCAGGCACAGGTCGCTGAGGAACTGCTGGAACTGTTCGTTCCGGGCCACGAAGTCGGTTTCGCAGTTGACCTCGATGAGGACGCCCACTTTACCGTTGTGGTGGATGTAGGACTGAACGCGGCCCTCGGCGGTGGACCGGGAGGCCCTTTTTTCCGCGGTGGCAAGGCCTTTCTTGCGGAGGACTTCGACCGCTTGGTCGAGGTCGCCGCCCGCCTCTTCGAGGGCGCGTTTGCACTCCATCATGCCCTGGCCGGTTCGACTGCGGAGTTTCTTGACTTCCTCAGCACGGATGGCCATCGATTATGCTCCTCGTACCTGGAGTGACCGTGTTCGGTTGTGTGCCCGGGCGCCGCAAGAGGCCTTGGTCGGCGGCCGGACGTATCCAGCGCCGCGTCCCGTGGCCGTAGCCGACCTGGGTGGCCCGGCGCCGCGAAAAGACCGGCTACCCTATGCCTCGCCGGCAGAGGCGTCGCCCGGGTCCGGCGCCTCGCCCGGAGCCTGCGCCGGGGGTGGCGTGTCGGCCTGGGCCGGTGCGGCCGGAGGGGCGGGGGGCGGCGCGGCGGCCGGGTCGGCCGCGGGGGCGTCGCCGGGCGTGGCCGGCGAGCCCTGGAGGTCCGGATGCGGTGCGGGAAGCGGCATTTCCGGCGTAGGCCGTTCGGACCGTTTCCGCCGGGCCCGAGGCCGGCTGGGGGCGCGGGTCAGGGCCTGGCCCTCGCCCTCGGTTGCGGCACGGGCCACCCGGTTGGCCAGGCCTTCGATGCAGGCGTCGGCCAGGTGCTTGACGACGAGTTCAACAGACCGCATGGCGTCGTCGTTGCCGGGAATGACGACGGTCAGGTCGTCGGGGTCGGCCTCGGTGTCGGCCAGGGCCACGACGGGGATGTCGAGTTTAACGGCCTCGCGGACGGCATTCTTCTCGCGGACAGGGTCGACGACGACCATGGCGCCGGGCATGTGGTCCATCTTGCGGATGCCATCGAGGTTGCGCTTAATCTTGCGTAGTTCGCGTTGGAGCGAGGCGATCATTTTTTTGGAGTAGCGTTGGATTTCGCCGGACGCGTCCAGGGCTTCGAGTTCCTCCAACCGCCCGAGACGCGAGCGGATGGTGCGGAAGTTCGTGAGCGCCCCTCCCAACCACCGGTAACTGACGTAAGGCATCAGGCACCGCTGGGCCTCCTGCTCGATCGAGGACCGGGCCTGACGCTTCGTTCCCACGAACAGGACGTCCTTGCCCTCGGCGACGATGCGGGTCAGAAACTTCCGGGCCCGGACGATGCCGCGTACCGTTTCCTTCACGTCAATGATGTGGATGAAGTTGCGGCGTCCGTAGATGTAAGGTTCCATCTTCGGGTTCCACCGGCTGGCCGGGTGCCCGAAGTGGATGCCGACGTCGATCAGATCCTTGACCTGCAACTGTGCCAAGTGCCGCTCTCCTCATTCTGTGCGCGCACACATTCCTACTGCCTAACGGCGAACGCCGAACTCTAAGGGCGTTCAGGCGCCGTGTCAAGGGTTTTTTGAGGGTCCGCGGGGCCCGGGGCCTCGTCCAAGGCGTCTGCAACGACCTTCAGGACCTGGGCCTCGACCTCGTCGATGGGGCCTTGGATGCGGGCCCCCGCCGCCCGAACGTGCCCGCCGCCCTGGAAGTGCTCCGCCACCCGCAGCACGTTGACGCCCGGCACAGACCGGAGCGATACGCGGATGTTGCCCTGCTCGGTCTCGGCGAGCATCACGCCGACGCGGGCGCCGCGCACCTGGAGGCACAGGTTGATAATGCTCTCGGTATCGCCCGGCATCGCGCCGGTCTCGCGGAGCATGGCCAGGGTAACGTGGAGAACGGTGGCCCGGCCGTCGAGCACCGCGTGGAGCGTCTGGACCACGTGGCCCCACAGGTGGAACTTGGCCAGGCTGTCGGAAAGCGTGAGCTGAGAGTGGATCTCCCACGGTTTAGCGCCGGCCTCAACGAGGTCGGCGGCCATGCGGAGCGTCTCGGGGCCCACGTTTGGCAGGCGAAAGCCGTCCGTGTCGCCCACGAGGCCCACGTACAGGTCGCGGGCCGTGTCGGGGTCGATGGGTGCGCCGGCGAACGTCAGGAGCCGGTACACGGGCATGACGGCGGCCGCCGCCTCTGCGTCGACAAGCACGACGTCGGCCAGGGGGTCCTGCGTGCGATGGTGATCGATGACCAGGACCTTGGCCCCGGAATCGGCCACCAGGGGCTCCAGACCTTCGAGCTGTTGCCAGGTGCCCGTGTCCAGGATGCAGACCAGATCGGGCGGGGGGAGGGCGACAGGGTCGACGTCCCCGCCAACCACGTGGAAGGCCCCGTCCGGATCGAGAAAGGCATACTTGTCGGGCGGCGGTGTGGGCAGGATGACCTCGACCCGGGCGCCCTGGGCCATGAGCCATCGTCTGAGGGCGGCCAGCGCGCCCAGGCCGTCAGCGTCGGGCTTGACGTGCGTCGTCAGCACGATGCGGTCGGCCTGCCGGAGGCAGTCAATCGCCGTTTGGTACAGGCTGTCGGGGATCATGGTGGCCAGGTGGCTCGCTTTCGGGGGGCTGGAAACCAGAAGGCCGTTCGCCGGTGTCGGACGAACGGCCTTCCGGGTGCCGGTGGATTCATACCTAGCCTTGGACGATGGCGTCTGTTGGGCAGACCTCGGCACACGTGCCGCAATCCGTGCACTTCTCGGGGTCGATGACGTACTTGCCCTCGCCCTCGCTGATGGCCTGAACGGGGCACTCCGGTTCGCACGACCCGCACGACACGCATTCGTCAGTGATTGTGTACGCCACCTCAAACTCCTTTCGTGTTCGCTCTTACCTGGGAATCGCGGTTGCCTGATGTTAGACGGAGGCGACCGGCTCAACGCGTTCGACTTCCGGCACCTTCTCCTTCAGGCGGCGTTCAACGGCCATCTTCAGCGTCATTTGGGCGCCGGGGCAGCCGGCGCAGGCGCCGCGCAGACGAACCTTGACGACACCGCCTTCGACGTCCACGAGTTCAATATCGCCGCCGTCGGCCTGAAGCAGCGGGCGGATTTCGTTCAGGACGGCTTCCACTTGTTCGCGCATCACGTTACTCCCCATTCATGTGCACGGTCCGGCCTCCAGCGGGCCGGTCCTGTACAGTCGCGTAGATTATACGTCGGCGGCCGTGAAAGTCCACCGGGTAAACCGGCGAACGGCGGGTCCGGCTTGGCGTGAAACCCGCCCTGCGCCGGTCCCCCAGATTGCCCAGACACCCATTTGGCTCCCGCGATTTGCATTTTGCCCGCTTTCGCGTATAGTTCCGTAGGCACCCACTTACGAGTGGATCAATGACGCGAGACCAACTCATTCGGCGGCTCAAGATCGTGGCGTTAACGCTCGCAACGTACCTGGCCCTTTGCTGATACGGTATGCGGCCAGCGGTACAAGCGAGCATGGCTCCTCCTCCCGGCCTCGGCGGCCGGGAGGGTTTTTTTTGCAGCGCACCCCCGCGCGCCGGATCGCGCACGTTCGCGTGATTCCGCAAGGCCGACCGACTCGGCAGGGAGTAGCCTTGGGACCATGAGTCTTGCGCGGGGTAGGGGCGGTGCCCTGCCGAAAACGCGCTAACTTCCCGCCTGATTCAGGACACCGCCGGCAAGGAGTGCGTCCCGCTGGCGAGGCGAGGCGCCCAGGCGAGCTTCGAGCGTGGTCCCGCGGGTGGTGTTGCGGACGGGCAGGGTGTTGCGGTCGGCCACCGCTGCACGGAGATCCGCCAGTTCCAGTTCGTCGCCCTGGTCGATGGCGTCGTAATCCGCCGGGTTGGCGAAGAGCAGCGGCAGAATGCCGAAGTTCACGAGGTTGGCCTGGTGGATGCGTTCGATGCCCTTGGCGATGACCGCCCGGACGCCCAGGAACCGCGGGCACAGGGCGGCGTGTTCGCGGCTGGAGCCCTGACCGTAACTCTCGCCGCCCACCACGATGTTTGCCGCGCCGGCGTCTCGGTTGCCGATGCACCGCGCGGCGAAGGTGTCGTCGACACGGCTGAAGACGTACCCGGCGTACGTCGGAACGTTGCTGCGGTAGATGGCGAGCCGGCCGGCCGGCATGATGTGGTCGGTCGTAATCTTGTCGCCCACCTTCAGGGTAACGGGGCCGCTCAACGTATCGGGCAGGGCCTGGAACGGCGGCGGCGCCACGATGTTCGGACCGCGCACCACCTCGACCGACGCCGGGTCCTCGGCCGGCGGCAGGATCATCGAGTCGTCCAGAGCCAATCGTCGCGGCAGGCGGACCGCGGGCGGCTCAAGCCCCAGGTCCCGCGGGTCGGTCATCGTGCCCGTCAGGGCGCAGGCGGCCGCCGTCTCCGGGCTGGCCAGGTACACCTGGGCATCGCGGGTGCCGCTTCGCCCTTCGAAGTTGCGGTTGTTTGTTCTAACGCTCACGCCGCCGGTCTGGGGCGCCTGGGCGGCGCCGATGCAGAAGCCGCACCCCGCCTCGTCCAGGCGGACGCCGGCCGACAGCAACGTTTCCAGGGCATCGCTTCGCGAAAGCGTTTCGA
>Ga0272441_10003024_pt1 | contig 32983 bp, 30 predicted proteins | sample SSMProp6N_FD_193582 | JGI IMG/M metagenome (GOLD analysis project Ga0272441, IMG submission 193582) | Marine sediment archaeal communities from Little Sippewissett salt marsh, Falmouth, MA, United States - SSM-Prop-6N | ecosystem: Environmental > Aquatic > Marine > Wetlands > Sediment ... | reverse complement strand
AGCTTGCGTTTTTTATTACAGACCAGGTAAAACTCTCTCTTGGTATTCAGATCACGAATTTCAAGAGCCACGAGCGTCTTATCCCTGAGCTCTCTTTTGATGACATTTTTGGAAAGCACTGCTATTCCCAGATTTGCCTCGACAGCCCGTTTAATCCCTTCAGAACTGCTGAGTTCCATGGCCACCTTAAGATCAATTCCCAGATTTCTGGCGGCAGATACAATGATGTCACGGGTACCGGAACCCTCTTCCCGCAATATGATCGGTTCGATCTCGGTGATCAATGTTTCAGTAGTAAGATACTGCTTCGAAGCAAATGCATTTTTGGGAGAACATACGATTACCAATTCATCATCCATAAAAGGCTCGCATAAAAGATCAGGATGATCGAGAGGATCCTGGATAAAGGCGAAATCCAGCTCGTTCGAGATACATTGCTCCAGGGCATCCTGCCGATTCAGGGTCAAAAGCGATATTTCCGCCTTGGGAAATTGATCTTTAAATTCGCCGAGATAACTGGGGAGAATATAGATACCAATCGTACTTGATGCTCCAATTACGATTTTGCCCATATCTCCCGTACTGAATTCGCTCATCACTGCGTTGGTTTCATCGATCAGATTCAACAGTCTTTGAGAGTAGACATAAAAAACCTTGCCGGCATCTGTCAGCGTTATTTTACGGTTGACCCTATCAAAAAGTCTAACATTTAGTGAATCTTCCAGATCTTTGATCTGGATGCTGATAGAAGGCTGAGAAAGGTTCATCTTCTTCGCTGTTTTTGTTATACTCAATGTCTGTGCGGCAATTGAGAACATTTTAACTTGGTGTATGTTCATTACATCCTTCGCTTAGATTTACTTTTATCTAACAATATCATAAGACATTTTTATTTGACATATCCAAAATGATCAATATATAAAGGCATCAACCTATAGCATCTTTCTAGGGCTATAGACCTCCTTTTTTGGGCCCACTCCCACCTCTTATTGAGTGGGCCATTTTTTTTTGCTAAAATAAGGCTTATGAAAAAAGATCGCAGGTTCAATACCCCATTTGCTACATTGAATGGTCTTGAAATCAGGAAAAAACCGAAAAACCCCAAACCACCACCCCCCATGGAAAGAGACCATCTCATCAGTGAAAATGATGAAGATCTTTTTGCACGTGCAATGCAGGGAGTAAAACGCATTAAAAACGACCAGAAAATCCTGGAACCAAAGGACCGGCAGACCGAAATTGAACTCATAAGACAGAAGATGATTAGTCAGGATCAGGCAGTTATCAATGAGCTTAACAATCTTGTAATGGGAACCAGACCATTTGATATCGCTTCAAGTGGTGAATACCTGGAGGGGCATGTCACACCCATAGATCCGCAGACAATAAAAAAACTAAAAGCCGGCAAATTCACAATTCAAGATTATCTCGATCTGCATGGTTTCTCGCGCGAGGAGGCTAAATTTGCACTTGAATCGTTCCTGCAAAATGCGCATGCGCTCGGCCAACGATGCGTGCTGGTAATTCATGGCCGAGGGCTAAAATCCAGCCAAGGACCGGTCCTAAAAACACAGATCGCACAGAGACTTACTACCGGAATGCTTTCCCGCCTTGTACTGGCATTCTGCTCTGCACGCCCATGTGATGGCGGCACGGGTGCTCTATACGTCCTTTTGCGCAAAAGGCCCAGAAAATCCATTTGGAAAAAAACATTCGATTCAAAAAAATAGTCCTCTTAGCGTCCTTCTGAAAAACTTTTATTACCTATTAAGGCTGCTCTACGGACAGATTCCCGAGAAGAATAAAAAGATCACTCAATGCCACCTTCAGGTTTATATTTTCACCCACTCCCCGTCGTATATTATGGGTACAATCAAGCATTTTCTCAATCTGATCGTACTTCACGTGCTTTAAGGGAATATCTTTAAGATCTTCATTTATAACATTATTCCCGCCGTGCAGCAGCACCATGATATCCCTGAGGACGGATTCGATGACTGCCAGGAATACATGCACGAATTCTTTTGCCTCGCCAGAAGCCGGTATAATCTTTGAAACCAGATGCAGGGCTTCAGCACCTTTACAAATTTCAATAATCCCGTTCCTGATTTCGAGAATTTGCTCTTCATTGTAATTTGCCAGAGAGCCGATGGCACCCGAGGTAAGCTTAACTACAAAGGGATCGATTGTCGTATCTGCAAAATGCTGTACATCAATTGGACTGTAGCGAATCATCTGACAACGGGAGACAATCGTAGGCAGCAACAGATTCGGTTTATGACTGATGAGTACAAATAGGGTCGAGTCCGGAGGCTCTTCCAATGTTTTGAGCAGGGCATTGGAACTGGCCTCGTTCAACAATTCGGCCGGTTCAATTATCACCACCCTGGACTTGGCCTCAAATGGCCTCAAAGAAATATCCTTCTGGATACTACGGATATCCTCAACTTTAATCCATTGTATTGTAGATTTAAGCCAAATCAGGTCAGGATGAGACCTGTTATCGGCTTTCAGGCAACTTGCACACATTCCACAACCGTCACCGGGGGTATTGAGACAATTGATTGCCTTGAAATATTCATGGGCGACAATCGATTTGCCGATGCCTTTCTGCCCTGCAAAAAGCAAAGCATGAGGGATTTTCCCAGATTCTATATACGATTTGAGAATCTCTATTGGACCTGCGTGCCCAATAATATCTGTCCACATAGCTTTTAATGATATACCATGTCGGACCGTTAGAGCAATCTCCGAGTGAAACAGATCATTTGTCAGGTAACGGATAAAAACACTCTTGACCCTATTGACTGCTTGACATAAGGCTACATTTACGGCTAGGCTACCGCCTGTTTATAAAATCTGAGAAAAGGAGGACTAATGAGGAGATATACCACTGAGAACACTAGAGATATTATCTTAATTTCTCATTCAGGAGCGGGCAAAACATCACTTGGTGAAGCAATGCTGTTCAATGCAAAGGCGACCACCAGGTTGGGGAAAGTCCTTGAAGGAAATTCTGTCCTCGATTTCGAACCGGAAGAACAAAAACGACAATCATCGGTATTCAGCGCTCTGCATAATTTTAAATGGAAAAATACCGGAGTGCTTCTGGTTGATACCCCTGGAGATACAAATTTTTTCTCCGAAGTAATCCTGTGTCTCAAATCAACTGATAACGCTGTATTTGTTATCGATGCCATTGATTCAATCAAACCTCATACGGAAACACTGTGGAAAATGGCTACAGACGAAGGTCTCTGTCGTGTATGTTTTATTAACAAAATAGACAGAGAACGGGCTGATTTCGACCAAGTGATTTCCGACATATCCGAAATATTCGAGATCAAGCCCCTTCCATTGACGCTTCCCATTGGCAAAGAGGATGCGTTTAAGGGCGTAGTCGATGTTCTTAAACAGAAAGCCTTTATATTTGAAAAAGACGGATCAGGTAAATTCCAGGAGACTGATATACCCGCCGACATGGCAGATCGCTTGGCAGAAGTGTATAATAAGGTAATTGAAGATCTTGCAGAGGTCGATGATGTGTTGATGGAAAAATACCTCGAGGGTGGAGAACTGACCCAGGACGAAATGATCGCCGCCCTGAAAACCGGCGTGGCAAATGGAGAATTTCTCCCCGTATTTGCGGGTTCAGCCACATTTAACATGGGAGTAGCGCCATTGATGGATTTTATCAGTAACTCTCTAATAAGCCCTAAAGAAAGAGAAATCCCTCCTCTTACAGATTCTGAGGGTAAAATAAAAGATCTTAGAGCAGATGAAGATGAAGTGTTTTCGGGCTACGTATTCAAGACCATGAGCGATCCCTATACCGGAAAACTCAGTATTATTCGTTGTCTTTCGGGAACACTTAATCCCGACTCCACCATCTTTAACAGCTCTCGTGGGATAAAGGAAAGAATCGGATCTATTCTTCTCCTGGAAGGCAAATCACAGTCTCCTCTGGAACAGGTAGGCCCGGGTGATATCTTTGCTGTTGCGAAACTTAAGGAGACCAAAACCGGCGAGACATTGCTCGGAGAATCTTCAACCCTCACCTTCCCGAAACCATCTTTTCCCGAACCAATTCTGAATATGGCCGTATCTCCAAAAGCCAAGGGTGATGAAGACAAGATTTTACCTGCCTTCCAGAAACTGATGGAAGAAGATCCGGTTTTGAAGGTATACCGCGACGAACAGACGGGAGAATTTATTCTCTCGGGACTGGGGCAGTTGCATATTGAAATCACAGTGGACAGGCTCAAAAGAAGATTCGGGGTCGAGGTTGAACTGAAAACCCCTAAAGTACCTTATAAGGAAACCGTTACTGCCCCGGCAGAGGTGCAGGGCAAACACAAAAAGCAGACTGGTGGTCACGGGCAGTACGGCGATGCATGGATCAAAGTAGAACCGCTTGACAGAGGTCAAGGTTTTGATTTCGTCAACAACATTGTCGGCGGCGTAATTCCAAGAACATACATCCCTGCCGTTGAAAAAGGAGTGATTGATGCGATGCAGGAAGGTCCCCTGGCAGGTTATCCGGTGGTGGATATAAAAGTCACCCTGTATGACGGTTCATATCATGATGTTGATTCTTCAGAACTGGCCTTCAAAATTGCCGGCTCTTTAGCCTTCAAAAAGGCCATGGAACAGTGCAAACCAATTCTTTTGGAACCCATCATGGACATTACCGTAATCGTACCGGAAGACTGCATGGGTGATGTTATGGGCGATCTTAACAGCAGAAGGGGCAAAATCGAGGGAATGAACTCCCGTGGAAAATACCAGGAGCTCAAAGCGCAGGTGCCACTGGCAGAAATTTTGACATATGCATCTGAACTTACCTCCATTACCTCGGCCAGAGGCACATTCAGTTTAAACTTTTCACGCTACGAACCGGTACCATATAATCTGCAAGAAAAAATTGTCGAAGAGGCCAGGACAACTAAAGATGGAAAATAAATTCCTTCAGGAAGGCAGGAGTTTATTTCAGAAAATTCAGTCTATGAGCGTGCCGGAAAAAATCGAGTTCGCTCATAAAGGCACAAAAGAAGCCAGGACCATTCTTATCCGTGATCCTAATAAAATGGTGCAGATGGCTGTCGTAACCTCGCCGAAGATTACCGAAGGCGAGGTCTTTGCCCTTGCAAATAACCGAAACGTTGATGAGGAAGTGCTCAAATACATCTCAAACAGAAGAGAGTGGATGAAAAACTATCAAGTGAAAGTTGCCCTGGTCAACAACCCCAAGACCCAGTTGCCGCAGGCATTGAGTCTTGTGCCTTACCTTGTACGAAGAGATCTTCTTGCGCTTACCAAGAGTAAGGCTATACCACGTATAATCAGCGCAGCTGCTCAAAAACGATTGCAGGCGATGAAATAAATGATCCGGGCCGGGATTTTGACTCTCAGCGATAAAGGCTCAAGAGGACAGCGGGAAGACAAAAGCGGCAAGATTATATCCGATCTCCTCGAAAATCAGGGGATCTCCTGCGGTGTTTATGAAGTTATTCCGGATGATATTGAAACAATTATTGCCAAGCTCACTAATTGGAGTGATCAACTCGGTGTCGAATTAATCATAACCACCGGAGGAACCGGACTCTCGCCGAGGGATGTAACTCCAGAGGCCACCCTGGCAGTTATCGAAAAGCGAGTTCCAGGTATGGAGGAAGTAATGCGTATGAAAAGCCTCGCAAAAACTTCTCACGCCATGATTTCAAGAGCCGTAGTCGGCGCTAGAGGGAAAACCCTGATTGTCAACCTTCCAGGCAGTCCGAACGCAGTAAAAGACTGCCTGGAAGCCATCATTGAGTCATTGCCCCATGCATTGTCGAAACTCGGCGGAGATATGAGCGACTGTGCCCAAGAGCACTAGACATCCCTGATATTCAAGCATCTCCTCTCATCAGCCGATTTCTATACTAACATACAAAAGGGAGATAAATTTGAGGCTCAGGAGAGACTTGCGCTTTAGCGTTAATCCCAAAGATGCGATTTATTTCGTGCAATTGCATGATTTCTTTGATGATGAGTATACTTGCGATGTCCGGGACTATTCACGTACCGGGCTTTCCTTTTACCTGGAGGATGGAAGTCTGCTGTTCAAGATCGGTGATATAATCTCACATTTACGATTTTTCTCGCACGACAAAGAGTTCTTCCAAGGCTCGGCAACTATAATTCATGTCCAGGATGAAAACCAATCAGGAAGAGTGTTCTCAAGAATCGGTGTACGTTTGCACGAAAAACAGATCGATATCTCTTCCGTGATTAAAATAGACAAAATCACAAAGCTAAAAACAGAGCTCAACGACTTTATTCAGTCACTTGCCAGACAGGAAAACCTCGATCCCGAGTTTGTGAAACTGACCCATCATATGCATTACATGCTCAAAAATTTTGAGGAACAGCTCAAATTCAGGGAAAAACATATTCATCTTGAAGATAAAACTATCAGACAGGCTATGCTTGATGTCACAAAAGATGTGGCATTTAAGGCACTTCAAGAATATCTCGTACAGTTTTACGGGCAATTCTCAGAAATAACCTCCAAATTCAGCACCTCAAATCAACATTCTATCCATCGCGAATTTTTTCAGAAAAGACTCTATAGCTTTATTATGCAATCCAAATTGCTTACATTTGCCTATACAAAACCACATGGTTATGCAGGCGATTTTGAATTGATGAGTATTATTCACAGAAATCAATTCGAAGGAGAAACTCTCTTTTCACAAGTGATGAACAAGATAGACTGTGAAGGAACAACGGCCCGGGCAATTAGAAACAGGATTTCCTTTGTGGTCAGGCAAATGGAAGAGCTTATCAATTCCAACAGGCATGCTGAAACCTTTAAAGTGGTGAGTCTCGCCAGCGGGCCCGCATTCGAAATCAGCAACATCCTGTTATCACAGCACAACACTAACCTGCCCACAAACCTTGAATTCGTGCTCGTGGACCAGGACCGATCGGCCCTGAAAAATGCTCAGTCCAGGCTTAATCCCCTCATAAAAAACAGGAATTCCATTGTCCTTCACTTCGTTCAGGACAGTATCAAGCGTTTAATCGTTGATGCAGACAATAATAATAATCGCCTTTACGAAAATGCCGACTTAATCTACAGTCTGAATCTCTTCGATTACCTCTCTAATTCTGCATCCATGCGATTGATCTTCAAACTTTACACTCTCCTGAAACCAGGGGGTCGGCTCATTGTTTGTAATATGGGGAATGATAACCCCCAGAGATTCAGCATAGAGTATTGTGCCCAGTGGTATCTTATTCATCGTTCAGAGGCAAAATTACAGAGCCTGGCTGCAGGTCTTCCTGAAGGGGCTGTAATCAAGCTGGAAAAGGAACAAGACGGCTGCAATCTATACCTGATAATTCAAAAACCCCTTAACCCTGATGATTTATGAAAAAACCTCTTCAAACTGTTTGATGTCAGGTAAATCCGAGAGAGAATTGAGACCAAATACTGCCAGGAAATGACCGGTCGTGTAATATTTCATGGGTTTGTCGGGTTTGATGTTGATCAGTTGATGTTTGATCAAATTCTTCAGGGAGGAAGCTGAATCCACCCCCCGGATGGTGTCTATGGTTTGTTTGGAGCACGGTCCTTTATAGGCAATAACCGCTAAAACCTCCAGGGCAGCTCCGGAAAGTTTGACAGGACTGTGCATCGCCCTGATATAGGGTGCATACTGCTCAAGGGTGACAAACATGTAGCCGCCAGATACATTCTCAATACGAAAACTTCTACCAGTGGAGCGATACAGATCGTTTAACTCGCTGATCAATTTACCCATTTCTTCTCGCGATATATCAGGAATAATCCTTTCAATTTCCTTGAATGCAAGCGTGCCTTCAGCGGAAAAAATAAGAGCTTCAAGTACTTCTTTGCTTTCCATTGTCTGAATCACCTCGCTTCACAAGGTATATTCTGCCAAATAAACCGCGCTGCACGATCCTGGCAATTGATCTCTTTGATAATTCCAAGGCAGCCATAAATGCTACCACAAGCTCTGAGCGCTGCCTGGAAGGAGCAATGTCATACAGAGCAATCCTTTCCTGTTCACCCAGCATCTTAAAAATCTTTCCCATAACTTCACGAATACTGACCTTATTGCGTTTGACTTGTATCACTAATCGTTTCGTACGGGATTTGATTGCATCAATGGCTTGCATTAAAGACGCGATGCTTGTCAAAGCCAGTATTTTTTCATCACTGGCGGAGCCCCGCGGAAACTTATCCCGGTATAGAAGCGGCCTCTGATTGAAATCAATGGCAGCTTGTTTCATGGCGCGATAGACGATCAGCATTTGCTTGAGCTCTTCAACAGGACTTTCACCCTGACCTTCCATATCGGTGTCGTCTGTTGGTAAAAGCAGACACGATTTCAACCAGATAAGATAGGAGGACATCTCCAGGAATTCTCCGGCCAGAGCAATATCCAGCGAACGTATCTGCCGGATATATTCAAGATACTGATCGATGATCGGACAGACCTCCAAGTCTTCAAGGGTAAATCGATTTCTCTCGATAAGATACAATAGTAAATCGAGCGGCCCATCAAAAGCAGGCAAGTGAAGAATAAACTCTTCATTCATACCGCTTATACTGTCTGGTTTGTCCTGTGGCAACGAAAAAGCGCCTCTCAAATCATGGGGCTTAATTAAGCCCCATGGCCTCCCGAACCTTATGCATGGTGATTTCTGAAATCTCGCTTGCCCGCCTGCACCCTGCCTGAAGAATATCTTCCACCTGTTCTGGCTTCTTCATAAAATATTCGATTTTCTCCCAAATCGGAGTAAATTCCTTCTCCAGATTTTCTATAAGCACTTTCTTACAATCCACGCACCCCCAGCTGGCATCCCGGCATGCCTTGCGGATATGAGAGCGCATATTCTCATCTGTAAAATGCTCATGAAATGGATATAATTTGCAATCATCCGGTTCTCCGGGATCAGTCCTGCGCTTGCGTTTGGGATCAGTCAGCATTTGCATCACTTTAGCCTTAAGCGACTCAGGGGTCTCGTGAATAAAAATGGCATTGTTGTATGATTTGGACATTTTCCTGCCGTCAATCCCGGGCACCTTTGGTGCCTGCGTCAGAATTTCCTGAGGCTCTTTCAACAACTTCTGTCCATACAGGTAATTAAACCTTCTGGCAATTTCCCTGGTAAGCTCCAGGTGCGGGAGCTGGTCTTCGCCGATAGGGACCCTGTCTGCGTTGTAAATTATTATGTCGGCAGCCTGCAGTACGGGATAACCGAGAAACCCGAACGTCCCCAGATCCCTAGCCTTCAACTCTTCTCGAAGTTCCTTGTAGGTAGGATTTCTTTCCAACCATCCCAATGGGGTAATCATGGAAAGCAGCAAAAAAAATTCTGCATGCACTTTCAGATCGGATTGCCGGAAAATCACCGATCTGGTCGGATCAATACCCACACTCAACCAGATCATCACCATCTCCCGTATGCTTTCCTTGATAATCGAGGGATCCTTATATTCACTGGTCAGAGCATGCCAGTCTGCCGTAAAATAAAAACATTGATATTCATCCTGCAGCCTGACCCAGTTTTTCAAGACTCCCAGATAATGTCCCAGATGCAGGGAACCGGTTGGTCTGATGCCTGATACGATACGCGGTCTACTCATCGTGTTTCACCTTTATATGGTTAGTAGTATTTTTATTATGGCCATTATTATCGGGAACAGGATAATCCGAATCACACCGGAGAATATCAACACTAAAAGGATTATAAACCCATAGGGCTCAATTCTGGCCCAAGCATATGCCATATCCTCGGGCAGGAGCCCCTGCAAAATATGGCCTCCGTCAAGGGGCGGGATGGGGATCAGATTAAATATCGCAAGTCCCACGTTTATCATCACCATGATCTGGAGCATATCGCCCAATGGATAAAAAATCGGACTATGAAAAAACGGCTCTGTAAGCCTGAATACCAGCGCAAAGATAACGGCAAGCCCAAGATTCGATGCCGGTCCGGCAAGGGAAACCCACATCATGTCTTTGCGCGGATTCTTGAAATTGCGCGGATTGACCGGGACCGGTTTGGCCCATCCGATCATGCGGGTAACAAAGAGCACCAGGAGCCCTACGATATCGATATGTTTTATGGGATTTAAGGTCAGCCTGCCGGCGAGTTTGGCTGTAGGATCACCGAAACAATAAGCGGCATACCCATGGCAAACCTCGTGAACCGTAATGGAAAAAAGCACCGGCACTGCCAGCAGGATAATCTGTCTGATCTGCTCATTCATATTGCTGGCCCTTATACCGTAAGCAACTCAGGCTGTCAAAATAGAAACCCCTTACAAGATTATCCTATTACGGATGCTTCTGAAAGAAATCGATGATTGTGCGCGCAAGGAGTTCACGCTCCACGTCAACGGTTACGGTATGATACGATTCTTCCAGCATAACAATCTCTTTGTCCGCTGAATTGATCCACTTGTAGATATGCTGAGCGCTTTTAGGATGAATCACGGGATCCTGCCTGGCCTGGATAATCAAGGCCGGTTGTTTCACTCTGGCCAAAAAGCCTGGTTCGCGTACGATCCGCATGAGTTCCAGAGTGGAGTATGTCGCCGGTAGAGAATCGCGGTCGTAACAGACATGCCGCTTTGTATCGCCACATTTCACATCAGGTATTGATTTGGGGACATCGCCGATCAGCTTGCCAAAAAAAGAGCGTGCGACAATTGGAAGGACAAGCCTGGGCTTCAGGCCTTTAAATTTCATTGGAGTTGAAAGCACAGCCGCAGCATGGATCTTTTCACTGAAAAGAGCAAGAAGGGTCAGAGTCAACAGTCCTCCCATTGATAAGCCGGCAACATAAACATTACGGTATTTGCTCGTTAACAAAAAAAGCTCATTGACCGCTGCACCGAACCAGTCATGCCAAGTATGCCCGTTTAAATCCTTTATGTTTGTGCCGTGACCAGGCAGGAGAGGGACTCGTACCGAATAGTGTGACTCATGAAATTGCTGAGCCAGAAAATGCATCTCGGAAGGTGATCCGGTAAGACCGTGAAGTAAAAGACAGCTATCATCACCTGCTTCAAGGGTGAATGCTTCTGCTCCGGGCATAATCTGCATTTTAACCTCTGTGTTATTTAAATGGTTTTCTAATGAAAAAAGCCCCTTCTTCAGTTGAATGTATATATCTTGTCTGTTTAGCATGAAGGGCCTTTCGTGTCAGCAGCAATCAGCATTGAAGCGCGCTGCCGTTAAAAGCAATCTCACATTTTTCACACGATAAATTCTATTTAAAGAATTATATGTTACGTTAATAGCTCTTGGTTCCTGAGACAAATACCTTTATAGATAAGCATATGAGCCTAATGCGTATCAACAGGTATATCTCGCTGACTGGAGCGATTTCGCGCCGTCGGGCAGATGAATTGATCCGCTCCGCTCGGGTATCAATCAACAAACGCAGAGCTTCTCTCGGTGATTTGGTTAATCCAGCTTCTGACAAAGTCAGTATTGATGGACAGGCAGTAAACGTGCAGAAACCACTTTACCTCGTCCTCAACAAACCCAAACAAATACTCACCACCATGTACGATCCCAAGGGACGTCCCTGTATCAATGATCTTATTCCCGCTAAATATAAAGGGGTCTTCCCGGTTGGAAGGCTTGACTGGGATGCTGAAGGCCTTTTAATCCTGACCAATGATGGAGATTTGTCCAATGCTCTCCATCATCCCGTCTACGGTGTCAGGAAAATCTATCTGGTACAGGTTCGACCGCCGGCATCTCCCGGAGCACTTGCAAAGATGTCGAACGGAGTCATCCTTGATGGGAAAAAAACAAGGCCTGCAGATATCAAAAAGGTATCGCAGAATTCTGTAAGCACTCTTCTTCGGATAACCTTGCGGGAGGGGCGGAAAAACCAGATTAAACGTATGGCCCGATCAGTAGGCCTCACGGTTACCTCAATCAAAAGAATTGCCGTAGGACCGATTACCCTCAAGGCAATTAAGCCCGGCACATTGCACGAACTTTCTTTGGAAGAATTAAACAAGCTTAATAATTTGTTAAAAAATATCAGAAAAACCTTGACTTAGGATATTTCGTCTTTATATTATGGATAATTGAATTAATATCCAGGAGGAGATCCATGAATAAGTCGGAATTGATAGAAGAACTTTCAATGCGGATGGCCCTGCACCCCAAAAAGGCTGAATCTATTGTGAATACTATTCTTGGCTCCATGATTGAGGCCATGAAACATAATCGTCGGGTGGAAATCCGGGGGTTTGGCAGCTTTGTCATGCGAGACTACAAACCCTATGTTGGCAGAAACCCCAAAAGCGGCCAGAAAATCAACGTGAATTCAAAAAAACTGCCGTTTTTCAAGACCGGCAAAGATATGCGTGACAAGGTTACCGTGAAAGCATAAGCGTATCACCTGCCTTTGCATATAACCGCCATGGGCGTCTAGATATTGACGCTCTTTTTCTAATGTGCTAAATTCACTACAGGTGCACTCCTTATGAATAGTCATAAAATTTTGATTGTAGATGATGAAGCCCAAAACAGGGATTATCTTGCGGAAGTTCTGTCAGAACAAAACTATGAAATTGACTGTGCGGTTGACGGGCAGGATGCTATAGCCAAACTTTCCCAGGACATCTATCATGTAGTCTTAACCGACCTTCAGATGCCCAACATGAACGGGATGGGCGTTATCAAGTACCTCGTTGAAAACAAACAGAATTGTATCGGTATCATTTACACCGGATATGGTTCTGTCAAAAGTGCGGTTGATGCAATGAAAATCGGCGCTTTTGATTACATACCAAAACCGTTCAAACCGGAAGAAATCAAAGTGGTGGTTAAAAAAGCACTTGATCATTTACATCTTCGGGAAGAAAATACGTATCTCAAACAGGAATTGAAAACCCGCTACCGATTTTCCAACATCGTGGGGTCCTCAGATAAAATGCAGAAGGTTTTTGATCTCATCGGCAAAATCGCTGGGACGGATTCCACGGTTCTGATCCGGGGGGAATCAGGAACTGGCAAAGAACTGGTTGCCCGTGCACTCCATTACAATTCCACCCGCGCACAACATCCCTTTGTCCCGGTCAACTGTGGGGCCATACCGGAAGAATTATTGGAAAGTGAACTGTTCGGTCATGAAAAGGGGGCCTTTACGGGAGCGTTCAGAACCCGCATCGGCAGATTTGAAATCGCTCACGGCGGCAGCATTTTCCTTGATGAAATTTCCGAGATGAGTCCTAATCTTCAGGTTAAGCTGCTGCGGGTCATTCAAGAGAGAGAATTTGAACGGGTGGGAGGCATCAAGACCATCAAAACCGATGTGCGTATCATTGCCGCAACTAATAGAAACATGGAAGTGGAAGTGGAGGAAGGACGGTTCCGACAGGATTTGTATTATCGACTGAACGTGATACCAATACTCCTGCCGCCACTTAGAGAAAGACGAGATGATATCCCTTTGTTGATTAAACATTTTCTGGAAAAATATAAACAGGAACGCGCGTGCAAAATGAATGACTTCGGCAGTAAGGCCGTATCGGTTCTGATGAATTATGCCTGGCCGGGTAATGTACGTGAACTGGAAAATCTGGTGGAACGAATGGCGGTACTCTGCGACGAACAATTAGTGGAACTCAGAGATCTACCGGATATAATTCTGGCCGGGTCCACCAATGTTTCCACATTTATCCCCCATCTGGAGATTCCTGAAGCGGGCATTGACCTTTCCACCACGGTTAGTGAATTCGAGAAAAGTATTATAATCCAGGCCTTGAACCGCAGCAACTGGGTCAAAAACCGGGCAGCAAACCTGTTACATGTTAATCGAACTACCCTGGTCGAAAAAATTAAAAAACAAAAGCTTATAAAACCCACCGAATTAATTCCCAGCTGAAACCAAACAATCTGTAGTTATCTTAAAGTCAATGGTATTGATGGCACAGAAGTTGAATCTGTGTACGTGGTGAAATACAAAACAGCGGAAAATATGATTACTCATGTGCTGTATGTGCTTGGCATACTGCTGATTCTTTTGGATACAATTCTTTGCAGTTCCTCATGGGCACACACTTTGCGCGTGGGAGGGGATGAATACAAAACCCGCATCGTTTATCCTCTCCAAAACTATTTAGAACCCCTGATCACAACAAAAGACCAGACACTTATCGTCAAATTTCCGAACATAATCGCCGAACCCACATATGTGCAGGATTTCCAACTGATCCAGGATTTGAATTTCGACGGTCAATCCACCCGGATCACAATAAATACTCCGTTTCGCTACAGAGTCAAGCATCTAGACACTCCTCCCTGTCTGGTCATCGATATCTTCTCAAGCAAAACACCGGCTGCTGCTTGTCCTTTTGATAAGATCCATGTCATACCGAAACAAAACGGCGTATCCATGATTTTCTCAATGACCCCTGGCGTTCGGCCAAAAGTCCTTACCACCAAAAATCTGATATATTTCATCTTCGATTCCAATGTTTCCTGTGATGAAATCAACTGTTTTGCAAAGAGCTTGCCCTATCTCGAACTCAAAGGCATCCTGCACATGCACAACGGATGCGCCTTGGTATTGTCTTGTGCACGCGAAGACATCGATCTGATGGTTCATAGCGATGAATTCGGCCGATCGGTATTACTGGAACTGAGCACTACCAATCCCGAAAATCAGGCCATTCATGAAATTGCAGATTCGAACCAGGAGAATCTTACAAGTATAATCGATCTATTGGAACCAAAAAAAGACAAGCTGGATCCATATGAAAGCATCATGCTCTCCAGGGCATACTGGCAACTTTACTATCCATATGGAGAATCGTCAAAGGCGAAAGAAGCCCTTGAAATAATTGCTCATAATCTTGAGTCGCTACCGTCATCAAAAGATAAAGAAGATTGCATGCTCGAATATTCCTGGATGTTGATTCGACAGAACATGCTGAGCGACGCTACAAAATATATCCGTTTTTTGAAAGAATCTCTTTATGAAGACATTACAATCATGGCCCGTATCCAGGAAATAGACGTCCTCAATGGGCAACATAAATTTGATGATGCATTCGTGGCTGACAAGCGCCTGAGAAATAATTTCGACATTGAACAACTCATTTCAAGACAAAAATCCTACTATCTGACTACGACAGGAGACACATATTTCGGATTAAATGCCTTTAGCAAGGCGTTAGAGTTGTACAAAGATGCCCTAGAGAACGATTCTTTGTATAATAACAGAGAACCTTCAATCTATTCTCGCCTGGCAGAAGCAGCTCTCTGTCTGGAAAACTATGACGAGGCGAAAACCTATATTTGTCAGGCCATCAACCTGGGGAATCCTGAGAATAAGGCCAGGCATCTCGTTCAGTTGGGCGACTGCTTGTACCAACTTGGTGATATTGAAAAGGCTATCAATGTTTTTGCCAAAGCAGAAAACATCTCACCCGACAGCGAGAACAGTGCCGTTGCACAATTGCGAACAGCAAAAATTTTGTTGGAAAACGATATCTCCGAAGATGGAATACTTTCAGATAAAACATTCTTCGAGATTATGGACATCTATACAAATATCCATATCTCCCCGTTAGATATGGAAGGCTCTCTCGAATCAATTGTCACCATTCGCATGGCTCAGGCTTTTGCCAAACATAAAGACTGGGATGATGCACTCCAGGCTTATTACAAGGTCTGGGTTAGTTTACCCGGAGACGATCCCATGCATGCCTATGCGTTAAGTGACGCACTCTACACTATTACCGATTGGGTCAAATCGCTCTACTCTTTGGCAGATCATACCCGGATCTCTCAGCTCTATAACCAATACCGGGATAGTTTTCTGGCGGATATCAACCTCCTTGAAGATCCGGATGTATTGTTCATCTTAGCGCACGCCTTATATCACACAGGTGATCCTGTCTCAGCTCGGCCCCTGTTTGTATCCTGTGCGAACAGCATTTCGTCATATAAGCCTGATGCTATCTGTGCGCTGTTTGATGTTGACTATGCATCCGGAGAGCTCGCTCAGGCCTACCACTGGAATACGCTCTACCTCGAGGAATACCCGCAGAGAAGTGATGCAGCCCGTATCAAAGAACAACGCGGAGAACTCCTGTACCGGCTTGGCAGGTATAAACAAGCTGTTATATTTCTCAAATCATACTTTAGTCAGGACAATAAAGAGGAGCTCAAAAGACTTTATCTGCTGGCCCAGTCCTATTTCAAGCTCACAAATAAAGGAAACGAAGGTATGGTTCTGGATAGAATTATTACCTTCAACAATCAAATAAACTCTCCTTTCATTGAAAACGCCTTATACATTAGGGCCAACCAACTCAAGGATGGTGGCGACTTGGCACGAGCGAAAACACTGTATGATATACTCCTCAAAACATACCCGGATTCAAGATATACATGGTGGTCGCGCTACCATGTAGCCGTAATTTCTCACCGTATTGGGAACATATCAGAGGCTCAAAAAATACTTGATGAAATCATCCGGACAACAGATGATGCGCTCCTGATAAGCGCTGCACAAATAACCCGCAGCGAGATCGAACTGGAACCAGCCATCCTGGAATTCAATGATCTTAAGAACAGATTTGGGAGAAACTGATCGAAATGGCAGTTGCAATTTTGGATTCTGATTATGAGACGGTAAACATTCTTGGTGACCTTGTTGCCGAAATGGGGCAAACTCCTGAGACTACGACCAATAAGGACAAATTCCTTGAGATAATCAACCCTGAAACCCACACGATTGCAATCATATCCGATGAATTCATAGATGCACTTGAAGGCACCAAACAAGTCTACCCCCAGATCGAATTTATTGCAATCGGCTGTGAGAGCAAGTCCGAATGTATCCGCCTGGGGGCTACCCATTATCTGGAAAAGCCCTTCAAGGCGGAAGATATGATCGAAGCCTTGAGTATCGTTATCAATTATGCAGGAACGATGGCGGTAGATCACCGTCACGAATTTATTACTGCCGACCCGAGCATGCAACCTGTGGTGGAGATCATGAAAAAAGTAGCTCCCACACAGGCCCCGGTACTTATTCAGGGGGAATCCGGGACAGGCAAAGAGGTGATAGCCCGCTTTCTGCACTCCCAAAGTAAACGAGCCAAGGGTCCCTATATCGGGATTAATCTCGCTGCGATTCCAGACACACTTCTGGAAAGCGAATTGTTCGGCTACGAAAAGGGAGCCTTCACCGGAGCCTATGCCACCCGCATAGGAAAATTCGAACAGGCTCAAGATGGCACCATTTTGCTTGATGAGATTACTGAAATAAGTTTGGGAATGCAGGCAAAGCTTCTGCGAGTATTGCAGGAAAAACAAATCGACAGAGTGGGAGGGAAAACCCCTGTTGCCGTTAACTTTCGGGTAATCGCCACTACCAACCGTGACGTTGAGACCGAGATTGCCGAGGGACGATTTCGCAAGGACCTGTTCTTCCGTTTGAACGTAATTCCGATTACCGTTCCTGCGTTGCGTAGCAGAACAGGTGACATTCTGCCCCTGGCATTGCATTTCATCAAAAAAGTGGCCAAGCGAGAGAATATAAAGGATAAAACACTATGCCAGGAGGCAAAAAATGCCTTGTTAAACTATGCATGGCCGGGTAATGTGAGGGAACTGGAGAATATCATTGAACGGGCCATGATACTTTCAGACGGCCCACAAATCGATGTGTCGGCAATCTTACCCGGTATAGAGTCACAACCCCTCACAAGTCAGGCCCTTACGCCCGGCTGTACGATCTCCGAAATGGAAAAGAGCCTGATTGTCTCCACTCTGGACAGTGTCAGTGGAAATCGCACCAAGGCTGCCCAGCTTCTGGGCATCAGCATTCGGACGCTTAGGAACAAACTCAATGAATATAAACAGAAAAGTCAATTTTCCGACAGTCATGCGGTCAAAATATCCGGCATATAAGCAGCTCAAACCACGTAATAGAGCCGTTTTAGCATTGGTATGACAATTGCTTGATAAAGGCGGAGGAAAAAATAATGGCAGGAATATTAGGTCAGACAGTAACCCAACTGAAGGCATTCATGGATCAACACTTGTTACGCCAAGGAGTGATTTCCAGTAATATTGCCAACCTGGATACCCCCGGCTACAAGGCCAAGGAAGTGCTTTTTGAGGAACATCTCGATAAATTCTTATCATTAGAAGCTACTCATCCGGCCCACCGAACACGATCAGAAAGCAAACTCTCATACAACATACAATCGGACCCCTACTCCCGGATCGGAAACGATGCAAACACAGTGGATATCGACCGCGAAATGATGAAACTGACCCAAAATCAACTGCTTTATAATTCCACGGCCCAGATAATTCAGAACAAACTCGAGGGAATTAAAAATACGATAAGGAGTATACGCTGATGGATCTGTTCACCGCGATGGATATTAGTGCGAGCGGCTTGCGTGCTCAAAGGACCCGCATGAATGTGATCTCTTCGAATATCGCCAACTCACAGACCACCAAGACGGCTCAGGGAGGGCCCTACCAGCGCAGGGACGTAGTATTTAAGGCAAAGACATTCGAAGATGCGCTTTCCAGTGTCGAGGTAGATTCTATTGTGATGGATTCTACCCCTGGAAAAAGAACCTATGATCCGGGAAACCCGGAGGCTGATAAAGATGGATACGTCATCATGCCCAACATCAATATAATGGAAGAAATGGTGAATATGGTCGGAGCAACCAGGGCTTTTGAAGCGAACACAACCGCAATAAAAGCTCAAAAAGACATGGCCTTGAAAGCTCTGGCGATCGGGAGGCAATAATGCGGATTAATTCATCTGATTTTGTCGGCAAAATATCCGGCGCCCCGTTGGTGACGGAAAAGAAAACCGGAGAAAGTTTCATCGATACCTTAAAAAACATCATCGATGAAACCAACTCGACAATCAAAAAAGCGGATCAAGCCGCCCTCGATCTGGCCTCAGGCAAATCCAGCAATATTCATGAGGCCATGCTGAATCTGCAGAAGGCCGATATTAGCATGCGTTTACTCGTTGCTTCTACCAATAAACTCATTGAAGGCTACAATGAGCTCATGAGACTGCGATGACTATGAAAGAATTGTTTTCCCAGATTCGGTCCAGGGCCAACAAGCTGAATATGTCTCAAAAGTTCGGAATACTGTTTGTCACAGCGCTTATCATCGCGGTGTTTGTTGTAACCATGATGTGGACTATGTCACCTAACTACCAGTACCTCTTTGTTGATCTCCATGAGACCGATGCTTCACTTATTATGCAGAAGCTGAAGGAAGAGCGTATCCCCTACAAGCTAACTAAAGCCGGAAGCGCCATCATGATTCCCGAAGCAATGGTCTATGAAACACGTATCACGCTGGCAGGGGAAGGTCTGCCCAAAGGAGAGACGGGTAAGGGCTTTGCTCTTTTCGATGAGACAGGTTTTTCCACATCTGAGTTTGTACAAAAAATCAACTATCAACGCGCACTACAAAACGAACTGGCCAATACTATCATGTCACTGGAAGAAGTTGATTTTGCCCGCGTGCACATCACACTGCCCAAAGAGAGTGTTTTTATTGAAGACGAACAACCCGCCAAGGCCTCAATTGTCATTCGACCGACGCCAGGCCGGCGAATAGGAACAACCCATGTGCAGGGAATTGTCTATCTGATCGCCAAAAGTGTGCGAGGACTCGAACCGGAAAATATCAGTATTGTGGATATCACCGGCAAGGTTCTCTATGAGGGCCAGGATGAGTCGGACGCAATATCGCTGGCAAGCTCCCAGCTAGAACTCAAACGCTCGATTGAACAAATGTTGGAAACACGCGGCCAGGACCTCGTGGATACAATAGTAGGACCGGGTCGAGCCACGGTGAAAGTAAGTGCCGATGTCAACATGGATATGGTGAAAAGTGTTAATGACGACTATGATCCTGAAGGTCAAGTCATCCGGAGCGAAGAGCTCGCCCGGCAATTTTCTGCGGATGAATTGATTCCGGCCGGGATTGCCGGTACAGAGTCAAACCTCCCCTCGGGGAGAGGTTCCCCTCAAGAGATCCCGGATGGAGCGAAGCCTGGTGAATCAAATGTAATCCGAAACTATGAAATCACCAGGACTCAGACAGAAAGTATCAAATCTCCCGGCAATATTACACGACTGACCATATCAGTGGTAGTGGATGGTATTTATAAGACCGATGAAAATGGCAATAGAATATTCAGCGCCCGTACGAATGATGAACTTAAAGGTATAGAAAACGCAGTCAAGTATGCTGTAGGATTTAACGTGGATCGAGATGATACGATTTCCGTATCATGTATGCCGTTTGCCCAGGAAGAAACCAACCTGATAGATCTTTCAGAAGCAGCCAACAAACGTGAATTCATCACTTCTCTGATAAAACCGGGCATATTTCTGACGGTCATGCTCTTGCTCCTGTTCTTTGTCATCAGGCCTGTGTTGCGTTGGCTTAAGGGTTCATTCAAGGTGCTAAGTGAAATCCCGAATCTGCAAAAGGCTCTCGGTCCTTCAGAAACCCGAGACATGGAAGCCATTGAAGCCCCTGATATTGAAAAGGCCTTAGCCCAAAATGAAGGTTTGAAACAGACTATGCATGGACAAAGAAGGCTGATCGAAACAATTACGGATAATGATCCCGAAAGTGCAAATGCGGTGATAAGAGACTGGCTACAGGAGAGAGTATAATGGCGCAGGCGAGAAAACTTGATGGGCCGCAGAAGGCTGCAATCCTTTTGATGGCCATGGGGGGCGATTTCATCAGAGACATCTTCAAGGGCTTAAGTGACTATGAAATTGAACTGCTCGGCAAACGCATGGCAAGTCTGGAAGATAATACTATTCCGGTGAATACCGTACGCTCAATCATGGAGGAGTTCCACAAAAAAACTTCCGAGGTCAGCGGCATTACCGGCAAGGGGTTGGATTACCTTGAGAAATCTCTGATTGATGCTCTGGGAGAATCCAAGGCAAGGCCCCTGTTGACTTCAATTTCACAGTCCACCGACAAAACAGCCTTTTCCATGCTGAAGAGGGTTGACACAGATATTCTGGTTGATTACCTCAAGGGTGAACATCCCCAGACTATTTCGCTTGTACTGGCCCATCTTGACTATACCAAAGTGGCCCAAGTACTGAGAAAGCTGCCTGAAAAGCTGCAACCTGAAATCATTTTCAGAATTGCAAATCTGGGCATTGTACCATCCAGTGTAATCGATGATGTCGATGAGGTGCTGAAAAAAGAGATCGAGTCCATGGGGTCCATGGAAAATGAAAAACTCGGCGGTATCGAGACGGTAGCTGAAGTTATGAATCGGCTGGACAGTACCACAGAGAACAACATCTTTGCCTTTCTTGACGAGATGGATGCCGACTTGAGCGAAATGATTAGGCAGAAAATGTTCGTCTTTGAAGATATCATTAAGATCGACAACCGCGGCATACAGAACATCCTTAAAGAAATAACCAACGAAGATCTTGTACTGGCCTTGAAGACTGCCAGCGAGCCTTTGAAAGAAAAGATTCTTTCCAATATGTCTTCCAGGGCCTCTGAAATGCTGCTTGAAGATATGGAGGCTATGGGGCCTGTTAAACTCTCAGATGTGGAAAATGCCCAGCAAAGTATCATCAGGGTGCTGAGAAAGCTTGAAACAGCCGGAAAAGTGGTCGTCGGCGGAAAGGGCAGAGAAGATGTCCTCGTCTAGAATCCTGCGCAAAAACGCTCCAGGTGAATTTTGTGTAACTCCTTATGCAATGCAGGAAGTATATTCTCGCGATCAACAACTCGCTGAAACTGAGCAGGCCCATAAGCAGGCCCAAGCCATTTTGAACCAGGCCAGAAGCCAGCGAGAAACCATTGAGATGGAAGCCTATAATCAAGGTCTACAGCAGGGGCGTACCCAGGGACAGAAAATTGCCATAAAAAAGATCGAACCCTTATTCGATTCACTGCATGAGGCCATTGAAGGACTAAGCCATGTTAGGCAGCAACTCACTGCAATCCATAGCAAGCATCTCTTAAAAATCATTATCCTGATTGCCCAACGTGTAATTCACAGGGAAATTCATCTCGCCCCGGATATCATTCTCGACACCATTAAGGCTGCCGGCGACAAACTGATGGATACCGACGAGATACGTTTGAGACTGCATCCCTCTGACTATGAATACATCCGGGAAGCCGAGTCTATTCTTACAAAACAGCTCAGCGGCAAAAAAAACATCCAGATTATCGAAGACACCTCGATTGAACGGGGAGGAGCTCTGGTCGAGACAGAATTCGGGGATATCGATGCAACTATCAGATCTCAAATCGAATATATAAGTGAAGCTCTCTTAGAACATGATTAAATTAGCCGAAGCCCTACCCATTTTGAAAGATATCGACCCCATCCAGGTCCGTGGCAAGGTGACCAATATTGTAGGCCTGGTGGTTGAAGGGCACGGCCCGGGCAGCGCCATGGGTGGTTTATGTGAGATATACTCGCAGGATGGGAGAGATTCAGTCATGGCCGAAGTTGTCGGCTTCAAGGATAGCAGGGTATTACTCATGCCCCTGGGAGGACTGAACGGTATCGGCCCGGGCTCTACGATTGCAGCCAGGAAGGCCAGCCCCAGCGTAAAGGTCGGACCTGCCCTTCTTGGCAGAGTTATAGATGGATTGGGCAACCCATTGGATGACAAAGGCTTTATCGTGCTCGATAAAGAGATGCCGCTGTATGGCCATCAGATAAACCCGTTAAAGAAAAAACGCATCGACCAACCGCTCGATATCGGCATTAATGCCATCAATTCCATTCTGACGATAGGCAAGGGTCAGCGAGTGGCGATCATGTCCGGTTCGGGTGTCGGAAAAAGCGTGCTCTTGGGTATGATGGCACGCCATACTAAAGCGGATGTAAACGTGATTGCCCTGATCGGCGAGCGCGGCAGGGAAGTAAAAGAGTTTATAGAAAAAGATCTTGGACAAGAAGGCTTAAAAAAGTCCATAGTCGTTGCTGCAACATCTGATCAGCCGGCCCTGGTCCGTATTCGCGGCGCCTATCTGGCCACCACAATCGCGGAATATTTCAGAGATCAGGGCATGGATGTTCTGCTCATGATGGATTCAATTACGCGATTTGCCATGTCAATGAGAGAAATCGGCCTTGCAATTGGCGAACCTCCAACCACAAAAGGCTATACCCCGTCATGTTTTGCAAAAATGCCCAAACTCCTGGAGCGGGCCGGGAACACCTCTTCTTCGGGAAGCATAACCGGGCTGTATAACGTGCTTGTGGAGGGAGATGATTTCACCGAACCGGTGGCGGATACCGTACGATCGATTGTCGATGGACATATCGTGCTTGCTAGAGATCTAGCTGCACGCAACCATTACCCGGCCATAGATATTCTGCGCAGTGTCAGCAGGGTGATGAATGATATCGTTGAACCGGAGCACTTGAAACTTGCCAGAAAAATCCAGGAACTAATGGCAGTTTACGAGAATGCACGCGATCTGATCAATATCGGAGCCTATGTCAGCGGAAATAACTCTCAGATCGATACGGCGATCAAATACATAGATGCCATCAATGCATTCTTGAAACAGGATATCGACCAGAAATGCACTATTGAAGAAAGCATATCGGGGATAAAAGAGATCCTGGCTGATCTCGAATGGTAAGGGAGAACTTAAGTGGCGTTTCGATTTGAAACCTTGCTGAGGGTCAAACGCATTAAAGAGAACCTCGCCTTGCAGGACTTTGCCAAGGCTCAAAGATACCACCTTCTACTGCAGGAGCATCAATCTCATAATCAGGAATCCTCAAAAAAAATCACATCACACATATTGCAAAAAATGATTCACGGCATGAAATCCTCGGACCTTTGGGTATGCCAGAATTATCTTTCTTTCCTGGATCACAGGAAAAGAGAACTCAGTGAACAACTGGCATCGAGTTCGGTCGATCTGAATCAAAAACGTGAAAAACTGCTTCAGGCCGAAAAAGAACTCAAGTCGATCGGAAGATTGAAAGAAATCGAGCTCGAAAGACAGGCCAACAGAGAAAAAGCAAAGGAAATGCGTTTCATTGATGAAATAGCAATAACCAAACACAGGAGTAATCCATGAAACTGAAAAAAATTATGCTGGTCGCAATACTGGCAAACCTGGTGATCATGATAACCTGTTTACAGATCAGCCCCAGCATTGTCGCGGCTGAAGATGAAGGAAAAATAACACAGCCTGAGATTATCGAAAACCCGCTTGATCGCTGGGAACTGATCACCGAGAAAGAACAGCAACTCAGGATGCGCGAAATGGAGCTCAATGAACTGGAAAAACAACTTCAGATTAAAGTAGCGGAACTGAAAACCATCGAACAATCCATTAAGATTGAAGTGGAAAACTACAGAATCTTGAGTAACGAACGCATCAGGCATCTCGTAAAGATATACTCATCGATGAAACCCAAGGCCGCCGCCAGTCTTATGGATAATATGGATCTCGATGTAGCTGTATCCGTATTTCTCCACATGAAGGGGGAGATTGCCGGTGGAATCATTTCATACATGGATACCCAGAAAGCCGCAACAATTACAAAAAAACTGGCCACTTATAAAAACAATCAACCATCGACTACTTCTGCAACCACAATGTGACAAGCCACCCTGTTCTACCCGTACCGGGTGAACTTAATGATTAACCAAGGGATTGGATCGCCACAAATATAATTTTCTAAAATCATCTCATTACTACCTCAGCGGTAAAAAAATTATAAAACGCTATGGACGATGTAACGAGCATCTAATTTTTGCGCGTATCGATTTCTGAAATTTTTAAGCGTTTTAAGCGAGTAAATTTTCCTGATCGCCGAATGGCTTTACTTTTGAAAAATCAGGCATATAGGTTTGGCCAGCCTCCATATCCTGAACAAATATTGTCTCAAATCCCAGATCGCAAGCCTTATCCAGGATCACCTGATATTCATCTTCCCTTAAGGTTCGCTTCATTTCAGGCAGATCCCCCTGATAATAAACCGGGGTATACTGCGCCATGATACTGATCGGTATCTTCAGCGAAAGCCCGGAGAGAAAATCGAGCGCGGCAAAGGGGTTCGAAAGCATGTCAGGCAAGACCAGATGCCTCACCATGATACCCCTTTGCGCCCTGCCCGATGAATCACAAACAAGCGGACCTATTACATCCCAAAGATAGGCAATCGCCTGGCGCGCCCGGTCCCAGTAATCGTCGACACCACTGAGGAGTTTGCCTGTATAGTTATCCCCGTACTTGAGATCCATAAGATAAATGTGGGCCTCGCCCTGCCACATCTTGAGCGTGTCGATGCATTCATACCCGCTGGAATTGAAAACAACAGGCAGATGCAATCCCATCTGCCGGGCCAGATTCAGGGCCTCTATAATCTGAGTGCTATAGTGGGTTGGAGTCACCAGGTTTATATTCGAGCAGCCTTTGCCCTGCAACATAATCATGTATTTGGCGAGCTCTTGGATCGAAACATACTTTCCAAAAGCATCGTGACTTAGCTGCATATTCTGACAGTAACTGCAACGCAGCGTACAGCCGGAGAAAAAAATCGTGCCCGATCCCTGCTTCTGCACAAGCGGCGGCTCTTCACCTTTATGAACAACCACGCAGGCCACTTTGGGCTCTACTCCACCCTGACAGGGTCCACTTGTTTGGGATCTGTCAATCAAACACTTTCTGGGACACAAGGTGCACAGGGGCATCAGGTCTCGTCTAATTGCTCCAGCAGGGCCTTACCATCAGCATCGCGCTCTATCTCCGGGACAAAAACAACCTTGCGGGGTGTCTTATACGAAGCCAGCTGTTTTCTTGCCATTTGTTTGACATCCTTTTCTGAGAGGGCCGGATCAGCCCTGACAATATAGGCCTTGATTATTGAACCGCGCAATGGATCGGGCAGACCGGCAATTGCCGAATCCTTTACTCCCGGCAGTGAGTTGAGAACATTCACCACCTCTTTGGAATATACGTTAAAGCCGGATGTAATAATCATCTCTTTTTTATAGCCGGTAATGTAGAGATAGCCTTCATCATCCATGTAACCCAGATCTCCGGTATACAACCATCCGTCCTTAATAATTTCACTAGTTTCTTTTTCCTTGTTATAGTACCCCTTCATGATGTTGGGACCCTTGAACAACAACTCCCCCACCACTCCGGGCTTAAGTACCTTCCCATTTTCATCGACTATTTTAGCATCAACCTCGGGCACGGTGTGCCCTATGGATTCGGGCTTTATTGGAAAATCGCCCCAATTTACAGCACATACCGGAGAAGCTTCGGTAATCCCGTAGCCCTGGCGAATATCCATTCCAAAACGATCTTTGAATGCATTGTATATCTCTATATCAAGGGCGGAACCTCCGGCGATCAGACATTTCATTTTCTGATAGTCGATGTCCTGAAGATCCGGATGATGTGTAAGGCCGTAGAACAATGTCGGCACGGCACACACAGCAGTCACACCACCCTCGCTCAGGGCATAGTGCAGTTCCTTGAAGTCCAGCCTCTTCATCAAATACACACTCCCGCCATAGCGCAACATGGAAAGCATGTTAGCACTGGCACTGAATGAGTGGAAGCAGGGGATAATGGTCAGAGTGCTGTCTGAATCATCCACGCCCATGCATAACCCAATGAGATTTGAGTTGTGATCAAGATTGGCATGCGTCAGCATGGCACCCATGGGATATCCGGTAAGGCCGGAGGAGTAGATCATGGCTGCTACGTCATCGGAATCAGTCTGTGTGGGTATGCTGTTGCTCGATGGTGAAGCCCACTGCTGAAAAGTCCCTTCATCTCCAGTGGTTATTATGAAATCCAGCGGACACATCTCACTGATCCTTTGGTAGGTATCGAGGTTGGTTTTCTCCAGAATAATGCCTACCGACTCGGAATCTTTTATGATATGAGCCAATTCCCGGGATGTAAAGGTGGGATTCACCGGCACCACAACCGCTCCGATTCCCGCAATGGCCATGTAAGCGATAATAAACTCCGGAGTATTGGGCAACACAATGGTCACATGATCACCCCTGGAAACCCCGGCCCGCTGTAACGACTCTCCCAAGCCGTTTACCAATTTCCACAGCTCTGAAAAGGTTATCTCCTCAGAGAGACAACGTATACTGACTTTATCCGGCTTTTGCTGAGCATTGAGCTCCAACCACGAATAAATATTCATACCACCTTCCTTACAATAAATTTCATGCATGCCTGTGAGGCAATAAAGCATACCCTGACATATAAACTCTGGTTTCTTATGAAGTGCCTGGTTTTTTTCTGATGCACTTTTTCTAACTCGAATTGATCATCCTGTATTATCTCTTTATTCATCTGCAATCACCTTGATGAAGTTGCAGAAAATTCCTACCAATACGTTCAGGAAAGTGCAAGTGTAACATTAGTTATTCATTCATTCTTCAAGACTTGGATAGACAAATCCACAAAATGTTCCTGCTTCATCCGAGAAAAAACAGATGGCAGGTCTCAGTTACACATACGGGTACGCTTTTTGCAGTATCCCTACTCGCATCGAGGGGTAGAGGGACAAAAATTATAACATTCAAAGGGCTCATCCGTGTCTGCTTGATAATATCTGTTTGTTCGGCAGAACACTGATAACTCCGGGTTATCCTTGTTGATACAAATAGTGCAGAAAGCAGCCGCATCCAATTTCACATCCTTGTCCAGTCCGTATTTCAAATACTTGGGACATCCATAGCACCCTTTGATGGGTTTTTGTCGCAACGGACACCAGATACAGTATGTAGCACGAAAATCCATAAGTTCCTACCATACGTATTGTCTCAACCAAGTGCAAGTGCTTCGTACGCAACAATCAGTTTAATCTTAACCCCCGCAATATTATAAAAAATCAATCGGTTCTATTTATTTTACTTTTCAAAAATGGAGCGCAGAAATTTCAACAGCCGGGGAGTATCATCCTTGGAAACATCTTTCGGCTGAGTGCCCCGGACAAATGGCAGGGTCCTGGTATTTTTACTCCAGAGTGAAGCCAGTTTGCCATTTTTGGGGTCAATAGAACACATCACGATCTCGGGTGGCACCAGCCATTGTGTGGGTTTCTCAATCCGGCTCAAAATCATGGACGCTATCGGCATTGCCCCTGTTGCTCCGCTCAAACCAATGGATTGGAATTCATCGTTGCCGAGCCATACAACTACGGTCACATCCTTTGAAAAACCAACAAACCATGAATCCCGCATATCATTTGTTGTGCCGGTCTTGCCGCACATTAAAGGGGGCATTCCATATTTTTGAGAATCTTTGGCAGTTCCTAAAACAAGTACTTCCTTCAGGGCGGAGTTCACCAGAAAAACTACCGATTCATCCAGCTTCTGCTGCCTTTGAAAGAGTGTGTTATCGAAAAGGACTACTCCTTCATTATTGACAATCTGTTTGATTACAGAAGGTTCCAAGCTCTTGCCCCGGTTGGCAAACGCCGAATAAACCATTGCCACATCCAAGGGAGAACATTCAAGCGTGCCCAACAGTAATGCCGGGTTTTCTCTTATGTTCAAACCCGGCCTGAGCTGATCGATCTGCTTCGCAATTACATCTGTGCCGAGGCTCATTCCAAGGCGAACCGTAGCCACATTATAGGAATTGATCAGAGCATCGACAAGCAGCACATAACCATGGGATATTTTATCATAATTATCAGGACTCCATGATGACCCGCCTGCAAGCTTTACACTCAAGGGGTTGTCATCAAGCAGGCTTGCCAAAGTATACCCGCTTCGCAAAGCTCTATAATAAACAATCGGCTTGATAAGAGATCCGATATTACGTTTAGTCTGGATTGCACGGTTGAACTGTGAATTTGCATACTCTCGACCACCGACCATAGCCTTAATCTGACCGGATTTCGGATCGCAAACCACTACCGATCCTTGCAGGGCAGGTCTTTTTGATGTGGAAAAATTCTGAATGCCATGCGATAGCATTGTTTCAGCAACGTTTTGCATGTGCATATCGAGCGTGGTAAAAATACTGTATCCGCCCTTTGCAAGAGAACCTATCGGATAGGCATCGCTGATCGTGGAGAGCAGATAATCTACGAAGTAGGGAGCTCTACGACTTTTTGCGGGAAATTCAACCACTCTCAGGACAGTTCGCACCGCAGTATCATAGGTTAGTTGATCGATGGCTCCTGCATCAAGCATCAGTTTTAAAACCGTATTGCGCCTGGCGATTGCCCGATTCGGATAGGTGTACGGATTATAACGATTGGGAGCCCGAATAATACCTGCAATCAAGGCAGCCTCGGCCAGATCGATTTGGGATATATCCTTATCAAAAAACAGGCGTGAAGCTCTTCCGACTCCGTAAATACCAACATGTCCGCTCTGTCCAAGATAGACTTCATTTATATACATGCCCAGAATCTTTTGCTTGGAATAAACGGCATCCATAATCAGGGACATAACGGTTTCCTTGATTTTTCTCAAAAAGGTGCGTTTGCTGGATAGGAAAAGATTCTTGACCAATTGCTGGGTTATGGTTGATGCACCCTCGATAATCCTGCCATGGTGCACATTGACCAGGGCTGCCCTGGCAACTGAGCGCAGGTCAATCCCCCAATGTGCATAAAATCTTCTATCCTCGGTAGCGATGATTGCTTTGAGCAAATACAAAGGACAGCTCTCCAGTTCTACAACAATGCGATCTTCATATTCTTGGTCGTAGACACAAGCAATATCTTCCGGCTCAAGAACAAGCTCGACAAGAGGTTTCGAGGTGTCAAGACAGATTATTTCCCTGATCGTGGTCCCATCCAGAAAAATCTTGACTTTGATGGCCTCAGAGAAGCGATCAGGATATTCGAATGAGTGCAGATACAGGGTAACAGCATCCTGTGACCAGAAAAACTCCCCGGGAGCTAAAACCTCCGGCACATCCCTGTAGCGCAACCGTTCGAGCCGGGAGCGCAGTCCTAAAAGTCGAATATCATCACCTGGTATGATCCGGGTCTGCGAACTGTAAATCCGGGTTGGAACATGCCAGATTGAACCGGCCCCGACCTTTAGAATCTCCCGATAGGCATCCAGGATAATGATGGTTGAAAAGAGCAACCCTGAGATTACAACAAACAGCAGTATTTTTGAAAATATCGAAAACCTGGAGTTCACAGCACCCGACTATAGGCATTACTTTGAAAAGGTGTCAATTACGTTTATATAATACCAAACCGATCTGAATTGAGTAATTATCGCAACCGGCTACATATTTCTCTTCCTGAGCATCTCGCGTTGCCGGCGGAAAAGGAAGCGGATAATGTCATCCTTTGTATCCGGATCAAGTTTAATAAATCTGGCGGCCAGCGCCCAGCGATGAGTTTCATAACTGGTGATCGGTTTCACTCGGATGACCTCCGCCACCAGCTTGATAAACAACAGGGGCACCATTGGTAGAATCATGCTGAGTTCGACCAAGTCCCCGGCCTCAAATGATTCGCTTGAAATAAGCCGGATACCCGACGCGCTGATATTGACATCCTTGGGCTTCTTCTTCATAAGGTCCCGGAATTCATCGGCAAGAAACATGTGGATTAAAAGATCGAGCTTGCGGTTGATTTCCCATAAAGCCTGATTAAATGGCGCTTCACTGGTATAAGGGATTTCGTCAATCCCGGGATATCCGTACTTGCCTTTTAAAAATGAATCGATAATCAGTTTGTTGGCCTGTATTCGTTGCAAAGCATCACTAAGCATCGATGGCTTCTCATTGGCATGGCAGAGAAACGTTATCTGGTAATAGATTCTATCATTTATGCGAACATCCTCGCGGCGCTCCTTTGCCGGCACCACATAGCACTCGGTACACATTTTCAAACCATGCCTGCTGCTTTCGAGCACCTTGGCCAGGATCGTATCATTGCCATCAGATATCTTGACAATTGCACCGGCAAGTATTTCAAGGGGGCTTTCCGGTTCAAAGACGAAGATATCATCAGATATATCAATAATTCTCCCTTTGACCTTTGAGTTACTCCAAATAAGATCCAGCGCCCGGACATTAACATCAAGCAAATTATCGATTTTCATGAAGCATCCCTTACAATTTCAACCCTGTTGCGGCCCTTTGTTTTCGCCAAATACACTCCCATATCAGCCCATCCGATAAGGTCTGAAAACACAATCCCATCTTTATACTGGCTTATTCCAAGACTTATTGTAATGTGTGAACCGATCATGAGCTGCATCTTTTCCACAGCATGCCGGATTCTTTCGGCGAGTTTCTTTGCCTGGATAAGATCTGTATGCGGCATGAGAATTACAAACTCATCACCACCATAGCGGAAAACATAATCACTCTTTCTGACACTGTGCTGAAACTGCTGGACCACGGCTCTCAACACCAGATCTCCAACCTGATGTCCAAAAGTATCGTTGACTTGCTTGAACCAGTCTATGTCGATCATCATGATCGAAAAAGTCGTCTTATAACGAGAGGCTCTTTCCAGTTCGGCCTGGAGCATCTCTTCAAATGCCCGGTGATTCAAGGCCCCGGTCAACGCATCGCGGAATGCCATATCACGCAGCTGCTCATTATCAACAAGTTTTATCACAGCGGGCGTCAAAATATTGACCCATTCTCGAAAGATATCTCCATGGCTTCCCTTGCCGATAGATAGGATAACCTTTGCCTGTGGTGTGTGCACCAATGTCAACTCCATACGCTCCCGCACATCAGGCGGTTGGCCGCCGACAAGCACCCGGATATATGAGAACTTTTGGGTCCGTAAAACCCGTTGAGCTTCCTGAACCCCTGACTTTTCAGGATCAAGAACCGAATACGCACTTGGCGGGGTCTCTGGAACAACCACGTATAGTGCCGGTGCCGCGAGGGGAAAGGTCTGCCCCATCAGCGAGACGAGATCCATGAAAGCATCGTGCATATTGGGGCTTGAAAGCAGAGAAACAATGCTCTCGGTAAACAGGGCCAAGGGTCTGGCTTGAATTGTATCGACTCTAATACTCGATCGTTTGCCGCTAGTTGATGCAACATGCTTTACAATCATATGCTCTCTCGTGCGTAACATATCATTTTTTCAAAAAGATCATATGCAAAGTGTATGCCTTGTTGCCTATTAATCTTTAATGAAACGTTTTTTCCTTATGTTGACATACATGATTGCGGTAAAACGGCTTGATTCCCTTTCGACAGCATGGTTTTTTACGTAGTTGAGTTTTTTTCAGGGTCGGCAAAGATACGGGCCTTATTCCTGCAAATAGGCCCATATAACCCGCCTCATTTAATGATGCCTCTAATTCATGGCGAAAAACCCTTGATAGCCCGGGGTAAACATAGTATGGTTGCCAAGTTTAGGCCTGCACCTTCACTATGAGGCAGTTATGATTACGTTAAAGCATGTGGTACGTACCAGGAATACTTATATACGTTGTGTAGCGAGCAAAATTTATCATGCAGGAGGGATTTACAATCAGGACACCCTCCTTAGAAGCTTCAGCTTGCCCGAACTGCTGGCGCTTAAACCAGTCTAGTTATATCTTTTACCGGACTTTTCCGATAGAGAAACCCAGAAGCAATGGTATAAAAATATGAATGGAAAAAAGTGATGAAAAAAGACATGATCGAAATCAGATGGCATGGCAGAGGAGGACAAGGTGCTATCACTGCCGCTAAAATTGTAGCGAAAGCAGCTTTTGAATCCGGTTATCGCGGAGTGGTTATGGTTCCTACATTCGGGACCGAACGAAGAGGAGCACCGGTTTTTACCTCTCTCAAGATATCTAAAGAGAAAATCTACGATCTTTCACCCATAGATCATCCTGATATGATTGTTGTGCTCGATCATCTGCTGCTCGATGAGGTTGATGTGACAGATGGACTCAAGTCAGGGGGGAAAA
>Ga0272441_10003023_pt1 | contig 32991 bp, 14 predicted proteins | sample SSMProp6N_FD_193582 | JGI IMG/M metagenome (GOLD analysis project Ga0272441, IMG submission 193582) | Marine sediment archaeal communities from Little Sippewissett salt marsh, Falmouth, MA, United States - SSM-Prop-6N | ecosystem: Environmental > Aquatic > Marine > Wetlands > Sediment ... | reverse complement strand
TCCGGCGGCGGGACAGTGGACGTCGCCGAGGTGGCCAACTACGCCGACGGAACGCTGACCGGCGGGACCTGGCGAGCGTTGGCGGGAGGCAATCTGCACCTCAACGCGATGGATATCTCGACGAACGCGGCGGCGGTCATGCTGGACGGCAGCGGCTCGAGGATCACGCGAGACGGGACGAACAGCGCGCTGGCGGGCCTGTCGGTCAACGCGGCCGCGGGTACCTTGACGGTACGGAACCAGACTTTGTCGCTGTCGTCGGCGCTGTCCAACGCGGGTGAGGTGGTGATTGAATCGGCCGCGTTGTCGGTTGGCGGGGCCTATACGCAAACCTCCGGTTCCACGACGCTGGTCGAAGGCGAGTTGTCGGCCGCGGGGGTGGACCTCCAAGGCGGCGTGCTGGAGGGGACCGGCACGGTAACAGGTGACTTGCTCAGCGCGGGAGAGGTCCGGCCAGGCGGCTCGCCCGGCCTGTTGGTGGTGGCGGGCGACTACACCCAGACGGCGGCTGGGCGACTGGAGATCGAGATCGAAGGTTATGCGCCGGGCTCGGAGCATGACCGCCTGGAGGTCAGCGGCACGGCCCACCTGGACGGAACGCTGGCGATCGTCGTATCGGAGGATTTCGATCCACAGTTCGCCGACTCGTTCGGTGTGATGACCTTCGTCGATCTGGACGGAACGTTCGCCCTGCCAGACGGTGCAGACCTGGGCGGCGGATTGGCGTTCACGCTGAACTACACGGACGGGGACCTGGCCCTGTTGGTAACGCTGTCGTCGCCAGGCGAGGGGCCGACGATGGCCTCTTCGCCGTCGGAGGGTCTGACGAACGAGGCGATCGACTCGATCGTCCTGTTCCTGTCAGAAGCGGTGACGGCCGCGGATGCGAACGACGAGGCGAACTACATGCTGCTGTATCTCGGCGCCGACGGCGTGCCGGGGGGCGGGGACGACGAGGCGATCGGCGCGACGCCGACGTACGCGGCCGGCTCGCTCCAGATCGACCTGGCGATGGACGAGACGCTGGGCGACGGCGTGTACCGGTTGAGCGTGCGCTCGGGCGACCCGGGCGTTCGCGACCTGGAGGGCAACCTGCTGGACGGCAACGCCGACGGCATCCCCGGCGACGCATTTGTCGTGACGTTCCAGACGGACCGGACCGCCCCAGTGATCGTCGGCCCGGCGCTTTCGAACGATACCGGTTCGTCGTCCTCCGACGGCCTGACGAACGAAGGCGAGTTGGTCTTCGTCTGGCCCGAGCCCGGCGACGCCAGCGGGATCGCCGGCTACGAGGCGCGGTTCGACGGCGGCGATTGGCAGCCGGGCACCGAGACGACCGCGACGTTCTCCGCCGCCGAAGGGGAGCACACCTTCGAGGTGCGCGCGACAGACCTTGCGGGCAACATCGGCGCGGCGACGCCCTTGGCGGTGGTCGTGGATCAGACGCTGCCGGAGACCGCCGGACTGACGTTCGCCGCGGACACCGGCCAAGACCCGGCCGACGGGGTCACCGCCGACGGGTCGCCGATATTTGACTGGACTGCGAGCGACGACCGGGGCGTCTGGCTGAGTCAGTACCGGCTGGATGGCGGGGACTGGGCGGACGCGTCCGGCGTCACGGCGGAGCCGGCCCTGGCCGACGGCGAGCACGTATTCGGTGTCCGCGCGGTGGACGAGGCAGGCAACGTCGGGGTGGAGGAATCGCTGACGCTCTGGATCGACACGACCGCCCCCGCCGGGCCGGGCGACCTGTCGATCGCCGAGGACACGGGAATCTCGCCGACCGACGGGGTGACGAGCGACGCGACGCCGACGGTCTCGTGGACGCCGCCCGCCGACGCAAGCGGGACGTGGTACTACCAGTACGCCGTCGATGGCAGCGGCTGGACGGACACGCCGGAGGCGCAGGCGGCGCTGACGCTGGAGGAAGGCCCCCACAGCTTCGCCGTCCGCGCGGTCGACGGGGCCGGCAACGTCGGCGCCCCGGCCGGGACGGACCTCTTCGTGGACCAAACACCGCCGGGGCCGGTCGGCGCGCTGGACTGGCACGTCGCCGGCGACGTCGTGCTGACGTGGACGCCGCCCGCTGACGCCGGCGGGGTCGCCTTTTACGAGTACCGGTGGGACTCGGGCGACTGGGCCGTCGGCGGCGAACCGACGGCAACGCTGCCGGCCAGCGAGGGCGAGCACACCTTCGCCGTCAGGGCGGTCGACCTGGCCGGGCACGTCGGGTCGGAGAATTCGATCGGATGGACGATCGACCACGACCCGCCGCCCGCGCCGGCCGACCTCGCGTTCGCCGACGACACGGGACAAGCGACCAACGACGGACTGACGGCCGACGACGAGTTGGTCTTCACGTGGACCGCCCCGGCGGACCCGAGCGGCATTCAGGGCTACGAGTACAGGTGGGCGGGCGGAGGGTGGCAGGCGACGGCCGATCCGACCGCCTCGGTCACGGCCGTCGAGGGCGCCCAGGCATTCGAGGTCCGGGCGATCGACAACTCCGGCAACGTCGGCCCGGCGGCTGAGCTGAACGTGACGGTGGACCGGACGCCCCCGGCGGCAGTGACCGGCCTGTCGCTCACGGACGACACGGGCTCGGCGGACGACGACGGCGTTACGTCCGACGCGGCACCGACGTTCTCCTGGGATGCCGCAACGGACCCGCACGGCATCTGGAAGTACCAGTACCGCCTCAACAACGGCGAGTGGGCGGACCTGGCCGGGACGTCGATGGAAGCTGCGCCGGGCGAGGGCGGGCACACCTTCGCAGTCCGCGCCGTGGACAATGCGGGCAACCCGTCCCCGGCCGCGGAGACCGCCTTCCGGATCGACACAACCCCGCCGGACGTTCCGATCGCCCTCTCGATGGGGGAGGACACCGGCGTCTCATCGGCCGACGGCCTGACCCGCGACGAGTCCCCCACCTTCACCTGGCTGGCCCCGATCGATGCGAGCGGCATCTGGCGGTACGACGTTCGGGTGGACGGCGGCGAGTGGTTCGACGTGCAGGACACGTCCGTCACCGTCGCGCCCGGCGAGGGCGAGCATACGATCGACATCCGGGCCGTCGACGTCGCGGGCAACCCCGGCGCGGTTCGCAGTGCGGCGTTTGAGATCGATCGGACCGGCCCGGCCGTGACGGGCCACGCCCCGGGCGGCACGTCCCACGCGCCGGTCGATCACGTCGACCTCCAGTTCGATACCCCCGTGGACGTTGCGTCGTTCGGTATGGGCAACCTGACGCTCATCGGCCCGAGCGGGCCTGTCGCGGAGCCGGCATTCTCGGTGGTGGCGCTGGGGAGTAATGCGTACCGGGTTCACTTCGCCGCCCAACTCGCCGACGGGGCCTACCGCCTGGCCTTGTCCCGGTACGTGTACGACCGGGCGGGCAATCCCATGGCCGGTGGATACCACGCGACGTTCGCGCAAGCGTTGGCCGACCTGGCCGTGTCGGACCTCACCGCGACCGACGCCCTGCCCGGCGAGGACACGACGATCGAGTGGACCGTGGGCAATGTCGGCACGGGTTCGGCGGAGGCGGTGTGGGAAGACGCGATCTACCTGTCCACCGACTCCACATGGGACGCCAGCGACGTGCTCGCGGACACTGCGGCGGGCGGGCCCCTCACGGCCGGCGCGGAGTACGAGCGAAGCCGCGTCGTCACGATCCCCGTCGAGGGCGGGCAGCAATGGGTCCTCGTCGTTGCCGATCACCAGGGCGCCCAGGGCGAAGCCGGCGAGGCAAACAACGTTCGGGTCGCTTTTGTCGGGACCTGCTGGTCGGACCTGGACGTGACGGACCTGGACGCCCCCACCTATGCCGACACGGATTCCCGGATCCCGCTCGTCTGGACCGTGGCCAACGGTGAGGGCTCCGGCTGGGCCGAGGGAACGTGGACCGACCGGGCGTATCTCTCGGTGGACGGGGAGATCAGCGGCGACGACCGCCTGCTGGCCTCGCACGACAGCACGGGCGTCTCCCCGCTGCAGCCCGGGGGGCAGTACCAGCGGCTGGCCGACGTGCACATCCCGGCCGACCTGGACTCGGGCAACTACTTCCTGCTGGTGCAGACCGACGACGGCGACACAGTCGCTGAGGCCGACGAGAACAACCTATGGGTACAGGAGATCGCCATCGGCGCGCCGGACCTGCGAGTCCTTGCCGTTGACGCGCCCGACCAGGCGACAGCCGATCAGGCCATTCACGTGGAATGGACGGTCAGGAATGTGGGCGCCGGCTCGACGGGGACGGAGGCCTGGGAGGACCGCGTGTACCTCTCCGCCGACCGGATCCTCGACGGGGAGGACTACCTCCTGGGATCGGCCACCGCCCCGACCAGCCTGACCGGCGAGGCCCAGTACCGCCACGAAGCCGACTTCGCCATCCCCGCGGCGCTGTCGGGCACGTATTACGTGTTCGTCCGGACCGACGCCCTTGAGCACGTCACCGAGTACGGGGCGGAGGGTAACAACGACGGATACGGCCCCTTGCCGGTCCACATCGCCCCGCCCCAACGGGCGGACCTTCAGGTCGCCTCGGTCCGGCTGGACCCGGCGAGCCCCGTATCCGCCGGGGAAGTCTCCGTGACGTGGACGGTTCGCAACCTGGGCGATCTGGCCACCGTCGCGGGCGCCTGGACCGACCGGGTCTACCTCTCGGCCGACACGATGCTCCAGACGACCATCGACATGGAAATGGGCGCGTTTCGGCACAGCGGGGTCCTTCCGGCCGGGGGGGGCGAGTACACGCGAACAGGGGATTTTGTCCTGCCGGAAGGGATCTCGGGCAACTACTACGTGTTCGTCCGGACGGACACCGACGAGGAAGAGCCGGAAGGCCCCCGGGAGAACAACAATCAGAACTACGCGTCCGCTGCCGTACAACTCCAGCCCGCGCCCGACCTCCGGGTACTGGACGTGACGTGGACCGGCGGACGGGCCGGCGAGCAAGCGACGGTCTCGTGGGAGGTTGGCAACGAGGGCACGGGGGAGTTGAGCGACAATTGGACCGACTCCGTGTACCTGTCGGCGGATGATACCTTCAACCCGTTGGCCGACACGCGACTGGAGACGTTCGCCGTGGGCGGCACGATCGCACCGGGTGCCTCGTACGAACGGGCCGACGTCCCGGTGACGCTGCCCCACGACATCGAGGGCGACTACCACCTCCTCGTCGTCACCGACGCGTGGGACAACGTCGCGGAGTACGCCGAGGGGGCCGAGGGCAATAACGTCGGCGCCTCGGGCGCCCAGGCGGTTGGCTGGCTGGCGCCGGACCTGCACGTCGAGGCCGTCACTCCGCCGCCGGCGGCCGCGTCCGGCGACGCCGTCGAAGTGCGATGGGTCGTCGCCAACGCCGGCGAGGGTCCGACGCACAGCGGGGTCTGGGCCGACCGGCTGTATCTGTCGGCTGACGCGACGCTGGACGTGATCAGCGACGTGACGCTCGGCACGTTCACCCATACCGGCGACCTGGCCGCCGCGGGCATTGGCTACGAGGCCGTCGTCGACGTGCACCTGCCCGAGGGGCTGGACGGTACGCACTACTTGTTCGTGGTAGCCGACGCCGACGACGCTGTCGCCGAGAAGGACGCCGAGGGCAACAACGCCTCCGCGCCGGCGGGGTTCGCGATCACGCTGACGCCCCCGCCGGACCTCCAGGTTACGAGCGTGACGGCCCCGGCGGGAAGTGTCTACGGGGGCTTCGATTTCAACCTGCGGTGGCGGGTGGAGAATCTGGGGCCCGGTTCGACCGTAGGCCCGGCGTGGCGCGACGCGGTGTACCTCTCGACGGACGCACAATTTGACCCCGCCGCCGACGTCCGGCTGGGCGAGTTCGAGCACGTTGGGGCGTTGGGTACCACCGCCGGGTTTGACAACTTCTACATCTCGCCCTACGTGCAGGTGACGGTGCCGGCCAGCGCGGCGGGGCCGTATTACCTGTTCGTCGTCGCCGACGCGGGCGGCGACGTGTACGAGCACGTTCAGGAAGGCAACAACGCCGCCTCTGCGGCCGCGCCGATCGAGGTGCTTGCGCCGGCTTACGACCTGGCCGTCTCGGACGTTTCGACGGGCGGGGGGGCCACGGCCGGGCAGGACGTGCACGTGACGTGGCAGGTGACGAACACGGCCAGTGGCCCCATGCCCGTCTCGAATTGGGTCGACGCGGTTTACCTCTCCGACAACGCGGTGCTCGATCGCGAGGCCGACGTGTGGCTTGGGGAGCGGACCCACAACGGCGCCTTGGCTGGCGGTGCCGGCTACGGCGGCAGCCTTACGGCAGCCCTGCCGCTCGGGCTCGACGGGCCGTACTGGGTCTTCGTGGACGTCAACGCCGGTGCCGCAAGCGACGAGACGAGCCCGGACAACAACGTCGCTTCCGACACATGGACGGTCCTTCCCGCTCCCTGGCCGGACCTCGCGGGCGCCGCCACGGCCCCGAGCGTCGGCTGGGCCGGTGAGACAATCGAGCTGTCGTGGACGGCCGGGAACGTGACCTCGTTGTCGGCGCACGCCGACCGCTGGACCGATACCGTGTACCTGTCGACTCAACCGACACTCGACTCGGCGCAGTTGGTCGGCTCGATCCGGCACATTGGCGACCTTGGGGACGGCGAATCGTACGAGCAGACCTTCCCGGTCCGCCTACCGGATACAACCCCTGGAACCTGGTACGTGCTGGTGGCTTTGGACGGCGAGGACGCCGTGGACGAAGGCGAGACCGGTGAGGACAACAACCTCCTCGTGGTTCCGGTTCATGTGGACCTGCCGGCCCAGGCGGACCTGGCTGTCACGGACGTGACGGTGCCTGACTCGGCCTGGTCGGGGCAGGACCTGTCCGTCGAGTGGACGGTGCAGAACGTGGGCGTCGGCGGGGCGTCGGCGGGCGGTTGGACGGACCGCCTGTACCTCTCCGACGACGTAACCTGGGACCCGGCCGAGGACGAGGAACTGGGAGCGGTCCTGCGAACGGGCGACGTGGCGGTCGGCGGATCCTACGCCGCCAGCGCGACCGTCACGCTGCCGGCCGGGATCGAGGGCACGCGGTACCTGATGGTCGTCGCTGACGCCGCCGAACAAGTTCCCGAGTACTTGGCTGAGAACAACAACCTCGCTATCGCGGCGCTGGAGGTGAACCTCTCGCCGCAGCCGGACCTGCGCGTCGCCGCCGTCGAGGCGCCCGAGGTCGCGCCGGTCGGTGGGGAAGTGCTCGTGAGCTGGTCCGTCGAGAACCCCGCCAGCGGGCCAACTGCGGAACTGCGGTGGTTCGACGCGGCGTACCTCTCCCTGGACGAGACGCTGGACCTCGCCAGCGACTACTACCTCGGCTATGCAGAGCACGACGGCGGGCTGGCAGCCGGGAGCGAGTACCACGGCGAGGCCGTGTTCACGCTGCCGGGCGAGTTCCTCGGCAGCTACTACCTCTTCGTGCGGACGGATTCGACCGATCTGGTGGCCGAGGGGGCCGTCGAGGACAACAACGCCGCGTGCGCCCCCACACCGGTCGTGATCAGCCTGCCGGAGCCGTGCGATGTGGTCGTCACGGGCAGCGACGTTCCCGTCGAGGCGCTGCCCGGGCAGGCGGTGACACTCGACTATACGGCGGCGAACGTCTCCGACTCGCCCACACCGCGGGGCTGGTGGGACGCGGTGTACCTCTCGACCGACGCGACGTGGGACCTCTCGGACACGCTGGTCGGGCGCGTCAGCCAGGAAACCCTCGGTGCCGGCGCCAGCCGGGTCGTCCACCTGGCGACGGCCCTGCCGCCCGTGCTGCCCGGGGACTACCGCCTCTTGGTCCGAAGCGACATTTACGTCCAACTGGGCGAGGGCGACTCCGGCGGGGAGGACAACAACACGTTCGTCTCGGCGGGGACGATCCACGTCGGCTGTCCGGAGTTGGCGCTGGGCGTGCCGGCGGCGGGCGTGTTGTCCCCGAGCGATCGAAGCGACCTGTACCAGGTCGAACTGCCGGCGGGCAAGAACCTGTGGCTGTCGCTGGACAGCCAGGCCGGCGACGGCGCAAACGAGTTGTACGTTGCCCGCGGACGGGTGCCCACCCGCAGCGACTACGACGTTCGCGTCGCCGCCGGCTGGCCCGACGTGGAGCTCGTGGCGGCGGGGACCGACAGCTCCGAGAGGTTCTATGTGCTGGCCTATGCCTCGCAGGTCTCCGGCGAGACGCCGTACGACCTGCAGGCCCGCGGCGCGGACATCAAGCTGGCCTCCGTCTCCCCGGCGGTCCACGGGGACACGGTGGACACGGTGATGACCGTTCGGGGCGTCGGATTCACGGAGGCCACGATGGTCTCGCTGATCGGCAGCGATGAGACGGTCCATTCGCCGACGACAACCACCTGGCGGTCACCGACGGAGATTTGCGTCGTCCTGTCGGCCGGTGCGATCCCTCCGGACACCTACACGGTTCGGGTCTCTCGCGACGGCGATTCATCCGAATTGGGCGGGGCCTTTGAGTTGATTGCGGGGGGAATCGTCGAGTTGGACCTGCAACTGATCGTACCATCCAAGCTCGGATACCACATTCCCGCGACGATCTACCTGGAGTACGCAAACACCGGCGAGGTGGCGATCCCCGCGCCGCTGCTGGTGGTCGGCGCCTACCAGGGCAAGCGGCAGGCGGCCCTGTTGACGCTCGACCCGGCTTACGCGGGCCACGGCTACTGGACGGAGACGATGCCCGCCGGCCAGCACCACACCGTGCAGGTTCTCGTCAACGGCCAGACGCCCGGGCTGCTTCAGCCCGGCGAGAGCGGGCGGATCCCCGTGTATTACGGCGGCTGGCTGCGCCCGTGGAGCCTTGGATACCCGCCGATCACCTTCACGGTGGGCGTGGTGGACGAGCGGCCGATCGCCATCGACTGGGAGCAGGTGGAGTCCGAGATCGTCCTGTCGGACATGCCCGCGGAGGACTGGGAGGTGCTGTTCGCCGACCTTCAGTCGCAGATCGGCGACACGTGGGAGCAGTACGTCGCCGCGATCCGCCAGAACGCCGCCCGTCGGGCCGAGATGGGCTACCCCACCTACAACGTCCGGTCGCTGCTGCTGGACGAGTTCCAGCGTGCCAACGTCGTGGGCGGGGCCTCAATCGTCGGGCGCGTGGTCTGCCTCGACGACCCGGACGCGAGCGTCGAAGGGCTGGCGGTCGTGGCCCGCGGCGTCGACAACGACTTCACGCTGACGCTCGACGCCGAAGGGCGGTTCGTCACGCGGTTCCTTCCACCGGGGGCGTACGACCTGGACGTGGGCGGCAACTACTACCTCGACGCGCCCGTGCAGGCGGTGCTGTCGAGCCACGAGGACCTCTACGGCGTGGAGCTGGCCGTCCACCGCGGCGCGCGGGCGACCGGCCACGTTACCGACGAAGGCGTCGCCTGGCCGCTGGAGGGCGCGGTGGTCAGCGCGCTGGGGGCCGACGGGTTCCACACATCGGCGACGGCCGACGCCAACGGCTTCTTCGACCTGTTCGGCATGCCGGCCGGCACGTACGAGTTGACCGTCACGCGGGCGGGGTACGTCGAGCAGTCGCTGCCGGGGGTGGAACTGGCGGCCGGCGAGCGGCTTGAGAACGTGGACTTCGCGCTGGCCGGGGGCGACTCGCTGACCGGCCTGATCACCGACGCCGACACGCTGGAGCCCGTCTCGGGCGTGACCGTCACGGGCTGGACCGAAGACGGCAGGACAGCGGGTGCCGTCAGCGGAGAGGACGGTCGCTATGCCCTTCTCGGGCTGACCAGCGGTGAGTGGACGCTTCGGATGGTCAGCGACACGCACGTACGCGTGGACCACGCGACGCGGGAGGTCACGTCGCCGGGGATCACGACGTGGGACGTTCAGCTCGCCCGGGGCGGCACGATCTCCGGGACGGTCACCGACGTAGACGGCACGCCGATCGTGGGTGTGTCGGTCGCGGCGGATGCGACCGACGCCGAGTCGCCGAGCCTCGCCGTACGTTCCGAGGACGACGGCACCTATACGATACCCGCCCTGGCCGGCGGAACGTACACGCTGGTGGTCTCCGCGGGCGGCTTCCTTCCGACGAGCCGGGCGGACGTGGTCGTCGTGGCGGGGCAGGTCACGGCGAATGTGGACGTTGTACTCGCCGATGGCTTGGCGGTGGAGGGAGCCGTCACAGGCCCGGACGGTATCGCCGCGGCGCCGGACGCGCGGTTGACGCTGCGCGGCCCGGGGGGAGAGATCCGGCATGCCACTACGGACCAGGACGGCGGCTTCCGGATCGACACGCTCTCTGCGGGCGTCTGGCAGATGGACGTTACGGCCGCGGATTACGCGCGGACCCGCCGCGCCTTCGAGGTGACCGCCGCGACGTCGCCCGTCGTGCTGGACGTCGAGCTGCTGACTGGCGCGCGCCTGACGGGACACGTGTTGGCCGGCGACGGGACGAGCCCGGTGCAAGAGGCCACCGTTGAGCTGCGCGACAGCGCCGGCACGGTGATCGCAACCACGCTAACCGGACAGAGCGGCTGGTTCGGCTTCGACGGTGTACAGGACGGCACGTATGAGCTGCGAGCCTCGTACCCGTCGATGGGCTTCCAGCCGCAAGCGGTCGAGGTGATAGCCGGGACCGACGCGGAAGCGGACCTGGCCGCCGGGAGCGGCGAGCTGTCAGGACGGGTGGCCCGGGACCCGGGAGAGGAGCCCATCTCCGGCGCGGCCGTGTTGCTCGTGCCCGCCGCGGGCGCGGCCGTGTCCAGCGGCACGGTGGAGACGTCGACGGATGCCGCGGGCATGTATGCGTTGGACGCGCTGCTGCCGGGGACCTACTGGGTCACGATCGAGGCGCCCGGCATGGCGCGGGAGGGGGCGTACGTCGAGGTGGTGGAGGGGGCGCCGGCCACGTTGGACGCGACACTGGTCTCGCCGGTGGCCATCGGCGGGACGGTCCGCGACGGCAACACCACGGAAGCCGTCGAGTCCGCCGGGGTGCTGCTGCGGGCGGCGGGGGCCGTCGAGCACGACCCCGGTGTCTGGGTTCTGACCGACGAGACGGGCCGCTTCACCTGCGACGCCCTGCCGGCGGGCTCCTACGACATGCTGACCACCGCGAGCGGGTACGCGTTCGACCGAAAGACGGTGGACGTGCCGGCCGGCGGCGCCGACCTGACGATCGACCTGTCCTCCGACGGCTCGGCGCTGAGCGTCACCGTCACGGATGCGGAGGCCGCCCTGCCGCTGACTGGGGTGATGGTCACCTTGTCGAGCGGCTTTGCGCCGGTGGCCGTCGTCCGAACGGACGCCGAGGGAGTGGCGCTCTTCGGGCATCTCCCGGTGGGCGATTACGCCATGACGGCCTCGATCCAGGGCGCGCGGCACGCCGAGAAGATCACGATCTCAGCACCCGGCGAGGACAGGAGCATCGCCCTCGGCGGCGCGGACAGGCCGCGGACCGACATCGAGCCCGCCCCCGCCGCGTTGAGCGAGTTCAATCCGCTGGCCTACGCCGTCTGGATGCTCACGGGGGCCGACAACATCTGGGAGCCGGGCGGGTGGTCCGGCCCGATCACGTCGTCGCCGATCGGGGCCGACCTGGAGAGCTGGATCGAGGATACCACCGAGCCGGCTGAGCCAAAGTGTTGGGAGTACGAGGTCCGCGGCACGAAGCTGATCGACTGGTGGGTCATCCTGCACAACACCGGCCGGAAGGCCACCGTCTGGCGCGACGGGGCCAACGTGGAGATCGACGTCCACTATGGTTGGGGAGGCAATCTCGGGGTACTGGACTATCTTCAGAAGCAGTACGACGAGGTCGTCCAGCAGGAAGAGCAGTGGAACAAGGGCAACAAGCTCGCCGCGGCGTTCAAGCAGGTCCTCTGGTCGGCCGCTTCGGTGGTCGGAGATTTCTACACGATGGGCGCTTTCACCGTCGGGTTCGAGCTGACCTTGGCGAAGTACATCCCCGTGGAAGAGATCAGGGGGCTGGAGAAGGCCATTTCGGTCGCGGCCAACCACCAGTGCGAGACGGACTTGAGCGAAGCGGCCATCGAGAGCGCCTGGGAACTGGGCGATATACTCCAGGATACGGTGACCATCCTCTCGGACGTCATGCCTCACGTGAGCAGCCTCGGTCCCCTGGCCGCGTTCTACGACATCATCAAGCTCGGGGTGGCGGGCTGGAACCTGGCCTGGGAGATCCTGGAGACCATGGACACGGGGATGGACTACGAAAGCGATCGCAGCATCCTCGAGGAGATGATCGACAAGGACTGGCTCAAGTTCAATGCCTACATCGACGACCTGCGAAACTACACGCCGTACGCGGGCAAGACGTGCGAGCAGTTGGGAATCGGCGACGGTGACGACGACACGAGTCCCGATTACGGTACCGACGGTGGCGCCGACGCGGGCGACGGCGCCGACGCGGGCAACGGCGACGGCACGGGCGACGGCGGTCCCGGCGACGGCTACGGTGACGGCGGAAGCTCCGAGGGCTCGGGCTGGGTGCCCGGTCCCGGCTTCGACCCCGGCGCCGGTTGGGAGCCGCCCGATCCCCCGACGGGTCCGAACACCCCCGCCCCCAGCGAAGCCGGCGGGTCGCACGACCCCAACGACATTATCGGCCCAGCCGGGTTCGGGGACGAGGGGTTCGTTCCTGTCGGCGCGGGCCTGCCGTACCGCATCCGCTTCGAGAACAAGGCCGACGCCACCGCGCCGGCGCAGAAGATCGTCATCACCAACCCCCTCGACGAGGACCTCGACCTGTTCTCCCTCCAGCTCCGCGAGCTGGGCTTCGGCGACCATTACATCCTCGTGCCCGAGGGGCGGGCCTACCACAAGGTCGTCCTGGACATCAGCACCGACGATGCCGACCTGCTCGCCGAGGTGGAGGCCTCGCTGGACCTGGACCAGCGGCTGCTGACGGTCACCTTCACGGCGATCGATCCGGCCACCGGGGAGACGCCGCATGACGTCCTGCTCGGCCTGCTGCCGCCCAACGACGAGACGCACCGCGGCGAGGGGTTCGTCAGCTATACGGTTGCCCCCGCCACCGACGCCGGCACGGGCACGGCGATCGAGAACCAGGCTACGATCGTCTTCGACCGCAACGAGCCGATCGACACGAATGTGGCCCGCAACGTTGTCGACGCCGGCGCCCCGAGCAGCGCCGTGGCGCCGCTGCCGAGCGAGGTGTTCGGCACGGGCGTCGAGGTTTCCTGGGCAGGCACGGACGACGCGGGCGGGGCCGGCGTGTCGGCCTACGACGTGTACGTCTCCATCGACGGCGGGGCGTTCGAGCGGTGGCTGGGCGGCACGACGGAGACGTCGGCGGCGTTCGCGGGCGGCGGCGGACACACCTACGCGTTCTACGCCGCGGCGACCGATCACGTGGGCAACCGGGAGGAGAAGCTTCCTGCACCCGAGGCGATCACGTTCGCCGCCGGGCTGCCCGTGGTGGCACTGGCCGACGCCTTCGAGGACCAGGCGTACGCGGTCAGCTACGCCGTGCTGTCGGACCTGGCTCGAGGCGAGCTGGGCGACGGTCAGGCCGGCTGGGCCGTCGTGTCCGTCGAGGGCGGCACACTGACGGTCGGCGGGCAGGCGGTCGTCCCCGGCGAGACCGTCTTCTCGCCCGGCGAGGAGTTGCTGTGGCAGCCGCCGGCCGACGCGAACGGCCTGGTGGAGGCCTTCGTCATCGCGCCGTGGGACGGGCAGGCCGCATCCGACCGGGCCGCCCGCGTGGTCGTCGACGTGCAGCCCGTCAACGACGCGCCCACCATCGAGGCCCTGTCCGTCGAGCCGACAGCCGACCCGTTCACGCCGCGGTTCGCCGCCGCCGCGACCGACGCCGACGGCGACCCGATCACCTACACGTGGGACTTCGGCGACGCCACGCCTCTCGTCTCCGGCGTGAACCTGACGCGAGGCGGACACACCTACGCCGAGCCGGGGCAGTACACGGCGGTCCTGACCGTGACGGACGGCCGGGGCGGCAGCGACTCGGCGGAGCTGGTCGTTGTGCCCGTCGCGCCGGACGTGGTCCCGCCGTTCGTCACCAAGTTCGAGCGTAACGACGGCGAGGACAACTGGGACGCGCTGGAATCGCTGGCCTTCGCGTTCAGCGAGGACGTGGACGTCACGCGGGGCAGCCTGCTGCTCCGCAGCCGCACCACCGGGCAGCCCGTTGAACTTGGCGAGGAGGTCTCTTTCCGCTACGACTGGACCCGGCGCGTCGCGCGGTGGGACGTGTCCGCCCTGGACCTGTCGCCGGATGACTACGTCGTCCGCCTGCGTGCCGAGGCCATCGGCGACGCCGCCGGACACGCCCTCGACGGCGACGCCGACGGCACGGGGGGCGACGACTACGGCCTGCGGGTCCTCGTGACCGTGCCCGGCGACATCAACCTGGACGGCCGGGTAACCGACGCGGACCTGGTGAGTCTCCGGGCGGGCTTCGGCCGGGTCGGCGCGGCGGGCTGGGTCGACGGCGACTGCAACGACGACGGCATCGTGGACTTCTGGGACTACATGACCGTCAAGGCGGCGATGGGCACGGGCCTGGAGCGGGACCTGCCGGTCGTCTCGGACCTGGCCCGCAACGACGGCGTGGACCGGCGGGACGAGCTGAAGGCGGTGACGGCGCTGTTCAGCACGGACGTCACCGTGCCCGTCGGCGCGCTGACGCTCCACAGCGATCGGGACGGCGACGTGCCGATCCCGCCCGGAACGCCCTTCGCCTACGACGACCTGGCCGGCACGGCGCGATGGGACCTGTCGTCCCTGAACCTGCCCGTGGGCCGGTATACGGTGCGGCTGTCGGGCGAGCTGATCGCCACGCCGGGCGGCAGCCGGCTGGACGGCAACGCCGACGGGGTCGGCGGGGACGACTACGAGCATCGGCTGATCGTGACGTTCGCCGGGGACGCCAACATCGACGGGACCGTCGGCATCGACGACTACCTGCTCGTCAAGGGCCACTCCGGCATGACGACGGGGGCCACCTGGGAGCACGGGGACTTCGACGCCGACGGCGACGTGGACACCGCGGACGTCCGGGCCGTGGAGCAGAACTTCGGCCGGTCCATCGACAACCCCGCCCCCCCCGCCGCGGCGTCGGCAACGGCGCCGGCGGAGGCCACCCTGCAGCGAGCGGGCGAGCCGATCAGCCTGCTGGCCGTCTTACCTGCCAGCCGGCCCGTCGAGGCCCCGACACGCGCCGCAGGCGGCTGGAATTCGACGCTGCTATCCACGGTGCCTTCGGTGGCCGACCGGACCCGATCCGTCTTCCAGACGGGCGCCCGATTCGGGCGCACGCAATGCGAGTCGTTCGCACGCACGGTCCTGCTGGACGTCCTTTCCGAGTCGCTTCGCCAGCGCGACCGCAGCCGCGACCGCCTGGCCCTGTTGCTCGCCCCGCAGGTGGACGTCTTCCAGCTCACGGACATCCAAACGCTGCGTCTCCGCTGACGCGACGGGCACGCGCCGGGGCAAGGAGACGGTGATTGCTCGGCGTCTGCCGGCGACTTGCGGCAAACGCCTTGACCCCTGCCGCCGAGCCTGCGACACTGTCGGCGGCGGTTGAGGCCCGCGGGGAACGGGACCCGACGCCCCAATCCGCCGGGGAGAACGGGCCATGACAGGGACCGAGGCGAAGCGGGACTGGGTGGCGGCCCTGCCGGCGGTGCGGGCCGTCGTGCTGGGGCGGAAGGTATGGCTTTCGGTTGGCTTCCTCGCCTTCTGGGGACTGGTCAACGTCCTCATCTGGCTGGCGGACCGCCAGACCCTCGAGGAGGGGGGAATCGACCCATGGGCCCTCCCGCCGTTCGAGTTCGTCCTCATTCACGGCGTGGGCATAATCGGCGGGGTGATGCTGCTGTTCGGCCTGTACGGCGCGCTGTCGCAGACGCCGAAGACGATGCTCCTGTCCGCCGTCAGTATCCTGTTCGTCTCGGGGTGGAACTTTGCCGTGCCGCTCGTGCTGCTGGCCTCGCGCCGGGCCGAACCGGACGTCCTGTATGCGTTTGTGCTCGCGGCGGTCCAACTGGGCGTCGGCCTCCAGGAGATGCGCCGCTACCGCCGCACCACGCACTGGCTGGAGGAGGTCGGGGCCGTCACGCCCGAGCAACACCGGGCGGAGCGCCGATTCCTCAAGCGGTTCGTCCGGCTCGACGAGAGCTTCGAGGAGGGTCGCGTTCGCGTCGGCGTCCGCGACCGGACGTTTCTCAGCGGCGGGCGGACGTGGCTGTACCGCGGGCAGATCGACGGCGACGTGCTCATCCTGATCTCCCGGCACCTGGCGGACTGCCTCTGCATCTTCCGCGACGAGATGCGGCAGGTGAGCTTCGGCAGGAAGGGCTCGGTCAAGATGCGAACCGAGCAGGGGCCGAGGCAGTTGACGTTCGGCCCGGCCTCCTCGATTGCCGTGAAGCTCTGGGCCGACCTGCCCGTCACGGAAGGCGACATCGCCTGGGCCGCCAAGGCCCGCAAGGCCACGGGCACGATGCTCCAGACGTTCCTGGCCTCCGAACATCCAGCCCACCGCCTGGCCGCCTTGGCGGCGGTAAAGGGACTCCGCGACGGCACGGACGTCGGGGCCCTCGCCGCCAGGCGGCTTGCCGACGAAGCCCCGGCCGTCCGGGCCCTGGCGCTGTCCACGTGCGTAGACGCGAAGGTCGACGGGCACTTGCCCCGGGCCGTGGAACTGCTCGCCGACGGCGAGGCGTCGGTCCGCGCCGCGGCCGCAGCGTACATCACCGCCTTCCCCGGCCCGGAGGCGAGGCAAGCACTCGACGCAGCCCTCGCCAACGAGACGGACCGCAAGGCCGCCGCCGGCATGAAGAAGGCCGCCAAGGCACTCGACCGGCTCGGCGCGAACCCGTACGAGCAGGCCTGAGCGTCCCTGAGAGACTTCGCTCTCATTCGGAAAGGCCTGACGGGTCGCGCCGGCAGGCAGCAGAATCAGTTCCAACACCGCATCACAGACACAACAGCGTGGAGGCCAATCATGGACCGACGTGATTTCTGCAAGCTGAGCATGGGAACCGCGGCGGCCGGGGCGGGACTGCTGGGCGCAGCGAAGCTCGCGGCCAAGGAAGAGCCCGCACCCGCCCGGCCGGGCAACTTCGACCCGGACACGATGGCCCACGCCGCTCGCCAATGCTTCCTGCCGGGCAAGCGGACGTGCGGGGAGGCGATATTGGCGGCCGGGGCAAAGGCGCTCGGCATCGAGAGCGAGCTGTTCCCCGACCTTGCGCTGGGTCTGGGTGGCGGAATCGGTTTCCAGGGCGACGTCTGCGGGACGGTGACGGGCTCGGCGATGGTGATCTCCCTCGCCGCCGCGCGGACGCAGAAGGACTACCCCGCCCGCATGAAGGCCGCGATGAAGCACGCAGGCAAGCTGTACAACGCCTTCAAGGCGAAGTACGGCTGCGTGGAGTGCCGCAAGCTCAGCGGCCTGGACCTGACGACCCCGGCGGGTCGGGCGGCGCTGAAGGCCGGCGCGAAGGCCAAGACGTGCGGTCCGATCGTCGAGGCCGCCGCCCGCCTCCTGGCGGCCGAGCTGGCGGAAATGCACAAGGTGTAGACCGCCGGATCTCCTCGCCGTCTTTCCGCAGTGCACGCCCGGGAAACGGGCAGACCTGGCAAGACACACACGCTACTTCGCTCTGCTACGGGATTCGTACAGCGTGTAGCCGACGTCGCGGACCGCCTGAATGGTCTCGGGGTACGGGATGTCGGCGACGTTCACCAGGCCGATCTGGTAGTTCTCGCCATCGCCCCGGCCGGTGGTGGCCTGGTCGCCGTACTGAAACCAGTGGGTCCCCACGTAGCACGGGTTCGTCAGCGCACCGCGGACGTACTCGCGGTACTTCGCCGCCCGGTCGTCTTGGTCCTTCGTGGCCCGCAGGCCCGTGTGGAACATGCCCCGGTCCAAGGCCCCGAAATGGAACTCGCCCACGATCACCGGCTTGTCCACGCCGTCCGGCAGGGGGCGGTCGGGCACGTTGTAGGCGTAGAAGTTAAAGCTGACGACGTCGCAGAACTTCGCCGCCGCCCGGACCGCCCGCTCGTTCCGCCACGCGAAGCGGCAGCCGAGGTAGAGGTTGTCCGGCGCGGCCCGCTTGACCTCCTCCCGGCAAACGCGGAAGTAGGCCTCGGCGGCCTTCGTGTAGAACGCCCGCAGGTCCGCCCGGGCCTTGTCGACCTTGGGGGCATTCCGGCCGTCTCGGAGGGCGTCCCATGAGGCGTGCCCCGTACCCCACGCGGCGTTGAGCTTGTCGATCGCTCCGTACCTGGCCTTGAGATCGGCGAGGAAGGCCTTCTTGGCGGGCTGGTCCGGCGGGGAGGCCAAGGCGGCGACGCCGAGGGAGTCCTCGTTGCCCCACGCCAGCTCGTTGCCGACGAAGTAGCCGATGCACCACGGATCGCCGGCGGACTTGCCCTTCTCGCCCGCCATGCGCTTCCGCAGCGCCGCCCGCCATCCGTCGTGGAAGACGTCCGGGAACTTGCCCCAGTAGCCCGTGCTGCCCTCGATGACCGGGCCGCCGAAGTGAATCGACACCACGTAGGGCGTCTTGCGCTGGAGGTAGATGCGCGCGTCCGACCAGTTCGCGACGGTGTTCATGCCCCAACTGCGAAGGCGGCGGTGACAGAGGGCCGCGTCCTTCTCAGACCAGCCCTGCCCCCACTTCCGCAGCCGGTTCGCCGTGCTGAAGCTGTAGCTTTCGTACCGCCCTTTCCCGGCATAGTACCCGTGCGGCGCCCACGAGCCGGTACCGTAGAACCGGGCGAAGGGCGAGCCCTTCGCCGGCAGGCCGCGGAAGTACTGCTTGCGGTCCGAGATGGGCGTCGTCGCATGGTGCGGGCCGACGCAATCGGGCCCGTGCGACCAGAACAGCCGGCCGTCGGGGTCGACCAGCCACCACTTGCCCTCGTGCTTGGCCGGGTGGAAGTAGCCGGTCGCCTTGCGCTTGGGACCGTCCGCCCAGCCGCCCCATTGGTCCCAGCCGGTCGGACCCGGGCGGGCGGCGAGGTCGGCGTTCTCGGCGGCGATGAGCTTGGGGTAGTCCTCGACCGAGTGCAGCTTGCCCGGCCAGTCGGCGTGGATGTACTGCCCGAACTCGTCGATGAACGGGAAGAAGCCCTTGGAGGACCGCGTCTCCATGCGGCCCTCGGCGCGGAGATTGTCCACCGCGAACGCCTGGTCGTGCTCCGGCCGGGGCACGAACACGAGCACCTGGGTCACGTTGGCGGGGTCCAGCGTGCTCGCCGCACCCGGCGTGCCGCGCATGCCGACAATCTCCACCGGCGGGACGAGGCGGAACGGCGAACTGCCCATCGCCACGGTCAGCGTTCCGCGCTGGCCCGGCGTGAGGTTGATGCTCCCGGTGACGCAGTCTTTCTGCCCGTCGGCGCCGGGGTTGTCCACGCGCAGACAGACCGTCGCCTGGGTCTTGCCGATGTTGTGAACGTCCATCTTCACCACGCGCCGGGTGGACAGGTCCCATTTGCCCTTCGGCGCCTTGATGGTAATGCCCGGCCAGGTCGCCGCGTGCCCCGTCTCGATCCGCAGGGCCTTGCCCCCGGCCACGTCGGCCAGGCTGAACCTCGCGTCGTCGTTGACCGATGCGAGCTTGAGGACCGCGGCGTCCTCGAAATCGAGCAGCACTCGCGCCGCGGGCTCGGCAGCGCCCGCAAACGCCGCCACGGTCAGTGCGGTCACAAACGCCGCCAACAACGGGAGAACCTGGATGCACCGTGTTTCCATCGCTTCGCCTTCGCCCCCCGCTGTTCTCGGGCCGTACCTGTTGAACATAGTCCGTCCTCTCCCGCTACGCCTTCGGCGGCGGGTACTGAGGGACCTTCATCGTCTCGCCGTCCTTCAAGGCGGACCGGTGCGCTATGATCCCCGGCACGCTCATGGCCAGCGCCTCGTACACGTTCACCAGCGGCTGGCGGTCGGCCAGGATCGCGGCGATGAAATCGTTCATCAACTGGCCGTGCGAACCGCCGTGTCCGCCCGGCGACACGCCCGGAGGCAGGGGCGGGCGGCGGAGGTCGGGCAGCGGCTTGAGCCGGCCGCGGTACTCCGTGCCGTCCATGCACCCTTTCTCGCCGAAAACGCGCCCCGTCTCGGCGTGGTAGCCCACCACCGACTTGCACATGCACATCCGCGACGTGCCGCCCTCGCTCGTCTGGAACAGGGCGATCTCGTCGGTGAACTCGTTGTTGTACGTGTTCGCGCCCGGTTTGAACGCGTCGAAGCCCGCGCGGAAGCCGCCGCACGACACGGCCGTGAACCGCTTGCCCGTCACGCCCACGTAGTAGGCCGTCGAGTGCGTGGGGTACCAGAGCGGCGGGCTGCCGAACCGCCAGTTTTTGAACGACGGCAGCGGCTTGGGCATGTAGTGGAAGTACTCGCCCTCGGAGTAGACCAGCCGGCCGAACCCCCCTGCCTCGTAGATTCGCCGCATGGCGTGGCAATCCTCGCGGAAGCTGCTGGTCTCGGCCATCGCGTACTTCAGGTGAGTCTTCTCGACCGTCTCCAGGAGCTTCTCGCCCTCCTCGACGGACCCGAACGTCGCCGGCACGGCCGACATGACGTGCTTGCCGTGGGTCAGGCATTCCACGGCATGGCGCGCGTGACTGGGCGCATCGGTGGCCACGAAGACCGCCTCCACCTTCGGGTCCTTGACCAACACCTCCAGCGACTCGTAGGACGTGCCGCAGCGGACGGCCTTCATCAGGCCTTCGCGGCGGGCCGGGATCAGGTCACTGACGGCGACGATCTCGACGTTCGGATGGTCCTGAAAGCCGAACTTCGCGCCGAACTTGCAGTAGCCGTAGCCCACGATCCCCACGCGGACCTTGCGGCCCGAGACCGGCTTCCACTTGGCGGCGGGTTCTTCCTGAGCGGCCGCAGCCGTACCTAACGGGAAGCTCGCCGCCAGGGCCGCCCCCATCGACCCGGCACCCAACGCCCCCAGAAACGTCCTGCGCTCCACCGCCGCGTTGCCCATCGTCCGTCCTCCCAATGCCATCGGCTCGCGAAGTGATTCCGTCCCGTCCATGCCGGCGGCGCCGCCAAGCCGGCATTCTGATCGTGCCCGGCAGGCGGGGCATTGTCAACCGGCATGTCTTCGGTCATCCTGGAGCCGTTCGTATCCTCCCAGCCTCGCGTGCAGGACGCCTCTGATACGCAGGGCTCATGACTCGCGAGAGCTCTCGCGGGAGGTGGTGTATGGCGGAATCCAACTGGGTGCAGTTGCCCGGGGAGCCAACAAGCGGGGCCGCGGCGCCTCTCGGCGGGCTGACGACCTTCGGCACGATGGGCAAGGCGGTGTATCCGCTGGAGGGCGGCCGGGAGGCCGAGCTGTTCCACCACGCCGGCCGGGGCTGCCTGACCCACATGTGGTTCGGCGGAAGCTGGGAGGGCTACGGCCGGCTGCGGCTCCGCGTGTACGTCGACGGCGAGGCCGACGCGTCCATTGACATGGAGCTGCACCTGGGCCACGGGATCGACTTCCAGGACGATGCCGCCCCGTGGGGGACGCGGCGGATCGGCAAGACCGGCTCGCCCAGCGGCCTGTACAACACGTACCGCATCCCGTTCGGCAAGTCCGTTCGCGTGACCGCCCAGCTCCCGCCCGGCGACGAGGGCAACCCGCGGTTCTGGTACATCGTCCGCGGCGTGGAGAACCTGCCGGTGGTCTACAGCGGCGTGCGCCTGCCCGACGCCGCCCGGCTGAGGCTCCACAAGCTGGAGAACTACACGGCCGAGACGTTGGAGGAGTTCGCCCTCTGCGACACGTCGGCAGCCGGGATGCTCTACCAGGTGACCGTCGCCGCCCGCAGCGAGAGCTTTGCCTACCTGGAAAGCTGCGTCCGTGCCTACCTGGACGGGTCGGCCGAGCCCATGCTGCTCTCGTCGGGACTGGAGGACTACTTCCTGGGCACGTACTACTTCAACCGCGGCCGGTATCACACCGACGTCGCCGGCCTGACCCACAAGAACGAGGCCGACCACAGCTTCTCCGCCTACCGCTTCCACGAGGAGGACCCGGTCTTCTTCCACCGCGGCCTCCGGCTGACCCTCCGCTGCGGCGAGAAGACCGCCGCCGAGACCTGGGACGCCCCGCCCGCGACGTACACGACGTACGTGTGGGTGTACGAGTGGTGAGGACCCAGCGGAAGTTCGTCGGCAACCGGCGGAAGGGCGGAATGCGAAGGGAACGTGCCAGATTCTCTCTTGCACGCACCAACGCCATGGGTATGCTGATCCTTGGTGACGATCCAGAGGTTCGGGGCAAGCTATGGGAATCGGAGAATGGCTTAGCGCTCTGGGCCTCCTCGTGGGGATCCTCGGCTTCTTGGTTTCGATTCGGCTGATCCTGAAGTCGAAATCCGCCTCTGAGGCTGCTGCCAGTGCTGCGCTGGAAGCGAAAGAAGGCATCAAGGCGACGGTGACAGTCCGTCACCTGTCTTCTGCAATCACTATGATGGACGAGATCAAGCGGCTCCATCGCATGGGAACCGCGAAGGCCTTGGCGACGCTACTGGAGCGATACGCTTCGCTGAGCAAGCTCCTCGTTGCTATCCTCCGAACACGACAACAGTTGGGCGACGGCGATCGGTCTCGCATGCAATCGGCCATCCAGCACGTGCGTGAGTTGGAGCACCAGACAGAAGAGGCGTTCGACCAACGCGAGCCGTTGCGTACGCCGAAGATCAACAAGATCCTGTCCGAGCAGATCGAGAGCTTGCAGGGCATCCTGACGGGATTGCAGTATAATGGGTAGGAGCCTCTCACGAAGGTGCGAGACATGCCAATCGAGAACAAGAAACTAGCTCAACTCGTAGCCAAGCTTGTACAGCAGACAGTCGGCGACAAGGTGAGATGGGAGAAGACAGCATCGCCGGGCGTGTTCCTGGTAGCATTCCCCGACTACGGGATTCGTCTCTCTCGGCAGGAGATGCCGCCAGATACCATCTCGCGGAAGAAGTTCGGAGGGACCGCCACCGAGCAGCAAGCGGTTCGGCCACGGAAGCGTATCGTCCTTGAGATCGTCAACACCGACGGCGACGTGGTCGAGGATGTCGGCGATGAGGACATCGAGAAACTCGGGGACCTCTATGACCTTGCAAGGGGTCAAGCCCTTGAGGCGGGCAAGGCAGTCGATGAGCTTCTGGCCGCGTTGGATGGCGGAAACACCTGATTGCAGGAGATTCTGGCATTCCCGTTGCCCCAGGGCCCTTCATCCCAGCAGAAACAGCACCGCCTTGCGGCGGGAGGGGCGGAGGTCGGCGGCGTCCAGGCATTCCTTGAGCCAGTCAGCAGGAAACTCGCGCAGCAGGGGCCAGGCCGCGTGGCGGAGGGCCTCGACGGTGTACTTCCGCACGACGGGCGGCTTGGCGAGCATCTCGCGCAGTGCCTCGGTCGTCAGGTGCTTCAACAGGCCCGGGAAAACGGGCACGGTCACCGACCGCCCCGTTGCCAACACGCACGTCACCGTCCCGTCGGGCTTGGCGAACTGGTACGCCCTTCTCATGGCCGCGCTCCCGAACGGCCGTTGTCGGCTTCCAGCCAGCTCAGGAGGGTGTCTCTGCCTTCGCACGCATCTCGCGGGTCTACGTCGGTGTATGACAAGAGGTCCTGCTCGATCTCTCCGTCCGTCCAGGAGAGCAGCCGTTCCGTCAAGAGCAGGGCGTCCTGTGCGGCAAGGAACTGCCGGGCAGACGTTTCCATTTCCGGATGTTGACGAAGCACCGCGCGAACGTCCACCAGATCCCGCGCCTCGGCTCGCTCCGCGACGCACTGGATCTTGTCGGCCAGGTACCGGGCAAGCGAGACGCGCCGAACCGGGGGAGCCGTGACGGCTTCCACCAACTCGCTCTCCGCAACGTCCTGATAGTTCGACAACACCTCGATCACGACACGCTGTCCGTCCGGGAGCGTCAGCAGCCCCCGGAAACCGGACCCAAGCTCATCGGGTGCCTGCACCGTCTCGAAGCTGCCCTTGAACGCGGCCTCGATCTGTGCCAGCAAGGGACGCACGTCCTGAAGGGCCTTGCGCGTATGAAAGCCCAGGTCGAAGGACTGGCGATGCCCAAGTTCCTCCAGGGCCACGGGCACCGTCCCCGCCCAGTAGCACGTCCTGGCCAATGCCGGGCAGCCCTCGACCAGCATCCTCACCGCCGCTCGGAGGGCCCGGTTCTGCTTGTCCGCGCTGGAATAGCTCATGCCCTATCCCTATTCATGGGCAAGAGGCTCCAGAAAGTCAATCCCCAGCGGCGCAGGGCGCGGGTCAGGTCGTCCTGCCCTTGCCTGTTGGTCGTTCGGCGTTCGCTGTTGCCCGCCCCCTTCGTCTCAGTCCATCGCCTCGATGATCGCATCCGCCATCTGGCTCGTCCCGACAGCGGTCGGGTCGTCGCGATGGGGCTTCATGTCGTAGGTGACCTTCTCGCCGGCGGCAATGACGGCGGCGACGGCGGACTCCAGCGTCTGGGCGGCGGCGGCCTCGCCGAGGTAGTCCAGCATCAGCACGCCCGAGAGGATCAGGGCGGTGGGGTTGACCTTGTTCATGCCCTTGTACTTCGGGGCCGAGCCGTGCGTGGCCTCGAAGATCGCGCCGCTGTCGCCGATGTTCGCACCCGGCGCGACGCCCAGTCCGCCGACCAGCCCCGCGCACAGGTCGCTGAGTACGTCGCCGTAGAGGTTGGGCAGGACCAGCACGTCGTAGAGCTCGGGCTTCTGGACGAGCTGCATGCACATGTTGTCGATCAGCCGCTCCTCGCCCGCGATTTCGGGAAAGTCCTTCGAGACGTCCTCGGCGACGGCCTTGAACAGCCCGTCGGAGAACTTCATGATGTTCGCCTTGTGGACGTACGTGACCTTTTTCCGCCCGTGCTTGCGGGCGTACTCGAACGCGAACCGCACGATCCGTTCGGTGTTCTCCACGCTGATCGGCTTGATCGAGACGCCGGTGGTGTCCAGGCCGGTCTTGATCTTCTTGTCCGTCGAGATCTCGTTGATGTGACGGATCAGGTCGGCCGTGGCGGGCAGGCCCTTCTCGAACTCCACACCGGCGTAGAGGTCCTCGCAGTTCTCGCGGACCACGACGAGGTCCACGTCCTCGTAGCGGCTGCGAACGCCCCGGTAGTGCTTGCAGGGACGGAGGCAGCAGTAGAGATCGAGCGTCTGGCGGAGCAGGACGTTGACGCTGCGAAAGCCCTTGCCGATCGGCGTGGTGATGGGTGCCTTGAGCGTCGCGTCGGTGTCGCGGACGGACTGGATCGTCTCCTCGGGCATGGGCGTGCCCGCGGTCTCCATCACGTCCACGCCCGCCTCGCAGACGACCCACTCGATACCGCCCGCACCGGGGGTCTTGTCCACGGCGGCCTCCACGCACCGCCGGGCGGCCTCGGCCAGGCTGGGCCCCACGCCGTCCCCACGAATCAACGTTACCGTATGCGTCATGTCGCTGTTTTCCTTTCCTCGCCCGGCCGGACGCGTGCCGCCCGCCGCCGAAGGTCGCGGATGCTACCAGCGCGCGCGGCAAACGTCAACGCCGGCTCCGGCACGCGGGCGTCCCGGCGTTCGGGCCCACCTACAGTTCCCAGCCCTCGCGGTACTCGCGGCGGAGCAGCTTGTTGGCCTGGGACACGTTGGTGACGCGGACCGCCTTGCTGTCGAACAGGACCTTGCGTCCGGTGCGCAGCGCGACCGTGCCCAGGTTGACGGCATCCGTGATCGGCCCGGCGTTCAGGAAGCTGCCCGGGGAGGGCCGGCCGCTGCGGAACGCATCGACCCAGCCGGAGTAACGCGAGCCGGCCCCGCCCCCCGCCGGTGAGGCGTTGTCGGTGCGGAGCGGCTGCTTCTTTCCCTTGGCGAAGACTTGCGGATCGGACCCGTTGAACCGGGCCAGGATCGCGCCCTCGTCCCCGACGAAGAGGATGCCCTCGCGGGCCATCGTCACGCCCTGGGCCTCGAGCGATTCGGGCAGACGCGGCTTCATCCCGCCGTCATACCAGAACAGGTCCACCGCCGGCCTGTCGCCCCGCGCGGCGAACCGGAAGCGGAACGTGCAGGCGGCCGGGTAGGCGAAGTCGTTCTTGACCGGGCGGCTGACGCCGTCGGCGATCCGGCACGTGTGGGTGCCCCACGCCTCGGCGCTGAGCGGGGGGTCGAGGTCCAGCCCCGTGAAGACCGGCCAGAGGCTGTAGTAGCCCATGTCCGCCATCGACCCGCCGCCGAAGTCGTACCAGCCGCGGTAGACCGTGTGCGTGTAGTGCGGATGATAGGGCCGATCCGCCGCGGGTCCCAGCCACAGGCTCCAATCGAAGCCCTTGGGCACCGCGGGCCGGTCGGCGGGGATCTCGGTGTACTGCGGCCAGACCGGGCGGTTCGTCCAGTTGTGCACCTCACGCAGCGTGCCGATAACGCCCTGCTTGACCCGCGCGCAAATTCGGGCATTGCCCCCCCCGGCCCCGTACGCCAGCAGGTGCGTGCCCACCTTCGCCTTGCGGGCCGTCTCCAGGACGCGCCGCCCCTCGTGCAGGCGGTTGGCGATCGGCTTGTGCATCACGACGTGCTTGCCCGCCTTCATCGCGGCGATCGAGATGGCCGCGTGGAGGTGGTCGGGCGTGATGACCTTGACGGCGTCCAGGTCCTTCTCCTTCGCCAGCATCTCGCGGAAGTCGGCGTAGGTGGTGCAGGCCTTGAACTTCTCCCCGGCCCGCTGCCGCGCGTAGTAGGCGTCCACGATCTGCCGGCCGATCTCCCGCCCGCCGGGGCAGCCGCTGTCGTTCTCCCGCCAGGTGGGTTGTCCCAGGTAGCCCCGGATCCGCTTGCGGACACCGTTCTTGCCCCACTCGACGTAGTCGCTGCTGTCCTTGTTGGGGTCGCACACGGCAACGATCTGCACGTTCGGGTCGCCCAGGACCCCTCCGATCATGCGGATCGCCTGGGTGCCCATGCCGATCATGGCCAGCGTGGTCTTGTCGCTCGGCGCGACGCGCCCGGGGCCGCCCAGAACGTGTCGCGGAACGGCGGTGAACACGCCCGCCGCAACGGCGGACTCGACAAACTGGCGGCGGTTGATGGCGGCTGTCATGGGGCGTCTCCTCTGTTGGGCTCTGGCTCGTCCTTGCCCACGCCACGCACCACGCGGTGGGGGCTGAATGGCGGCAACCGGCCGGGCACGGTTTACGGCATGAAACGTATCGTACCGGCCCGAGTGGCGTTGCACCACGGTCTACCGGCGGGCTCACGGGCTGCCCGCCGCCCGACAGGGGACGGACACATCAAGCAGCGGCCCTTTATCCACGGGGTGCCGCGCGGTATACTGAAGTGGGTAGCGGTCGAGGAGGCGCAGCATGTGGAAGCGCATCGAACGACTGGTGCAATTGGGCGTCTTGGGGGCACTTCTCGCCGGCTGCGGCAAACAGCCCAGGCTAACAATCGAAGCGCCCCCCCGCGGGACGATCCGCGCCCAGCGCGACGGCCAGACGGTTGTCGTGGAACTGGGACTGGAGAACGTGCCCGCGGACACCGAAGTCCTCACGCTCGGCCTGATGCTCGGCGATGACACGCCGATCTACCCGCGAACGATCCGCCCCTTCGACGGGCCCGACGCGGACCTCGCCGCTTCGGCCCGCTTGGACTTCGAGTTGAGCGACAGCGGAACCGTCACCACGCGGCCGGCGGCAGCGGTTCGGCCGGATCGGTGGATCCGCCTGAGCTACGATCTTGGCCCCGGCGTCGACGGCGTTGCCGGCGGGGCGTTCTCCCTGGTGCTGGGCGACCCGGACATGGCCGAGGGATGCCGCATGGGCATGACCGCCACCATCGCTGCCCGGGACGGCAGCCCTTCGCTGTTCTCCTGCCTCGCCCCGGGCGACGAGGGAGACGGCGACGGCTTCCCGCTTCCGCCGCTGCCGGCCACGGCCCTGCCCAAGGCCTCCTTCCGCCTGGCCGAGCGGCCCGCGCCCGCCGGGGGCGGAGCGAGGATCGTCCCGCGGCAGGTCGCCTGGACGGCCGTCTTCCCCCAGCGAAAGGTCGCCCTCCTGCCCGACCTGCCAACCGGCGCCGCGGAGTAGTCCGCCGACGCCGGTCCCAGGAATGCCCCGACCCGCGCACTTCCCGTTCGCATGCTCTTGGGCCTGCGCGTACCATGGCCGGGGCGACCGATCACAGTGCAGGTCTGCCGCAAGAGATCTCGTTCAAGGGAAGAGCATATGGACCGTCGCGAGTTCGTCCGGATCGTGGGCACGGCATGGGCGGGCTCGACCGTCGCCTCCGCGTCGCGGTCTTGCGCGTCGGCCGCCCCGGCCGGGCGAAAGCCGAACCTCGTGCTGATCTTCGTGGACGACCTGGGCTACGGCGACCCGGGCTGCTACGGCGGGCGAAGCATTCCCACGCCAAACATCGACCGGCTGGCGCGGGAAGGGGTCCGCTTCACGGACGGGTACGTCACCTCCCCCGTCTGCGGGCCCAGCCGGCTGGGACTGCTGACCGGGGCCTACCAGCAGCGGTTCGGCTGCCTGTGGAACCACGACCTCTGGCCGCAGTTCGGCCTGAAGATCCCCGCCTCGCAGAAGCTCCTGCCCCAGGCCCTTAAGGCGGCCGGCTACGCGACGGGCCACGTCGGCAAGTGGAACATCACCACGGACCCCACGCCCTACGTGGACGAGGCCCACGAGGTCATGTGCTGGAAAGGCGCGTACTATCCCGACGAGAAGGGCACGTATCTCGGCGTCAACGGCCCCGGTTTCCGAATGGAGCCTCACGGCTGGGGCCCGCCGCGAAAAGGCGCCGAGTACCTCACCGACCGCCTCACGCGGCGCGCCGTGAGTTTCATCGAGCGACACAGGTCCCGGCCGTTCTTCCTCTACCTCGCCTACAACGCCCCGCACACGCCGCTCCAGGCCGACCGCAAGTACGACAAGCAATTCGCCGGCCTCGACGAACCCAACCGCCTCTACGCGGGCATGGTCGCCGCGCTCGATGAGAATATCGGGCGTGTCCTCGACAAGCTCCAGGCAGCCGGCCTGGCCAACAACACGCTGGTGGCGTTTGTCAGCGACAACGGCCCGGCCCGCGGGTCCGCTTACCTCAAGGGCTGGCACGACAACTGGCCCAAGCAGACTCTCCTCGGCTCGGCGGGGCTGCTGAACGGACACAAGGCCCAACATTACGAGGGCGGCATCCGCGTGCCCTTCCTCCTGCGCTGGCTCGGGCGCCTCAAGGCGGGTCAGGTCTTCCGCAAGCCCGCCATCACGCTGGACCTCTACCCGACCTTCCTCGCCGCCGCCGGCGCGTCGCCCACGCCCTCCACCCACCTGGACGGCGTGGACCTGCTGCCGTACCTTACGGGCGCGAAGGCCGGCTCGCCCCACCAGCGCCTGTTCTGGAAGTCCCACCACGGCGGCGCGATCCGCGAGGGAGACTGGAAGCTCGTCATCGAGGCCACGGGCAAGACCCGCCTGTTCGACCTCCGCGCCGACGTCGGCGAGAAGCGCGACCTGGCCGCCGAGAAGCCCGACGTCGCCCGCCGCCTCCACGCCGCCTGGAAGGCTTGGTCCGCCCCCATGCCCCCCTCCGCCCGCGACGTGGCCGAGAGCAAACGCAAGTCCCGCGGCCGGGCCACAAAGCCGAAGTCCCCGACGCGATGAAGGGGTCGATCGGCCGCAGGGCGTTCCGCCGCCCAAGCCTTCAGTTCTCCACCCACACCGGCGAGGACCAGGCGACCTGGCCGTTGCGCTGGGTGACGCGGATGCGGTAGTGGTTGCGGCCGGGGGGCGGGTTCTCGTCCACGTGGTCCAGCGTTGCGGTATAGCCGGACTCGGGGATGGCACGGTGGATCTTGGCCTTGTGGCCGTAGAAGTAGATGCGGTCGTTCCGGACGAGGGTGTCCGGATCGAGGCCGTGGACGCGACGGACGTGGTCGCGGACCTCGTCCATGGAATCGATCAGGCGCGAAGCGGCGGCCGCTTCGAAGAGGGTCATGGAGAGGCGCTTGCCGCCGAGGTCAAGGATAACGGTGTCCTCGGGACGTCCCGCCAGTGTGAAGATCGTCGCCTCGGCCGGGACGCCGCCGTGCGGCGGGGATTGGGTGGTGCGGAAGCCGAACTCGCAGGCCGCATCGTCAAGGCCGCCAATCCACTGACCTGCCGTCTTCCAGCACGGCTCGGCGGCGAGGACGGCCCCGTTCGGCACGGCGATCCGGCAGGCCCACTCGCGCGGCGCTTCCTCGGCGATGTCCACGCTCTTGGGCCCCCAGCCGACCTCGACGCGGAGCTTCCAGCACGTCAACAGGTCCGGCTGCGGCACATCCCACATGCCGTTGTGACAATGCGTGGCGATGACGCGGTTGTTGCGAAGCAGTTCGATACGGTCCAGGGCGTCGCAGCCGACGACCTCGGCCAGCGCCCGCACCGGCCCGGGGCGGCGAACCACCCGGCCCATCTCCGCACCCTCGACGTGGAACTGCAGGGCGATCCGGTCGCCCGTCACGCCGTAGACCCTCCGTTGGCGAAACGCCTCCCACAGCGCCTCGCGCGTCAGGCTCTCTGCCCAGCAGCCCATCAGGCCCTGTCCGTACACCGCTGGGATGCCGTAGTGGGCGTCCGTCGAGGCGACGATCCCCAGCCGCAGGCCCCGGTCGAGGCCGTCCTCAATTGTCCCGCCGCTGACGCCCGGCCCCATGTACCAGTTCTTCCGAAGGCCGATCCACTCCTCGTCCGATTCGCTGCACCCGTGGTTGGAGAAGACCTCGGCGAACGGCGAGAGTGCCTCGTCGTGGACGGACCAGTCCTTGCTTCGCACGCCGGGGGTGTAGGCCGTGTGATGCGGGATCGCCAGGGCCTTCAGACCCCGGCGGCGGATCTCGGCGTAGAGCTCCGGCAAGGTCCGGCAGCGCAGGATCGGGGGATCGTCGTCATAGAAGAACACGTTGTGGTCGCCGTGCCGGCAGTCGCCCTGCCACTCGAAGCCCGGGAAGATGATCAGCTCTCCGTCGCGGCTTTCGGCGGCCGCGGCATCACACACGGCCCGCCAGCAGGCGTCGACGTCCGCCTCGTCCCGCCAGCACTCCTCGCGAAAGCCGTTGTGCTCCACGTACGTGTAGGGATAGTAGGCGATCGGCCAAAAGTCGATCACCTGCCGCGCGTGCGCCACGGCCGCGCCGAGGTCGGCCATCGTCTCCGTCGGCAGGTTCGTGTGGGCCTCCCCCGCCGGCGCCGACACCCGCGCCGCAGCGACCGTCTGCGGCTCGCCGCCGCGCAGGTGCAGGTTCGTATGGCTGTCGCCCCAGAAGAGCTGGTCATCGGACATTCGTCCTCTCTCCGTGTGGCCGGGACCGGCTGCTATTGTCCATGGACAGGGCCTCCGTGGGAACCCGGAATCTGGCGCGCACCTCGCACGCAGGCCCGGATTAGTTGTCTCTCGCCCGGCACGCCGCATAGACTACCAGCGGTAAACCGCGGCAACCGGCGTCGACGCGGCTTGTTCCGCCCGCGACGACGCGCAACACGTCGCTTGACAAGCCCCGTTTCGGGAGGCAAGGCTATCGAGACCCCACGCCGAAGTGGCGGACGACACGACGCGGCCGGCATGGCGTGCGCGGCGTGGAGCGTGAAGGCCCCCACGGCAAGGTGACCGCAATGCCCGATCCGATTCGCATCCTGTTGGTCACGGCCTCCGACGCCGGCGCGGAGACCGTCTGCAAGGAGCTTCGCCGAGGGGGTCTGGACTTCGCGGTACAGCGGGTGCGCAGCGGCGAGGACTTCGCCGCGGCGCTGGACGACGAACACTGGGACGCCGTCCTCGCCGAGCACGCCGTGGGGAACCTGACCGCACCGGAGGCGGTCGCGGTCGTCCGCCGGGCTGACCCGGACCTGCCGTTTCTCGTGGTGGCCGGGCCCGAGGGCGCCGACCACGCCGTCGACGCCATGCGGGCCGGGGCACAGGAATACCTCACGCCGCGCCACCTTGCCGGCCTTGTCCCGGCCATCCGCCGGGAGCTTCGCCTCGCCGCCGAGCGCCGAGACAGTCGCCGCACTCAGCGGAACCTCGCTGCCGCCGCCGCGGCGCGCGAACGGTACGAGTTTATCGTCAACACCTCGCAGGACTTCATGACGCTGGTCCGCGCGGACTACACCTACGAGGCCGCCAACGGCGCCTACTGCGCAGCCATGGGCAAGGAGCCCAACGAGGTCGTCGGCCAGACCGTCCGCGACATCTGGGGCGAAGACACGTTCGACGGCGTCATCCACGCACGCCTCGCCCGCTGCTTCGAAGGGAACGTCGAACAGTACGAGAAGTGGTTCGAGTTCGGCGAGCTGGGGCGACGGTTTTTCCACGTCCGCTGCTACCCCTACTGCACGCCCGGCGGGGAGGTCACCCACGCCGTGGTCATCTCGCGCGACATCACGGAACGCAAGCGGATGGAGTTGCGGCTGGCCGCACTGAACGCCGACCTGACCGAGGAGGTCCAGCAGCTCCACAGGGAGCGCGACCGGTACAAGGGCATCGAGGGGCTCGTTGGCAACAGCAGCGAGATGGTCCGGCTGACCCGGACGATCCGCGACGTCGCCGAGGTGAACGTGCCTGTCCTGATCCAGGGAGAGAGCGGCACGGGCAAGGAGCTGGTGGCCAACGCGATCCGTACCGCGGGACCTCGGAAGGACGAGCCCTTCGTGGCCGTCAACTGCGGCGCCCTGCCGGAGGGCATTCTCGAGAGCGAGTTGTTCGGTCACGTGGCGGGAGCCTTCACGGGAGCGATTCGGGTCCGCAAGGGCCGCTTCGAGCTCGCCGACGGTGGGACGATCTTCCTCGACGAGGTCGCCGACCTGCCCCCCGCCGTGCAGGTCAAGCTCCTGCGGGTCTTGCAGGAGGGCACGTTCGAGCCCGTCGGCGGTGAGGAAACCGTCCAGGTGGACGTCCGCGTCCTGAGCGCCACCAACAAGGATCTTCGTCGGGAAGTCGCCGACGGGCGGTTCCGCGAAGACCTC
>Ga0272441_10003022_pt1 | contig 32994 bp, 14 predicted proteins | sample SSMProp6N_FD_193582 | JGI IMG/M metagenome (GOLD analysis project Ga0272441, IMG submission 193582) | Marine sediment archaeal communities from Little Sippewissett salt marsh, Falmouth, MA, United States - SSM-Prop-6N | ecosystem: Environmental > Aquatic > Marine > Wetlands > Sediment ... | reverse complement strand
TTCGACGAGAGCCGGCATTATCTCCGCAGTGTTGCCGCAGGTGTGCAGGAGAAACGGGCGTCCGTGCTCGTGTGCCAAGTCGGCGAATCGGCGATACCACGGCAGCACGTGTTCCTTCAGCACGTTTGGTGCGATCAGCAGGCCGTGCTTGTGACCGAGGTCGTCGCCCAGCCAGATCGCGCACACCGCATCGATCTGGCAGTACGCCTCAAACACGCCGTAGGTCGTCTGCCCCACTCGCTCGATGACCGCGGCGACCAACTCCGGGGTACGCCGGGTGGCGATCATGAGCTCCGTCATGCCGATCAGGTCCATCGCGAACTCCAGCACGCCTCCGCTGAAACCGATCAGCCGCATGCCCTCCGGCAGATTCTCAAGCGCTGCGTCCACCGGCGCGAAGTTGACGTCGGACGGTGCGGGCCAGGGGAAACGTTCCAGATCGTCGATGCTGCCGATGGGGCCCTTGTGCTGATCGAGCCAGTCGCGTGCACCATCACTCAGGGTCGAGGGGTCGTGCGTGGTCAACCGCTCCACGTTCCAGGGAATCGGGGCCGAGATCTTCATCACGTCGTAGCCGAGTCGATGGTGGGCACGCACCATGCGCCGGGTGGTTTCGTGCTGGGCCTGGCGCTGATCACCGCCGGTGATTGGCGGCTCATCGAGCAGGGTGTCGACGACTTCCGGGTCGACGGCCAGCTCGATCAGCGGCACGCGATCGGGCCGCTCTCGCTGAAGAACGCTGAGGAACCGTCGGTAATCCGGATCGGGCTTCGGCAGCTTCTCGACACGTGGGTGCATGCGTGTTCCCTTTCTCGCATAGGCAGGCGGCATGTCGCCCGCGACGGCCACCTCACGCACACCACTATAACTCCGGAGCCGGACGTTGTCGGTCCGTCGCTGGCTTTTGATGGGCCTGCCCGGTCGCCACAACGCGGCCCGATGTTGTCCAGACCAGCGCAGGGCCGTTACACTGGCATCGCGGCCACCCGAGCTGGGTTTGGTGCCGACAGCGTGTTCCCGTTGATGGAGAGCGTTGCATCATGTCCAATTCACGATACCCGTCGATCGATCCCAACGATGCTTGCACTCGACGCCACGCGATCAAGGTTTTTGCCGCGTGCGCCGGCGGTGCGGTCTTCGGCGGTCCGCTCATGCAGGCTCTTGGTGGTTTGCCCTGGTCAGAGCAGCCGCCGGGGTCGCTCCTGGCTGCCGCGTCATCGCCACTGTCGCTGGCGTCGGCGTTCGCTTACGACCGATCGCCGCGCCACGCCTATCCTTCGCTGGCGTTCAGTGGCCACAAAGAACAATTGTGGACGAGCTGGACGCAGTTGCACGACGAACACGAGGCCATCTTCGCGCGACCGTTCACGATTGGCATGGGGCAGTGGGGGCCGGCTGTCCTCTTGTCAGAGAGTACGACTGGGAACGCGCTCGATTCGGACATGGCGTTCGTGGATTCCCGGATGATCACGGTGTGGTCTGAGCACAGCGCGGGTGGCTGGACGCTGGTCGCCCGCGCGCTCGATCCTGCGACGGGCGAGCCCGGGGCGTGCCGGACACTGGCCGGCGGCGGTGGGGCCGGCGAGATTCACTGGCATCCGGCTATCGCCGTGATCCGCGACCGTGTGATCGTCGTGTGGCAGGCGAAGTGCGCCGCTGCGGAGCGGTTTGAGGTTCTGGGCCAGGTTGTGACGCCTGACGCCGAGCCGAGCGGCAAGCCGTTCACGATCGCGTCCGTCGAAGCCAGCGATTGTTGCCATCCCGCGGTGGTGACACTCTCCGGCGAGACCGATCTGGCTGTTGCGTTCGAACGGCATGGCCCGTCGGGAACGCGCGATATCTGCCTGACCACCGTGCAGTCGGCGACGCGTCAGGTCGCCAAGCCGCGGGTCATCACGACACATCCCGCCAGTGATCTGGCGCCGGCTTTGGCCGTGTCGCCCGACGGGGAGTGGTTGTGGCTCGCGTGGCACTCGGATCGGCGTGGGGAGGATGCGTGGGATGTCACGCCGTGGTACCGGATCGCCGCGTTGCGCCTGCGCGACGACACCTGGCACGTGCCGGTCGGGGCCGATGACCCCGCCCCGGGTAGCGAGCGTGGCACGGTGCAGGGGTTTGAACTGATGCGGTTGGCGGTTTCGCCCGACGGCGTCGTGTGTGCGCTGGGGCGCGCATCGCACAACTTCTACGTTCAGTACTACACGTCAGAGGGGCGATCCCCACTGTATCGATTGCCGGACGACGGTTGGGGCGGACGCGGACGCCTGCTCCGCGGGTTGTTCGATGATGACGGTGCTCTCTGGGTGACCCGTCGCGATCTGGGGATCAACACGCTGCACCGGATTGATGGCTTCGCCGGGCTTGCGGGGCCGCCACCGCTCAAGCCGATGGATGAGCCGAGTCGCACGGATGCCCGCCCGTTGCGTGGCGTTGGTGTGCGTCATGAATGGCCGGACTCGGCGGTCTCGACGGGCGACCTGCAGCTTTACTTCGGCGATATTCACGGGCATTCGTGGCAGAGCGATGGCATGGGCGACCCCGAGTCGTTGTATGCGCGGGCCCGTGACGTTGTCCGTGACGACTTCCACGTGTTGACGGATCACGACTATTTCGTCGGCAAGCGTCTGAACGATGCCCAGTGGCAGCAGCAGAAGGAGATCGTCGAGCACTACCACGCTCCCGGCTCGTTCGTCACGCTTCTCGGGCAGGAATGGACCACGGCGCGGACGAACCGGCCTCACGGATGGGGCCATTTCAACGTTTACAGTGCCGATCCGACGATCCCGCTCTTCGACCACACCGATCCGCGCTGGCGCGAGCTCCCGGACCTCTACGCGGCCATGCGCGGGCACAATGCCATCGCCATCCCGCACCACATTGGCTGGACCGGCGTCCGCTGGGACACGGTTCAGCCCGATCTTACGCCCGTCGTCGAGATCTGCTCCGTGCATGGTGCCTTCGAGGTCGAGGGCAACGAGCCGATCCGTCACCGCGGCGGTCTCAAGGGTTGCTTCTATCGCGATGCGCTCGCCGCCGGCCTGCGCGTGGGTGTCGTCGGCGGTTCGGACCAGCACGGCCTTACGTGGCACCACGGCGTCTGCTGGAAGCGAAACTGCTTCCTGGCGGGTCTCACCGGCGTCTGGGCGCCCGAGCTCACGCGCGAGGCCATTCTCGACGCCTTTCGCAACCGCCGAACCTTCGCCACGACCGGCGTCAAACTGTGCTTGCGGTTCTCCGTCAACGACGAACTCATGGGCGGGACGATATCGGCCGGCGAGCCGCCGCGAATCCGCGTCGATGTGGCCGTTCCTCCCAGCGAGGAACGCCTGGCGTGGCTCGAAGTCGTCCGCGATCAGACCGTCATCCACCGCTACGGCGGTGAAGGACAGCGCAGCCGCTACACCTTCGTCGATGAGAAGTGCCCACTGCTCGTGGCCGACGCGGAACCGCCCGCGACGTGCACGTACTATCTCCGCGTCACGCTCGCGAATGGCAACATGGCGTGGTCAAGCCCCGTGTGGGTTGAACGTGCATAAGAGAACTCGTTGCAGGCCCGGCCTGTGTCCCGCGCGCGACGACTGTACGCTGAGCGTCTCCGAGGCGGAGCGGGACGCGATCGGCTGAACAGGTGATTACCTCACGCTATCACTGCGATGACTCACATCATCGAGGAGACAGACATGGCTATCACCCGCCGCGAATTCGTTGGTGGTGCGCTCGCTACCGGGGCAACCCTTCTGCTGCCCGGCCCGATTGACCGCGCCGTGGCGCGAAGCGGAGTCGACGAGACCAATCGAGTGGACATCGTGTCCGATTTCACCTTCGTCCACTTGACTGACATGCACGTGACGCCCAAGCGCTGGGGCGACAAGGGGTACCGCCAATGCATCGAGAGCGTCCGGGCGCTGCGCCCGAAGCCCGCGCTTGCAATCATGGGCGGCGATCTTGCTTTCGACGGGCTCTATACGCCGAAAGCGGGTTTCGAGGAGCAGATTCGGCTCTACAAAGAGATCTCCGCCGGCCTCGGCATGCCCTTTTACAACTGCATGGGCAACCACGACGTGTTGGGCTGGTCCGCTCGCCGGAAGGTGCCGCACACCGACCCCGATCTGGGCAAGAAACTGATCATGGATCGCCTCGAATGGGACAAGAGCACCTACAGCTTCGATTTCGGCGGCTGGCACTTCGCGATCCTGGACTGCATCCATCCGGTTCAGGCGGACCACGGTCCGACATACGAGCCGCGCATCGGAGAGAAGCAACTCGATTGGCTGGCCCATGACCTGGGCGCCGCGGGTGACCGCCCCAAGATCTGCGTGACGCACATCGCGGCGTTCTGCAACCTTGGCCAGATCAATGGTGATCCCACACGCAAGGCCATGGATGGCTCCATGGTCTTGTGGGACAACAAGGAGTTGCGGCACGTGCTGGAGCGGCACAAGGTCACGGCTCTGCTCCAGGGGCACAGCCACCGCATCGAGGAGTTCCGGCTGAACGACGTGTGGTACCTGACCAGCGCCGCCGTCAGCGGGGCTTGGTGGGCGGGCGATTGGACCGGCTCCGCCCCGGGCTACACGGTCTTTCGCTGCCGCGCGGGCCAACTCACCTGGGCGCACCACCTGTTCCCCTGGGAGCCCCATCTCGAGGCGGGTGACGATCTCGAACGCAGGAAGATCGCCGAACTGCGGGTATTCGAGCAGCGACAGGAACAACTGCTGGGCCGCGAGCGCTGCGGGCGTCGTTCACCATCGGAGTAAAAGCACAAGGCCCCGCCGGAATGTCACCCGGCGGGGCCTGAATGCCCTCCACTGTGCCTCCTTGAAGCTCCTTGCCGCTTCTCTTACTGCGGCCCGGTCATGAACGTGCCAAACAGGGCGAAGTCGTTGATGGTGATCGCATCGTCACCATCGAAGTCACCCAGCGAGCACGGCGGTGTCAATCCGGTTTCGCCGAAGCACTGCTGGAAAACGGCGAAGTCCACGAGATCCACGTCACCATCAGCCTCGAAGTCACCCGTGGCCGAAGGTGGCACCGACAGCGAGAACGCGTCGACCGTCACCGGTCGCGAAAGGGCGCCTTCCGGGATCGGGTAAGCACCGGCCTGGAAGCTCATGTACACGCCACCCGGACCAGGCGACTCATGCGTCCCGATCAACTGGATGCCATCCGTGCGCGACCCGTATGTGCCGCCAAAGATGCCCAGTACGTAATCGCCACGCGTCTCGATCAGCAACCGCTGCCATCCCGTCAGCACCGGATCGGTACCGATGTCGATCATCCCGATCACCGTGGCGTAGGCGTACAGCGGCTGCCCTTCGTCGTTGCCGTTGTTCTCGTCGAGCAGGTACAACTGCTGAGAGCTGGACGTGCGTCGCAGCATCCAGCACAAGCCCGTCGACCCGTTGTAGTAGTCGAAGTTGTGCACACCATCCGTGCTGCCACGGACACCGATCTTCGTCTCCTCGGTCAGGCTCTCGGTGTACGACGGTGCGATGTAGATGTACGTTTCGAGCGTGAAATTCTCCTTGGCCAACTGTCCCATGTAGACAGCGTTGCCGCCACCTTCCTCGTCCCAGGCGATCATGGCCAAGTCGCCTTCCGGCGAAGGCGGAATCGCGACCGGGTTGATCGGCGCACCCTCGAACCCCGCAGTGTCCACGACGGTCGGATCGACCGCGACGAGCGGCTTGTAGCTGAACACCCAGTTCGGGATGGCTGTGAACGGGCTGTACGAATCGGCATCCTCTGAATACGGCGTCAGGTCGGGCTGGTTGTTGCTGTAGCCCGGCGTGCCGGGCTGGATGCCCCAGTCACGCCCGTTCTCATCGGTGTCGAGACCGTCCAGGAACCGTGACTGCGATGTGAGCGGGCTCTCCGCATTGACGTGGTTGCCCCAGATTCCGACGCCGATCTGCGTGTAGATCTCCTCGGGGATGAGCGTGTAGGCCTTGTTCATCTCCCAGGCCACCGCGTCGAGCAGGATGTCCGCCGGACTGCGCAGTGCAATGTAGTTTTCACCATTGTCCATGCGCAACACGTCATCGACCAGATCCACGGTTGCGCCCGGCAACAGCGACACGTTCGTCATACCGACGGTCCAGTACCCGTGCGCCGCCATCATCGTGCCGGGCGGGATGACGACCTCGTAGTAGACGCCCGGCGGCGTCTGCCCCGCAACATAGTCGCCAACCTGAATCACGTAGTCACCGATGTTGACCGGCGCGTCATTCCGGTTGTACAGCTCGATGAACCCGTAGTCGTCTTCGCCCGGATCGTCGTAGTTGAACTCGTTGACGACCACGTAGTTCGCTACGAGCACCGTGTTCGAGAACGGCCCCTCCACACCGCCGATGGTCTGTGTCGCACGCACGGCGGTGTTGGGTTGCAGCGGCGGTACCGTGACCTGCACCGTCTCCTGGCCGGCCGGGTCCATTGAGTACCCGACCTCGCCCACGTACGCGGTCACCAACTGTGCCAGCGGGTGGACGCCGGAGACGGTGACGAGCGTATCGTCCACGTCCAGCGGTCCCAGAACCATCGGTGCCGGCACCAGGACTTCCACGCCGTCGGAGAAGGCACCCTCGACCCCGCCAATCGTTTGGGTGGCGACGATCGTGTCACCGTCGCTCAGCGGCAACGTGGTTACCGCCACCGGATCCGTCGTCGGCGTGCCGACGCCGAGCAGTTCGACCTCACCCTCCAGCAGGATGCGATATACCGCGACCTGCGTGGCGAGACCTTGCTCAACGTCGCTGACGTTGACGATCGTCTGACCCGGTACGAGGGCGGATTCGACCGTCGGCGCCGGGACACCCACGACCACGCCGACCGAGTAGCAGCTCTCAATTCCGCCGACAGTCTGCGTCGCCGTGACCACATCACCGTTGTTCAACTCCGCGACGGTGACGGATGTCGTACCCGTAAACGGCCCGGATACACTTCCCTCCTCCGAGCCGTTGGCGTAGACCGTGACCAGTGTGGCGAACTCGTCGATGTCCGAGACATCAACCACGGTGTCGTCCGGGAAGAGAGGCTCGTCCACCGTCGGCGAGTCGACCGGGTTGGGATCGCCCCATGGCGGTTGCGTGTCGCCGAACGTGACCGACACGTCGTCGTACATCATCGCCGGGCCGTTGTTCGAGTATCCCAGTCCGATGATGACGTAGCGGAAGGCGTCGTTGTTCACGCGCGGCACACCACCCGGCCAGAGTGGCAGCCCGGTGTCCGGATCGATCGGGTTGGCCGGCTGGTCGTCGATGTAGAAGTTCACGAAGTCTGACAGAATCTCGATTTTCATCGTATGCCACACGGCCGGCGTGCGGTCGATACCGGTCAGCGCGTAGTCATAGCCGAAGTAATCGCCGGTGTACCCGTCGATGACGTCCTCATCCTCAACGGCCAGCGTCTTGATCGTGGTCGTCGTGTATTGCGTCGCGTAGTCGCCGCCGAGACCGTTCGTGAACGCGAAGCCCAGTGATCCCTCGGCGCGGTTCAGCGACGGGGTCACCTCGAAGCGCGCCCGGGCGTTCGTGTTGTTGATGTCGTGTTTGAAGCGGTACTGGACGATCAGCGGCTCCGTGTCGCTGCCGTTCACAAACCCCAGCGGGATGTAGAGCTTCGATACCACTGGCCCGGGGGCGTAATCGGAGATCACGTAGTTGTGACACGTCGACGCGCTGCCCATCGTCAGCCGGATACGCCGATCGTTCTCCGGATCCGTCGGGGTCCAGATCGTCTCCAGATCGTCCTGTGTGACATAGCCGTCGAAGCTGTCGGCGAGCGCCGTGCCTTCCGCGTAGACCACGATCGGTGCAGACAAATCACTGACCAGGCCATTCGCCGTCTGCGTCGCCGTCAGCACGTCACCGGCGTTCAGATCAAGCGTGCTGAAGGTGGCGATGCCACCGACCGGTGTGACCGAACCCTGTGAGTCTTCGCCGATGAACAACTCCGCCGAAGTGGCGTCTTCGATGCATTCCACCTGCACCTGTGTCTGCGTCTCGACGACCGGAGCGATGATCGTCGGCGGGGGCGTCGGGTCGGGCACCGTGGCTTCGAACTGAAGCTCGTCAATCGCGAAGTCGATCAGGACTGCCTCATCGGCGACGACGTTTCTGATCACGACGTGCTCGAGCGTCCCGCGGTCGAAGGGGGCATCCATGATTCCGTTGCCCGTGAAGCCGGCGATGCCGCCGCCCATCGGTGTACCGTCGACGGTCACCACGCCAGTCGAGAGGTCCCATTCGAGCGTGTAGGCCTGCGATGACGTGGACAACGTGATGGCCGGCAGCGGAATACGATCGAGCCCATCCGGCCCGCCGAGATGGTACCCGAACCGATCCTCATCATCACCGTCCGGGGTTGTGTCGATGTCGCCGTTCACGCCGGGTGAGACGACCGGCGTTCCGGGCGGAAGCCCGTTGCCGATGATGTCGTAACCGACGGGGTACTCCTGCACGTCGTCGCCGGTGGCAGCGGTGTCCACCAGGCCATCGGCCCCGGCGATGATCGCGTTGACGGTGGTGTCGACGCCGACCCACTCGATCGGGCCGAGCACGCCGCCGTCCGCCAACTGCGGTACGCCGTCAGCCCCGGTCTCGCGGATGGCGATGCACAAGCCCACCTCACCATCGAAAATCTCGCTGCGGTTGGTGAGCTTGAAGCGCACCTTGCCGCGCGTGTCCAAGGTTGGATTCGGGCGCTCCGGCCCGTTAAACGTCGTCAGGCGGAGCCAGCCGTCGGGGTCGGCGGGGTCGATCCAGTTGAAGAAGACCTGTTCGGCCGCGGCCCCCTCGGTCTGCAAGCCGTTGGCTCGAAACGCCGCGTTCATGTTGTACGCGCCGGTCGCGTTCGCCTCGATGTAGGCGCTGGTTGTGCCGGAGAACTGCGGGATCTGGAACATCTCCTTCGATGTAGCCGGGTCATCGATCGGTGGACCGTTGAACCCGACGAGTTCCGATGGGAACTGGGCCCATGTTGCAGTCGGTCCTAGCAACATCACGACAGCGAGCACGCCGGTTAGTCGGATGAGCTTTGCCATCTTCACGCCTCCAGTCTTGCGGATGTAGAATATTCAGACTTGTGGACCCTTCTAATTTAACGTTCACGCGATGCCGCCACAAGGCGCTTGTGCCTCGCGGGCGGTTGAACCGTGCTGTCGGTAGCTCGGTCAGGGAAGGGCACACTCCGGCCCCTGGTTTCTGAACGCCACACTTGGGACAGCCGGTTACCGTTGTCCTCGCCGCGTTCATCTGAACTGCGGTTGGAGCGTGCCTCCATCCGTCTGGGCAGAGGGCGCGACCCGATTCAATTATCGGGCAATGTGCGCAGGTACGTGAACAAGCTGGGGCCCCGGCGGCAGGATTTGACGACGTCACGGATTCGGTACCGGGGTCGCAGGAATCGGTGGTCATCGCTGGGGGGCTGTTCGCATCTGAATCGCGCCGTGGGTGCGAGTTGTGCATCTACGCCCGATAACACGGCCCCGTACGCCCGATAACACGATCCCGTCGGGCAACCGAATGTGGGGGCAGGCCGGCGAGGTTTGTCTTGTGGCGGGAACCCGTGCGCGGTACAATCCGGTTTGAGAATAGGGAGAGAGGTGACCAGTCGAAAGCACCCCTCTGCTTTTGCTAGATCATCTCAACAGGTCACTGGGTGAGAGCGACGGCAAGTCGTGTGCTCGGCACGTTGACACATCAGGCCGAACATCTTGCTTGCCGGGAGGAGAACCAGATGCAAAGAAAAATCGTGTTGTTACTAACTGTTCTAGGACTGGCGTCGGCAACGGCCTTGGCCGTCCCGTATGCCTCTGGGATCGTCGACCTGGGTGGCGGGATGTACTCGTTCACGCTGAACCAGGACGCCGCCAACGTCGTGATCTATCGCGACGGCGCCACAGCTCTGGACCTCGGCGCGTTGACCAAAGGTTCCCACACCTTTGATCTTGGCGCAGGGACCGGTTACCAGATTCACGTGGCCGGTTCTGAGGTGGCGGGCTGGGCGCAGATCAGTGACGACAACCTGACGCAGAGCAAGTACTACTCGCCCAGGGGCGTCACGATCGACAAGCGATCGGCGAGTCCCTACTTCGGACGCATCTACGTGGCCGAAGGGCTGGGCGGTGCTGTGGGCGCAGGTGGCCGGATCACGACGGACGGTATCTACGTCATGGGCGCCGATCAATCGGACGTCCTGGGCCAGGGTGATAACGGGTACGCCGGCGGCGTGGACTGGAGCACGAGTAGCTCCAGCCCGTTCCGTATCTCGCTCAACCAGGCCGATCCGGCGGATCAGGCCCTGTTCATCGCCGATTGGTCGGATGCCCACTCGGGTATCTGGACGGCGGATACCGGCAACATGGCCGGCGCCTTCAACGAGATGCTGGACAACACCGGTCGTGATGGATCGGGTGTGGTGCTCGAGAACTACGGGGCGGGCCCGAACCCGCTGCACGGCAGTGTGCCGGGTATGTGGGTCGACGGCGCCGGCGCCGATCGCAAGCTGTTCACGCTCGACGAGGATGTTCGTCTGGGTAACGTGCTGCAGTACGACATTGGCACGACCACGTCGGGCTATGCCACCGCCCCGACCGATCGCACAACCGATGGTCCGGGCCACATTCTGAACTCCACGGCGGATCTCGTCCGTGATGAGGATGGAAGCTGGTGGTTGGCGCAGTATCGCTACACGGATGACGATGTCGTGTGCGCATTGTCGCACTGGGAAGACGGCGCCACGGCGCCGAGTTGGACGTCCGGTCCGTCGACCATTCCGTTGGACCGCGCCTACGGAAACCTGGACATCGACAACGGGAAGAACCTGGTCGCGGTCGGTTCGAACGACGGCCATATCTTCATTCTCGACATCAGCGATCCCAGCAACCCGGTGCTGGTCGATACCATCGTCCACGCGCCCGGAAACTACGTTCGCGACGTGTCCTTTGACGCCGCTGGCAACCTGTATGCCGTCAGCAGCAGCAGTGAGACGATGCGGGTCTATTCGCCCGGTGGCGACTGGCTGGCTGTGACCGGCTCGGACGGCACGTTCACGCTCATCCCCGAGCCCGCCTCACTGGCGCTGCTCGCGTTGGGTGGCTTGGCGCTGCTTCGTCGGCGTTAGACCGGCTCTCAAAATCCAGACTTGATACCTGGCGAGGTCGTCCACTCGGGCGACCTCGCTTCTTTGGTATGTGCCGGGTATGTGCTGTTGATGCAGGGGCGAGCCCTGACAGCGGGGGAGTCCATCGTTGCGGACGGCATCGCTCGTGCGCTAAGGGAGTAGGTAGCGTGCGGCGAGATCCGTGTGCTGGCGCAGGTACCCGTCGTAGGCCCCCTTGTTCGTCGGTTCGGGCAGTTGTCGAAAGGCCGGGTCCGTTGCGTCGATCAGCCGGTTTACCAGCGACTGGTACAGGGCGGCCCGCAGCTCGCGCGAGCCCGGATCGTCCCATAGATTTGTCATCTCGTTGGGATCGGCCCTCAGGTCATAGAGCTCGCCGTAGTCGCGGTGGGCGTAGGCGACGAGCTTCGCCTCTTTCGTGCGGACCATGCGCATGTGGAAGTGCTGGCCGAGCACCGTATCCCGCGGTGTTTCGCGCCCGTCGGCCATCGCGAGCACGTTCCGGCCGCATAGCGAGAGCGGCACATCCCGCCCACCCGCTTCCAGCAGGGGTGGGATGAGGTCGATGGACTCCACCAGGCCGTCGTACCGTCCGGGTTCGATATGGCCCGGCCAGCGAACGAGTGCCGGCACGCGGTAGATGTCGTCATAGAACGCGAACGCCTTGTCGAACATGCCGTGTTGCCAGAGCATCTCACCGTGGTCGGCGGTGAATACGATGAATGTGTCGTTCCAGCGACCGGTCTTCTGCAGAGCGCTGACGATCCGGCCGATTTGGTCGTCGATCAGCTCGACCATGGCCCAGTAGTAGCGCCAGCAGCGGACACGATCCTCCTCAGTCATCCCCTTCCAGCGGAACATCTGCTCCTGCTCGGGTGGCTTGGTGGCCAGTTCCTGCGGGTCGAACACGTGGGGCGGAACGGGCGTGTCGGCGTATCGGTCCGCGTACTCCGCGGGCGGGTCGACCGGGTGATGAGGGCCGCAGAAGGAGATCCACGCTGCGAGTGGTCGCTCATCCTGCGCAACGTGCTCGATGTACTCGACCGCGCGGTTGCCGATGTACGTGTCGATGTAGTGCTCGGTCGGCACGGGCGATAGCCATCCCCGAGACCAGTGCGAGCTGGCGAACTCCGGTGCCTGCCGGGGCCGGTTAAACTCGTAGCCGTGTTTGCGGAGGAACTTCACGTATTCGTCCGTGCCGGTCAGCCAGTCCTTGCCCTCCACGCGGATGTTGTCTTCCCAGCCGAGCGGGTCGTCCCATGGCTCGACGTGCATTTTGCCGATGCCGGCCGTGCGATAGCCGGCCTCGGCGAGGTCGTGCCACCATAGACGCTCTCCGTCGCGGATCGTGAATCCGTTGGAGAGCTGCCCATGCAGGCATGGGTAGCGACCCGTCATCAGCGAGGCCCGGGTCGGCGCGCACACGGCGGTCGGCACGAAGCAGTTGTCCAGCACGAGCCCGTCAGCCGCCAGGGCATCGAGGGCCGCGGTGCGGACGTGGGAGTTGTGATTGAAACCAACGGAGTCGTATCGGTGTTGATCCGTCGTGATGAAGATGATATTGGGGCGCTGTTGTGTCATGCGCCCACGTGTAACGATTGCCGGGATGGAATGCAAGGCGAGCTTGACGCTCAGATTGTTGCCGGGGCATGCCGAGGGCTCAGCCGGTGAACCACTGCTGGAAAACCGCCACGTCGCTCAGGTCCACATCGTCGTCGGCATCGAAGTCGAAGAGGTCGCAGCCGGCGGGCGGCGGACCGTTGTCGGGGCCGGTGATGCTCGGCCCGAAATGCGAGAAGTCGTCGGTATCGACATCCCCGTCCACGTCGTAATCACCCGGCCACCAGATCCCCAGTCCGATGTTGGCCTCCGTATACGTGCCTCGCTCGATCAACACGGCCGGTCGAACGACTTGCGCATAGCCGGGGCTGTAGGCACTCAACGGGACAGCCGTTCCGTCCGGGTCGGCTGAGAGCTGCGTGATGATGAAGAACCCATTGCCGTCCGTGCGTGCCAGGTCGAACCCGTTGATCTGGATCGTGGCGTTGTCGATGGGCTCGCCGGTCAGGCCGTCCGTGACCCGCCCGTAGAGGTTTCCGCGCGTGGCCGTCGCAGGATCGCGCCATGTCATGGGTGGCGTGGGGGCGGGATCGAGAAAGGCATTGGCCGCTACGTACGGATACCAATCCCAGTTGCTGCGGCTGCCGCTTGTACCGACGTACGAGTACGTGCAGATACCGTCGGCGCCAGCGCTGCGCGCGTACTGAATCTCGGTGACGCTATTGCCGAAACTGTTGAGGTAGATGCCCGGGCCGACGAACATGTGCCGGTTATAGCGCCAGACCATCTCCTGATCGACCCAATTCATGTAATACGCCGGGTACACGTCCCAGTCGTAGTAGGTCATCGGAATGGCGGCGTCGAGGTAGCCTTCATCCATCCACTCCCGCCAGTTCTGGAAGCGATTCCAGGAACTCGTCTCCTCGAAGTTCGATGGCGCATTGCCCCAGGTGATCAGGGCCGCACTGTGGCGTAGCGGCTGCCGCGGGTTGGTGACGATCGTGGCGATCTCAGCTTGTGCTCGCCGTACGACCTCCGTTATGCCCCGTCGCCGGAAGTCGGACCAATCCTCGTCATCCACGGCAGGTGTGCCGACGTAGCCGGTGATGTCCTGAAAGCGTGCCAGACCCGAGCGGGTGTAGGACGCGTCGGAAGGGTAGCCGGCTTCGGGATCCGTGTAGCGGATGTAGTCCCAGTGGATGCCGTCGATCTCGTAGTTCGTCACGAGTTCGCGGACGATCGACATGAGGTAGGCCTGCGCGTCGGGCGAGCCGGGGTCCAGCGTGTACTTGCCGCTGACAGGTGCCGGGCCGCCTCCCATGTTGTCGTGGTGGACCATGAGCCATTCGGGATGGGCGCTCAGGGTCGGGTTGCCCGCCGGCGGCCACGAGGTGCATACGCGAAACGCCACGAGCCACGGATGCACTTCGAGACCGTTGGCGTGTGCCTGCTGCACGAGGTACGCGAGCGGGTCGAGACCAACCTGGATGTCCCGGGCCTTGGGGAGAATGCTCGAGTTCCAGTAGGCACCATGCCCCGAATACGTATAGCTGTAATCCTGGTACGCCATGATTTCCGGCACGATGGCGTTGTAGTTCCCTTCGACGGCGCGGGCGACCATGCTGTTGATCTCGGCCTGGCTCTTGAACCCTTCATGGAAGGCATCGGCCCAGAAGCCGCGGAATTCGGGGGGCACCGCCGACTCCACCACGAATACCGCGGTCACCGTTTTGTCCTCGTCCATCAGCACGGTTGTGCTGGCTTCGGTTGGGTCCGTTACCGGTACGCCGGCAGATACGGCCCAATGATCGAATTCGTAGCCCGGGTTGGCATCCGCCGAGATCGCCACCATCTCGTTCAGATAGACAGTGTACGTGCCGCTTGCTGTCGGGGTTGTGGTTCCCCAGCCGGGCGGGTTCGCTTCCATCGTGAGCTCAACCGTTGCTGCGGCTGGCGTGAAGCGGACTGCGTCCGCGATTACGACGGACTGGCCTGCGTCGTTGTCGAGTGTCACGTATCCACCGGTGCCGGCGTAGAATTGAAACGCGCCTAGCTCGTGCCATGTTTCGCCACCGACCCGCTGGTTGACCTCGACGGGTGTCGATCCGTTCGTGTGGTGTACGGTGAACTTGGCGTCCTGCGCGCGATTCGAGCCCTCCACATACCAGATGGCCACATTCCAGACGCCGCTACTCGGCAACGCGGGTCGCCACTCGACGGCCGCCGGCGAGGCGCCGGTGCCTGTGGTCAAGGCCCAGTTATAGTACGTGCCGTGCGGGTTCCCGTACTCACCGGTGTCCCACTCGCCATACAGGATCGTGAAGCCGGGATCTTCGTTGTCGACGGTCACGGTTTGCGCCGTGGCGACGGCGGGGAACATCAGGCAGACGGCGGGTAGGGCGAACGTCGAAAGCACCGTGAGACGTCGTGTGAAAGGCTTCATATTCCTCTCTCGGCTTCCCCTGACCTTGTTCTTCGTACGGGATACGGCGACGGGCGGGGCTCGTCGTGCCAAGCCGCGTCGCTGCACGTGATCAACTTATTACGATCATAGCAAGTGCCGCGTGCACTCCGAAGCGCGTGTTCAGTGCACCGGGTGGGCGGCTGCCGTTTGCCGCTTGCAATCGGTTCCCGGTCAGCGGCGACGTGAATGTCGCAGTTGTTGCGCCTTGCATTCTATAATTCTATAACTTCTCGCGGCATTATTCTCTGTCACCAGAGACCGATAAACCGGCGAGTGCACGTCATTTTTGCGCATAAGTCCTGTTAAGCATGATGTTTGCTGGAATCGTGCACGGTCGCGATTTGCTGGCCTTTGCCGAGCCCGTCGTCGCTTTTCCGTCGCTCCGAATGCGGATTTCGCTTGTTGCCGGAAGGCGTATCGACATATACTGGAGGCTCAGCACGAGGAGGCTGTTTCGTGTTGGCGGCGTCACCATAGCGACGCCGTAAGCGGAGCGCAACTCGGAAAGGAAGCGCACTCGCTCGACAATGCACGTTCGTGCAGATTCCAGGCGGCACGTCCGCCGGAGAGTGTCATAGTGAGGTTTTGCCAGATGTCTTCGGGGCTCACCGGCGCCAACTTGGGCGTCTTGTGTCTCGGAGCGCACTTCGATTTTTCCCGTTTTCAACTGGAGGAGGTCTGAACATGAAAAACGTCTTGGCTCTAGGTGTCGCGCTGCTCGTGGTCTCGACGGCGTCGGCCAATTTCTTTGATGACTTTGAGTCCTATGCTGACACGGCGGCGATGCTCGTTGAGTGGCCCGGCGGCGCCGCGGAGCTGGACACAGCTGTTGGCAATCCCGGCCAGTCGCTGGTACACCCGGGCGGGACGCGCAACTGGCACACGTTCGATGCGCCGCTGGAGTCGGACGCCGGTGCGATCGTCTGGGAGTTCGACATGTACGATGACGCGATGGGCAACAAGCGCGTCTCGAGCACGTTGAACAAAACGACCTGGGGTTGGCTCGAGCACGGGATGTACAACGACCTGACGAACCCGAACGATCCGGGTGGCCTCAACGTGGATGGCTGGGGCATGCGGATTCTGGGCAACGGTGGCGAGGGCTGGATGGCCTACCCGACGCTGCCCGTGGCTCGGCCAGGTTGGGCGCATCTGAAGGCTACCATCACGCCCGCCAGCACCCTGTTCGAGATCTGGCTGCCGGAGTATGACGACGGGCAGGGGAACGTCATCCCGGCCGCCTACGACAGCTTCACGTCCGCGCAGGATGCCACGGGTCTCCTGTGGGACAAGGTCGGTTGCGGCGGTCCCTCGGATCTGTCGTCGGCCGGCGGCGGAGCCTGGTATGACAACATGAACGTCATTCCCGAGCCGGCTTCGCTCGGTCTTTTGCTTCTGGGCGGATTGGCGCTGCTGCGTCGTCGTTGATTATCGACGACTCCTGATGCCCCGGAGAGGTTCTCTACCGCTGCGAGTGGTGGGTCCTCTCGGCAAGATGTGTATCCAGAGGCAGGAAGGATGATACGAGACGCTCCGCGTCGTCGCTCATGTGACGGGGCGGAGCGTTGTTTTTCCTGCGTGAGGCGGGCGACCTGTCGACGGTGGCAGGATTGTCCGAGAAGAATAGGGAGGCATCGCCTCGCAGGCCGATAGCCTGGGAGGTCGGGCCCTGACCGCTGGTACCGAGTTGGAGGACAAGGACATGACAGGTAGGCTACGCCTGGCTTCGCTATGTGTTCTGGCCGTTTTGATTACGCCCCTTGTGGCGTGGGCACAGTTTCCATCCGAGGTCGTCGGTTTCAACGGGCCGCCGATCGACGAGTTCACTGCCCAGGAAATGTTTCGGATTCCCGAGTATTCCCCGACGACCGTCGACTACATCATCCTGAACACGCCGGGCGAATGGGACAACAACTACGCAGCCCGTTTCAACGGTTTGCAGACAGAAGGTGACGCGGCCTTGCAGGCGTCCTTCAAGTGGGTTGACCCCGCCGATCCGGATGCCTGGGTCCGGTTTACGACTGCCAACGGTCCGGAGCGGCCGAACCCAGCCCTTCACCTCGCCGGGCAGGTGCGTTTCAAACTCACCAACAAGAGCGAGATTTTCGACGGCGAGCTCGGGGTCTGTCTCGGTATCCGCGAGACCGCGGCCAATGTGCCTCAGCTCGAAGAGGGCGGGACGCTCGGTGACATTGAGTGGGTTGGCGTCAGTACCTCGCACAATGGCATCGTCGCTGGCCCTGACAACATTGTGAACACCCAAGCGACCGGCGACGACGTTCAGGAATACCCGGTCGGCACCGACATCGGTCCCGATGGGCTCGATCTGCCATCGGGGACCGCGGTTGTGTCGGTCGGGCCGAACGGGGATCTCGACACGGCGCCGACGGGCGACGACCAGGTGCGGTTCGGCTACTTCATTGCCGCCGATGGCAACCGCCGGCCTATTCCGGCGATTACGCTGCCGCCGCGAGCTGCGGCCTACATACTGGAATGGGACCTTTCGACCGGCGACGTGACCGTCGACGGCACGCCCACGACTGCGGGCATCGCTGGTTTCTCGGGTGACGGCCAGTTGCTCGCGGCCCCGATGCGCGGCACGCTGGAGCACGTCGCCTTGACCAACATCACGGACGACACCGCGGTTCTCATCGATTTCGCGATCGACGAGCTGCAATTCGAAGCGCCGGAGGCCGATCCGGTGCGGCCGCCGACCGTGCTGGCACCGATCATCGCGGGCGACGATTCGGTCACGGTCACGGACCTGCAGCAGGGCGTCGATCAGGTCAAGCTGTACGTCAACGGGGATGAGTCGGCTTCGCAGGACGTCACGACCGCCGACGATGTTGTTTTCCCGATCGCGGACGCAGTTGCGGGTGATACCTACACCGCGACGCAGCGCGTCGGCGGTGTCACCAGCGGTCCGTCGGCAGGGATTCTCGTGTTGCCGGAGGCGGCGTCGTACACCTTCTCTATCGTGATTGACGACGACGGCACAAACTGCGACTGGGATTACGAGTTCGTCCCCGTGACGGACGTGGGTTCGGGCCCGGTGCCGCAAGGTTCGTTCATGTTCAATCTGGCCAGCACCTGGCAGACGATCGACATCCCTCTGACGAACCCCAACGTCGTCATGGCGTGGCTGGGCGGCAACGGCACGCTGGATCCCTCGCCTACGGATGAATGGGCGATCGACAGCATGTGGTTTGCCATCGCCGAGGGCGCCGATGCCGGGCCGTACGAGGTCTACATTGATACGGTGCAGGCGCTGGATGAGACCGATCAGGTCCTCACCACGATCCACGACATGGAAAGCGGTGTGAACTACCTCCAGTACCCGCGCGGGCAGAGTACGACGACGCCGACATCGTCGGCGCTGAGCACGACGACCGCGTACGACGGCGTGAGGAGTCACCGGCTCCTGTGGACGTTCCCGAGCACCGAGCCGACCGAGACACTCGGCATGTTCCACGGCCTCGGCTATGCATGCGGGACATCGCCGACGTTCCCGGATACGGCCGCGAAGGTGCGGTTCCACATGCTTCTCCGGCGGCTGCCGGATGATCCTTCGACGCTGCCGGCGGTTGCCGGCCCGATCATCGTCGGGACGCAGAATGCGGTGCGCGTCAACAACCGGGCCGACGCGACGGCCGTTCAGCTTTACATCAACGGTCAGGCGGTTGGTGACCCAGTTACGCCCACCGGCGAGGAGACCGACTTCACGGACCTGACGTTGGAGGTTGGGAACTCCGTGTCTGCGACGCAGACCCTGCCGGATGGGCGCCTCGTGAGCGACTTCGCGTATCCGCGCGTGGTCTCGGCGGAGCCGCCGGCGCCAACCGTTGTTGCGCCGATCGCACCCGGGTCGATGAGCGTCGAGGTCACCGGTGTTCTGGATGTCCCGTTTGCCACGGCGACGCTCGTCACGGTCTACGTCAATGGGGATGAGCATGGCTCGGCTGTGCCGACGGGGCCGACGGTGACGGTGCCGCTCGATGTCACGTTGGTGACCGGCAACACCGTGACGGCGAAACAGACAGTGAACGGCGTGCTTAGCGAGGCGTCAGCTCCGGTCACCGTCGCGCACCCGGCTCCAGTGCTTTACATGGCACCGGCGCAGGGCGCCGACACGGTGCAGGTGATCAGCATTTCGCCCGACGCCGAGAGTGTGACCGTGGTTGTGAACGACCTTGTCGAGCACAGCGATACACTGACGCCGGGTTCCGATCGCTGGGATGTTCCGGTGAGCGGGCTCGTGATGGGTGACGTTATCCGGGCCTACTACACGGTGGCTGGCATCGCCAGTGTGCAGTCCGACTACGAAGTTGTCACGACGGACGTGGCGACGGCCATTAAGTGCGACGACTTCGAGTACAGCGAGACCCAGTATCAGGCGGCCTGGGCCACCGCGGGGACATATCCTCGCCTGGGCCTGGTCGACACGATGAACGCGACTCCCCTTCCGGCCACGAAGAGCCTATACGCTCCCGAGGGTAACTCACGCGTGGATGCTTCGATTGCGCCGTTGATTCCCACCGAGCAGCAACCGGTGATCTTCAATGTCGATATCTACGATCCCGTCGGCGTTGGCAGCACCGCGGTTCAGTTTGGCCAGCTTACCGGAGACCTGGTTTCAGGCGACTGGTTCCTGCTGGAGGTCGGCATCCTCGGATGGGACAACACGGACAACGTGCACTACGACGTCCGCGCCATCGGCAATGGTGGACCGAACTGGGTGGACCTCGATCAGTTTGATGGCCCCGACCGTTCAGTCGGCTGGCACAACTTCACCGTTGTGCACAAGGGCAATCGCCTCGACGTCTACGTCGACGGCCTTCTGGGCTACAAGAATCTTCCGTTGTCCGCCGAGACGACGTACGAGTGGGCCATCATCGGGGCCGCTCCGTACAGCGCCGGCACGGCCTACTACGACGACTACTGCGTCGAGGTTGGACCGGTACGTTTCGGCGAAGTGCCACCACCGCCGCCGGTCGTTGCCGCCCCGATCGAGGATGGTGACGAGGTCGTGACGGTGACCGGCGTGGTCGAGAACGTGACGCTCCTGAACATCGTCGATGAAAGCTCGATTGTGATTGGGACATACACCGGCCCGATGGACCCGGAGGGCGTCGAAGTGACCCTCACGCGTTCGTTGGTGCACCTCGAATCGATCACGGCCGAGATGACGACGCCCGTTTGGGGCGTATTGTCCTCATCGCCGCTCGAGGTGGGTAAGGGTAACGGTGACGTCCTGGTCTGCATCGGCATCCGCGAGACGGATGATACGGGGCCGCTGGGCTCGCCGGGCGGCAACGCCGGTGAAATCGAGTGGGTCGGTGCCGCGAGTGAGGTCAGTGGTGCTCCGCAGGGCGTGGCGATCAGCCCGTCATCCAGTTGGCAGACCCTGACCTTCGACCCGGCCAGTCCCCCGATTACCGCGTTCCCGGGCAGTGGCGACGGCATCATCACGTCGACACGTGGCGTCCTGGAGCATCTGGCGATCTCGGTCGACACCGCGTCGATGGACCGGAGCACCGGGATGTACGAGCTCTACGTCGACAATGTGGTCAACGTGGGTGCCGGTGACGGAGGCGTGGACTTCGTGATCGCTGACTTCGAGGGTCTCGATCTTGGTACGGAGGCGCTGTTCCAGGAGCCGACGTACTCCGGCACGACGGGAGCCGATATGGCCCCACTGCCGAGTGCGAGCGAGGTGTCGGATGCCGAGGGCAATCCCGGGCAGTCTGAGTTGCTCGTGTGGTTCTGGAAGGACACCGACGCGGGTCGCTGGGCGCGGCTCACGACCTACCAGGCCCTGGAGATCCCGAGTCCGATCATCGACCTGACGAAGCCGATTCGGTTGGACATCCTTCTCCGGCCGCCGCAGGAGCTGTGCGCCGGTGACATGGATTGTGACGGCGACGTCGATTTCGACGACATCAACCCGTTCATCGAAGCGCTGGCAGGGGCGGCCGCCTGGCCGTATCCGAACTGCCCGTGGCTCAACGGCGACTGCGATGCTGATGGTGATGTCGACTTCGACGACATCAACCCGTTCGTCGCGCGTATCGGCTCCACGTGCCCGTAGTGACGTGGGTTGTGCCGGCGTAACCGGCGAAGTGTGAGCAGAAAGCAGGTCGGCGAGGAAACTCGTCGGCCTGCTTCTTCATACCGTGTTCGGGGAGCTGATCGCCCTCGCTCAGGGGCCGTAGTTGTCCGGCAGCTTGGAAACCTCGATGCGCGTGATGCTCACGTCAGCGCCCGATACCTCGAAGCGGAAGTCGGCGCCACCATTCTGGCTGTTGGCGCATCGAGCACGCTTGAGCGTCAGTGTGGCTGTCTTCCATTCGCCGGTGTCGGCGCGCTCAATCGAGACCGGGTGTGGGTGGTAGGGGACCTCGGTTGGCCCCGTGCGGGTCTCCACGCTGGCGTCGTAGTGGATGCGAAGCGCGTCATGACCAGCGTCGAGGTACGTGACGCGAAGAGTCAGCATGCCGCGGTGGTCGTGGTAGTACGGGTCGGCGATGTCGATGTAGACGTAGCGGTGCTTGCTGACGCCGGGACGCGTCTGGATGCAGCGCTTGCCGTTCGCCTCGCCGATTGCCCACGCGCCGTCCGCGACGCCCTTGCATAGACGCAGCCCGTCCTCGACCAGCCTCCCGCCGGGCCCGATGTGCAGATTCAGCCCCAATCGGCTGGCATACTGACGTCCGCTGCGGCTGGAGTGCTGAGTCTGAAGCAGTGTCTGTACGGCGCTCGCCCACTCATCGCCACTGGCGGTCTGACCCGATTTGAGCAGGTCGCTGTAACGGCGGGTCAGGTCGATGTAGTAGCGGCCATCCTCCAGCGTTTCGCAGATCCCCGTACCCTCGTGCAGTTCGCTCCACGTCTCGATCGTGACGAGTCGCGGGCGGGCCTGGAGCGCGAGCAGCCACGAAGCCGCGTAGAACCCTCCGCCGAGACGATCGCGCGTTGGTGTCGTGCGACCGGGGACGGGCGAATCGTCGTAGCCCGGTCCGATCTGAGCAAACTCCTTGGCCAGGATCGGTCCGCCGATTGCTGCCCCCCAGCCCGTGCGGGCGTCGGCGACCACAGACCACGACGGGCCCGCGATGATAAACGGTCGCCGGCCGGCAAAATCAGCGGCGAAGCGCTCGACGGCGTAATCGATCACGCCCTGGTCGTGCCCGCTGGAGAACGCCGCGTTGTACAACTGCACGATCGGTCGGCCATCGAGGCAGGCCCAGTGGCGTGGCGGCACGAGGCAGAAGAAGTCGCGGATCGTGCGATAGAAGATGTCCTTCCCCTCATCCGTGCGCAGGTCGACATTCTCGCGACCCGGTTTCTGGAAGGCGTGCTCGGCCAGTAGCGTGGACGTGTCGTAGAACAGTCCGATCCGTGGTGTGGGGCCGCGCGCGGCCAACTCGTCCAGGGCGGCGACGAGCGGGGGCAGCCCATGAACGGAGAAGCGGATTTCGGGCTTCTCGTACTGGTTCGGCGCCCCCCAGTACACGCAGAGGGCGACGTCGATGCCCGCCGCCAGCATGTCCTCCATCTGCTGCCGATGCCACGCCTTCGATTCATAGCTCACCGCGCGGTCGTCGGGGAAGTGGTGACGGAGCGAGCTATCCTGGCCACGACGGTCGTCGAAGAAGTGCTCATCCGGCCAGCGATACCAGTAGAAATAGTGCGTCGCGACGACGTGCTCATCCGGGCCGAAACTCGGTGCTTCGGCGAGCGCCTCGCCGCTCGGCGGTGGGGGGATACGCACGGGGTCGACGTTTGGGCGGGGTGTGTGTTGGGCTGAAAGCAGGAGCAGAGGCAATAACAACGTGGAGACGGTCATGGTGGCACCTCCGTGACAGGTGGTGTTTGAGACGCCGGTGGCCTTTTCGCAGTGACGACGGGGGCAGGGGACTGCCGGGGAGGATAACGCGTAGGAGGAGGCTGGGAAACGGAAGCGGCCGCGGAGAATTTTCGGGTGTTAGGCTATTGTTCGGTATTTCTTCTGTGTACGATATGTCGCGGTGGAACGAGTCGTGCTCAATGCGGCCGAGAGGCAGACGCATTCACGCGTAGGAGGCATGTCATGGTGAAGCGGTCGAAGTTGGCGATTGGCGGAGCGGCGTTGCTCGCGGTGGGCCTGCTTGTGTCGACACAGGTCGTATCGCAGGAGAAGGGGCCAGCAAAGGAGGAGGGTCAGGGGAATTGGATGGAGATGATGGCCAAGTGGCAGGCGATGGGTGCCACGGGGCCGGAGCACAAGAAGCTTGTGGGCATGGTGGGAACCTGGGAGACCGAATCGCGCATGTGGATGATGCCCGGCATGGAGCCGATTGTCTCGAAGGGAACGGCCGAGATCCGGCTCATTTTCGATGGGCGTTTCATCGAGCAGCGATACAAGTGTGGGGAGGGTGAGCAGGCGTTCGAGGGGTTGGGCTACGAGGGGTACGATCGCATCAAGAAGCAGTACGTATCGGTGTGGCTGGACAGCCAGAGTACCGGCATCTTCATGTCCTACGGCCAGATGGACGAGTCGGGCAAGGTCTGCACCTATCACGGCAAGATGGACGACCCGTTCACTGGCGAGAAAGACAAGGTCGTCAAATCCGTCGCGCGGGAGATCAACAAGGACAAGGCGGTTTTCGAGATGTATGATAAGCGGCCGGGCGTTGGCGAGTTTAAGTCGATGGAGATCACCTACACTCGCAAGAAGTAGTCGCGGTCCGCTCAGGCACCGAGGCTCAGAGTCGCGGAGGACATCACCAGCCCCATGGCCGACCGACCAGCACTCGCAGACATACGTGAGGCACAGTCCCGGATTGAGGGACGTGTGCACCGGACGCCCATCATGACCTGCGAAGCGCTGGATCGACTTGCCGGCGCTCGGCTGTTCTTCAAATGCGAGAACCTGCAGAAGGCCGGGGCGTTCAAGTCGCGAGGAGCGTGCAACGCCGTCTTCTCGCTGTCGGAGAAGCAAGCTCGGCGGGGTGTGCTCACGCATTCATCCGGGAATCATGCGGCCGCGTTGGCGCGGACGGCCCGGTTGCGCGGGATCCCGGCTCATATCGTCATGCCGCAGAACTCGCGGCGGGTCAAAATCGACGCCGTGCGGTCATACGGCGGAAGCTTGACGCTCTGTGAGCCAACCTTGCCATCGCGGGAGAGCACGGCTCGCCGAGTTCAGGAAGAGACCGGTGCGACATTCATCCACCCGTACGACGATGCGCGGGTCATCGCGGGCCAAGGGACGGCGGCTGTGGAGTTGCTGGAGCAGGTTCCGGATCTTGACGTCTTGATCGCACCGGTGGGGGGAGGTGGGTTGCTGAGCGGCACGCTGATTGCTGCGAAGCAGATGCGACCGGGGATCCGGGTGTTGGCGGCGGAGCCGAAGTTGGCCGACGACGCATACCGTGGGTGGAAGACCGGGCGGTTTGTCGCCGTCGAACGAAGCGACACCGTTGCGGACGGCCTGCGAACGAGCCTCGGGAAGTTGACGTTCCCGATCATCATGGACCTCGTGGATGAGATTCTGCTCGCCAGCGAGGACGCGATCGTCGACGCGACACGGCAGACTCTGGAGCGGGCCAAGACCGTCGTGGAGCCATCGGCCGCCGTTCCGCTGGCAGCGCTCATCGAGAACGATGTGCGTCTGGACGGTCAGCGCGTCGGCGTGATCCTATCCGGCGGGAACCTGGATCTCAGCGATCTGCCGTGGTAGGGGCGCAGCGGCCGTGCGATTCGGTGGCGGTGAGCCACGTCAAAGGCGCAGCCCCAACTGCAGCTTGACGAACGGTCCGTCACTCAAACCGAGGCGGTTGTCACCCCGGTCGCCATAGTCCTCACCCTCGAACCAGAAGCGGTCGAACGCCCAGCCGCCCGCGACATCCAGCCAGACGTTGTCACGGATATCCCACCGTGTGCCCAGGGCGACACGCTTTTCATAGTAACACAGCCGGTCGTCGTCATCCGGCCGATCGTGCCGGAAGAACCTCTGATTCGTCCAATCAAAGCCGGCGTATACGCGTAGCGGCTCGAGCAGGTCGTAGCCCACCTGCGCGTGGACGGTGCGCGGAATGAAATACGACGCTTCCAGGGCGAGCTTGTCGAGCGGTTCCCACCGGATCATCGTCATGGGTATTCCGGCGAGCAGGCTCAAGTGTTCGTCGGGCCGGTAATGGTACGCGACGCCGGGAACCGGCACGTTCGGCAGGAACTCGCGGTTGTTCGAGTAGTTGAGGAAGAACAGCCAAGCGTTTCGTTCACTGTGCGGAACGCGCAGAAAGCCGGTAGCGGCCACCAGAATCCCCTCGCCGCTTGCGAAAGGCCGGTCACTGGGCGACCCGACCGTCAGGTTCCCGCCGCCCATCCAGCCGTTGTCGAAGAGATGCCGGTAGGTTGTGCCGAATCGCACGTCCCACAGCTCGCCAGGGAACAGATCGCAGGTATCCGGCAACCGTGCATCCGAGTCGAGGTCGAGCGCCTTGAGGTTCGTCTGGAGCGTCCATTCGTGATGTTCAGATTGCGATAGTGGGAAGGAGAAGCGGAAGTCGTGCTGCACCATGTGCATCTTCGTGCGCTGTTGCGCGACAGGTTCGTTGAAGTGAGACGTTAAGCTGTAGTCGATTGCCGGCTTCGCCTCACCGACCCGCGGCGACCACCAGGACGCAGACCGCTCCTGAGCGGACGCCACACACCCAACCAGTACCACCGCCACCACGCCGATTGCGCTTCTCTGAGCTGATTTCATGGCATCACCGTATCGCGCTACGCAAGTTACACAGAGCCCCAAACGGGCACCGCCGGCTGTCCATGCGCTCGGACCGCCGGTCGGCGATGTCGCCCCAGCCGACGAGTTGGGCGACGTTGCCGTTGGCGTCGTAGGGATAGACGTTTGTTTTGTCATCTTCTGTTGGATTCTGGTGGTGTGTGGTGGTGTTGGTGTCGTGGACGGCCAGCAACCCGCCGACGTCGGACGCAGAGTGGCGTGCCGCGGTGTCGCTGTTAGCATCAGTTCCACACGGGCTGAAGCCCGTGGCTTGGCAGAGGCGACCCATGACAGGCCCCCAGGTACACTTCCGCATGATGCCTTTCGCTCGGCCGCGAATCCCCTCTCGCCCCGGAGTCGGTCTGTGAGCGAGAAGATTCTCACAGCAGCGGCCATCCCGTGTCGCCGATTTGCAATTGCCCCTGGGGCACTCTCTTCTATGTGTGCCCAAACCAGGCCCGACGACGCGTGCAATCATACACGAAATCGAACCTCGTGAGCCCTCCGCCGGCGTCAAACAGGAAGGTGCGTCAGGCTTCATACGCGGTCACTCGGTGCTGCAACTCGCATGTGCCGTCCGCCTCCCGCGGCGGACGTTGGGTTGCGCGGAGTTGCCGGCGGCTTACTGGGCGCGAGGGCGAGGTTCTTCTGTTATAATGCGTACTGGCGGCGATTGGCGTGTGGAGGCACGCCGGCGCTGCCGAAGTGCTTTGGGGAGACATCACTGGGGCGCGACGGGGCGTACTGCCATTCCTTCTGTCGGGGTTGGGGCAGGTCAGATCCGCCGGGCAATTTGGAATGAAGGAGGAAGCCGGATGCGCACTTTCATGACGATGGCGTTTCTGGTCGGGCTGACGATCTGTCCGCTGCTCATGAACGAGGTAGCTCAGGCGCAAGTGACCTGGCACGTGGATGATGATGCGCCCAACGACCCCGGGCCGGGCGACCCCACCATCAGCGATCCGCTGGAGGATGGCTCCCTCGAACATCCTTTCGACGCCATCCAAGAGGGGATCGACGCGGCGGTCAACGGCGATATCGTCGAGATCGCGGATGGCACATACACGGGGACAGGGAACAAGGAGCTGGACTTCTATGGCAAGACGATCACGGTGCGCAGCGCGTCGGGTCTTCCAGAGTTGTGCGTCATCGACTGTGAGTATGTCGGCCGTGGGTTTCACTTTCACAGTCAGGAGGGGCCAGAGTCGGTTGTCGAGGGACTGACAATCACGCGCGCGAACGCCCCGGATGGCGGGGGGTTTTACTGCGTCCAGAGCAGCCCGACGCTCAGCAACTGCTTGATTAGGGAGAATACCGCGCATCACTTCGGTGCTGGCGTCTACTGCTGTTACTCAAGTAACACGAGGATCACCAACTGCACCATCACCGACAACGTAGCGTTCGACGACGGTGGCGGTGTCTGCTGCAACAGCAGCGGCCCGGTGCTCACGAACTGCACGATCAGTGGGAACACGGCAAGGAACTACGGTGGTGGCGTTTACTGCGCGTATGACGGTCACCCAACGCTCACCAACTGCGCGATCACAGACAACCTTGCCCATGGCGACGGCGGGGGTGTCTGCATCGCGGGTGATAGTCCAACCTTTACGAACTGCACGATCGCCGAGAACGCCGCTGATGCATGTGGCGGCGGCGTTTGCTGCCACTACGCGGCCCCGACGCTGATACACTGTGTGGTCAAGCAGAACTCCGCGTCCGGCTCTGGCGGCGGCTTCTACTGCTACGCCAGCACCCCAACAACCACCAACTGCACCGTCATCGAGAACGCAGCCCAGGGTGATGGCGGCGGCGTCTACTGCACATATGACGCCAACCCGACGTTCACGAATTGCATTCTCTGGGGTGACACACCGCAAGAGGTCTACGTTGACACAGGCAGCCCTGCGGTGACCTACTGCGATGTTCAGGGCGGCACGGGTGAATCTTGGTTCGGAACCGGCTGCATCGATGCCGCCCCGCTGTTCGCCTTTCCGGATGATTTCCATCTGATGCCTGGCTCACCCTGCATCGACGCCGGCACGAACGACCCGGTTGGGGGTATGCCGGACAGCGACCCGGAAGGGACCCCCCGTCCGTTAGACGGCGATGGAGACAGTGTGGCCGTTGCCGACATGGGTATCTACGAGTTCAACCCGGCTGCCCCCGCGATCGCGTTGAGCAAAGTGGTGTTCGAGGCGTTTGCGCCGGAGGGAGCAGAGAACCCGCAGGACCACGCACTGCTCTTGCGCAACTGCGGTGCGGGCGTTCTTAACTGGGAGATCACCGGACAGCCAGCGTGGCTCATGGTCTCGCCATCCAGCGGCCAATCATCCGGTGAGGCGGACGAGGTCACACTCACCGTGGACATCAGCGGACTATCGGATGGCTCACACATCGCAGTGCTGGAGGTCTCGGGCCCACAGGCCAGCAATTCGCCGCGTAGGGTCATCGTTGAGCTGACGGTTTGGAGCGCACTCCTCGTGCCCAACGAGTTTCCGACAATCCAGGCCGCGATCGACGCTGCGCAAGACGGCGAATTCGTGATGATCGCCGACGGGACGTACAGCGGCGCGGGGAACAAGGACCTCATCTTCGGCGGCAAGGCAATCACTGTGCGCAGCGCGTCGCGGAACCCGGCGTTGTGCATCATCGACTGCGAGGGTTATGGTCGCGGGTTCTATTTCAACACGAACGAGGGACCGAACTCGATTGTCGAGGGTCTGACAATTGCGAACGGGAACAGCTCAGGTGGTGGCATCTGCTGCGACGAGGCCAGCCCGACGATTACGAGTTGTACGATTAGCGGGGCAACGGACGGCGGCATCTACTGCGAGGACAGTTCTCCAACGATCACCAACTGCACGATATGCGGGAATACGGAAGTGCACGACGGCGGTGGGATCTGCTGCGACGGAGGCAGCCCGAGGATTCTCAACTGCACGATCAGCGGGAACTCGGGCGGTGATGGCGGCGGCTTCCACTGCAAGGATAGCAGCCCAACGATCACCAACTGCACCATCACCGGGAACTCGGTGCGGTACAGCGGCGGCGGTGGCGTCTACTGCACCCGTGATGCTGCCCCGGTACTGACCAACTGCATCCTGTGGAACGACACACCGCAGGAAATCTACGTTGACTCAGGCAGCCCGCTGGTGACCTATTGCAACGTCCAGGGTGGCTGGTCCGGTGACGGCAATGTCGACGCGGACGCGTTATTCGCCTTTCCGGATGATTTCCGCCTGATGGCCGGTTCGCCCTGCATCGACGCCGGCACCGACTACCCACCTGGCGGCTTGCCGACCAGCGATCCGGACGGCCACGCGCGTTCCCTGGACGGTGATGGCGACAGTGTTGCGATCGCCGACATGGGTGCCTACGAGTTCACATTCTCCGCTCCGTCGGTGGCGCTGAGTCCGTCGGGATTCAAGCTATCTGCGCCGGAGGGCGGAGCGTGTGTGGAGAAGCAGGTGCTCCTGCTGCGCAACTGCGGCGGGGGTGTACTGAACTGGGAGATCACCGGTCAGCCAGCATGGCTGAGCGTCACACCGTCAAGCGGCGAGTCCAGCGGTGAGGTGGATTGGGCGACACTCAGCGTGGACAGCACCGGGTTGTCTACGGGCACGCACACCGCAGTGTTGGAGGTTTGCGACCCGCAGGGCGCGAGTGCGCGGCGTGAAGTGGTCGTCGCGCTGTATGTTGGTCCCACGCTCGATGTGCCAGGTGAGTATCCAACCATCCAAGGGGCGATCGATGCAGCGGCCGACGGCGATTTCGTGATGATCGCGGATGGGACGTATACGGGAATGGGAAACAAGGACTTGGACTTCGGCGGCAAGGCCATCACCGTACGCAGCGCTTCGGGTAATCCAGCGCTATGTATCATTGACTGTGAAGGCCAGGGGCGGGGGTTCACCTTCCACAACGATGAGGGGCAGGACGCCGTCGTGGCCGGCCTGACGATCACGAACGGACATGTTGTGGAGGATGGGGGTGGCGGTCTCTACTTCGACGGAAGTGACCCAACACTGATCAACTGCAGGATAACGGAGAACATCGCATCTACCGGTGGCGGCATCCGGTGCCATTACAGCGATCCAACGCTCACAAACTGCTCGATCACGAAGAACATCGCGTCTTACAGCGGCGGCGGAGTCTCCTGCGGCGACAGCGATCCCATGATTACGAACTGCGTGATCATGGCGAATGGCGCCACCGACGGTGGGGGTCTGTTTTGCATGGACAGCAGTCCGACAATCACCAATTCCACGATGACTGGGAACGCAGCTGGTTCCCATGGCGGCGGCGTTTTCTGCAGCAACAGCAATCCGACGTTTACGAATTGCATCCTGCGGGCCGACACCCCCCAGGAGATCTATCTTCACTCAGGCAGCCCCGTGGCGACCTACTGCAACGTCCAAGGCGGTACCGGCGAGCCCTGGTTTGGCACGGGTTGCATCGACGCTGACCCGCTGTTCGCCTTCTCGGATGATCTCCGACTGATGCCCGGCTCACCTTGCATCGACGCCGGTGCCAATGACCCGGATGGTGGGTTGTTGACCATTGATCCGGACGGCAACGCGCGCCTCTTGGACGGCGACGGGGACGGTGTCGCCATCGCCGATATGGGCGCCTACGAGTTCAATGCCGCTGCCCCTTCGATCGCGCTCAGCCCCGTGAGATTCAGGCTGGCTGCGCCGGAAGGAGGGAAGAATCCGCAGGACGGGGTATTGCGCCTGCGCAACTGCGGCGGTGGCGTACTGGATTGGGCGATTGTCGGGCAGCCGGCGTGGCTCACGGTTTCGCCATCCAGCGGCGAGTCAGCAGGTGAGGTCGATGAGATCGCACTTGGCGCGGATATCAGCGGCTTGCCCCAAGGCTTATACACGGCGCTGCTGGAGGTGTCGGATCCCCAAGCCAGCAACTCCCCGCGCGAAGTGATCGTCGCGCTGTACGTGGGACGGACCCTCCATGTGCCGGGTGAATACCCAACGATTCAGCAGGCGATTGATGCGGCAGTCGACGGCGACATTGTCGAGCTCGGCGACGACACATACATGGGAGTGGGGAATAAGAACCTCGACTTCGGTGGCAAGGCGATCACGGTGCGCAGCGCATCGGGCGATCCGGCGTTGTGCATCATCGATTGCGAAGCAAGCGGCTATGGGTTCACATTTCACAGCGGCGAGGGGCGCGATTCGGTCGTAGAGGGTGTGACGATCGTGAACGGGGACAACCAGTATGGTGGTGGCATCTGCTGCAATACCAGCAGCCCGACGATTACGAACTGCGCGATGATCGCGAACACGGCCCAGTATGGGGGCAGCTTCTACTTTAGTCACAGCAGCGCCATCATCTCCGGGTGCACGATCAGCGAGTGCGTGGGCAGCTATGCCGGTGGCGGCGTCTTCTCTGCGTCAGGCAACGCGACGATCATGGACTGCACGATCAGCGGGAACACAGCCGGCTCAGGTGGCGGCGTCCACTGCGACCTCGCCGCCAGCCCAACGATCGTGAACTGCACGATTATAACGAACACCGCATTGGGCTCTGGCGGTGGCATCTACGACGAGGGAGGCAGCTCGACGATCACCAACTGCACGATCAGCGAGAACTCAGCCGGCTCAGGTGGCGGCGTTCACTGCCACTTCACCGCCAGCCCGACGATCACGGACTGCAAGATCAGCGCCAACACGGCCAGTTACAATGGCGGCGGCGTGCATGGCCAGGGCAGTAATCCGACACTCAGCGACTGCATGATCGTCGGGAATACGGCACAGGCCAATGGGGGCGGTGGTGTCTGTTGCGATGGTGGTGAAACAACGCTGACGAACTGCACGATCAACTGGAATGTGGCCCAGTATGGCGGAGGCGTCGACTGCTACGCAGGCACTCCGACATTGAGCAACTGTACGATCATCGGGAACTCGGCGGTAGGCGATGACGGCGGCGGCGTCTTGTGCGCTGCAGGGGATCCGACGTTAACCAACTGCATGATCATCGCAAACACGGCCGTCCGGGGCGGCGGTGGCTTCTGCTGCCCGTACGGCAGCCCGACCGTCACCAACTGCACGATGAGCGGGAATTGGGCGGGCCAATACGGCGGCGGTGTCTACTGCAGCGATTCCAGTCCGATGCTCACGGATTGCATGATCACGGAAAACACCGCGGACGAAGACGGCGGTGGCACCTACTGCTACAACAGCAGTCCGACCTTGGCCAACTGCACGATGAGCGGAAACTTCGCCGGGCTGCGCGGTGGTGGCGCCGTCTACTGTGAAGAGAGCAGCCCGATCATCACCAACTGCGTCCTCTGGGACGATATGCTGGAGGAGGTTGAGGTTGAGTCAGGTAGTCCCGTGGTGACCTACTGCGATGTCCAGGGTGGGACGGCGGAGGCGTGGTTTGGCGAGGGGTGCATTGATGTTGATCCGCTGTTCTCGGCGGGGCCGGGGGGGTGCTATTACTTGAGCCAGGTGGCGGCGGGGCTGCCGTTTGAGAGCCCGTGTGTGGACGCCGGGAGTGACACGGCGGCGAATCTCGGTTTGGATGGCTTGACGACTCGCCGGGATGAGGTCGGCGACGCGGGTGTGGTCGACATGGGCTATCACTACCCGGTCACGGGCGAGCCGTATCAGCCGGGTGATATCAATTGCGACGGTCTGGTGGATATTGGCGATTTTGAGCTGTTCGTGGCGGCGATGACGGGCCCCGGTCCCTGGCCTGCCGGAACGGTCACCGGCTGTCTCACCGCCGGCGACCTCGATGACGATGGCGACCTCGACATAAACGACTTCGCCGCATTCCAGCTCGTCTTCGAGCCGGGGACGCCGTAGCAGGGGTGCGTTTGGAAAACCGCTGGGGTGCCGGGCCATCCCTGCCCGGCACCCGCCGCGAAACTCCGCAAACCCGCCCGACCGCGAGCATGCGGCGGGCAGGTTGCGTCACGACTCTTGCCCCTGTCTTGGCCTCGCACCTTCATGCAAGACCCACCGCTGTCGTCAGGCCCTGGATGAGGTGATGTGCTATCCCGCATTTATCGCCGGGTGAATTGAAAGAAGCCGCTCTCCGTGCGCAAAGACTGTTG